>Ga0257122_1001161_pt1 | contig 19656 bp, 19 predicted proteins | sample SI106_120metaG_FD_190146 | JGI IMG/M metagenome (GOLD analysis project Ga0257122, IMG submission 190146) | Marine microbial communities from Saanich Inlet, British Columbia, Canada - SI106_120 | ecosystem: Environmental > Aquatic > Marine > Inlet | place: Canada: British Columbia | collected... | reverse complement strand
TCGCTCTGTATGTGGTGTCTGTGGAGAATTTAATAGTTCTCTAAAAAAGTATGAAATATAGCTAAAAGCTATTTTTACTATATATTAGAAAGATTCATTATATTTCAATGCTATTTCATTGTATTTAAATACAGGTTTATTGTATTGAAACTAAATAAAGAGCAGCAAAATGCGTTTTTATATACTATAAAAGCCTAGCATAGGCCCAGGAGTTTGATACTAAAGGCGCTTCGGAGAGTCCGTGTCCCTCAAAAGAACTTGCTATCAGGCTACTAACAACATCCTCATACCCATATATGGTGTGGTTCATCCCCCATATCCAACCCCAAGCCTCTCATATACCCTGTCCGTGACACGGACATACCCTCCCACCCAATGGCGGCAATAAAAGTACTCATATCCTGGTCCTGAATCGACAATAAACAGTAGAATATACTGTTATTCTTAGCATAGGTCTGAAGGCCGTCCGTACTGCGGACAACGTTATTTACACACGTCACTAAGGGGTATTTATGAAATTATTTCCTGAAGAAATTGCGCACCAGTCCCATTTATTCCAACAATTTTTAGAAACTGACTTTGAAAATAAACTGTTCCAAGCTACGATGAATAATTCATATCAAATTTATAACCCTTTAGTGGTTAACAACTTTGCTTACTCTATGCGGGAACTTAGCCGTCATATTCTTTCTAGACTGTCTCCTGACGCTAACGTTTTGTCGTGTGATTACTTTGAAGGCTATATACCGCCTGGATCAGATGGTAAACGGCCAACTAGAAGAGAGTTAATAAGGTATGCGATTCAAGGCGGCCTTGAAATTAACTTTGTAAAGGATGAATTAAATATTGATGTGGAAACATCGATTGGTGAGATTTTAGAATCAATTAAAGACCTTAACAAATATACTCATATAAATTTAGAATCATTTGATATTGGATTGGATAAGAGTCTTTCAATAATTTTGGAGACATTGAAACAATTTGTATACTTATTCCAGTCTATTGAAGACGTACATCAAGAATTATGTTCTCATTTAAGAAATGAAATTGAAGATGAGGTAATTGATCACACCATTCGAGATACCATAGTGGCAATTGACTCCATATCAACACATCATTCAATTGAAGAAGTAGATATCAATGAAATTAGAATCAAAGAGATTTCTCATAATGCTGTGATATTTGATGTTAAGGGAGTCTTGTGTGTGAGCCATCAATATGGCTCTAACTCTGATTTAAGACGTGATGACGGTCTATTGATAGATAAGTCCTACCATTTTATAGCCAATCCGGAAGCATCTATTTTAGATCTAAATTACGTGTCTTTAGAGGAAGCAGATTTTTTTGTAGAGACCCACTAGCCCATCAAAATAACAACCTGTTAAAGTGATTCAAATCAGACATCATGACTCCATAGTAATTTGGACTAAATTGTAAAGTATTAAATCTGTTTAAAAAGTAATAATGGCTTTAATAAAATGCCCTGAATGTAACCAGAAAATTAGCGATATGGCGCCAGCATGCATCCACTGTGGATTTCCTTTTAGCCGTAGTTTTAGCAAACCAAAGCCAGAGGATAATATCGACAGACTAGATGTACATAGAGAGCATTTAGCAGATGATGTAAATGTAAATAATAAGGTTGAAATATCTGAAACAAGACATAATACTGATTCTGATAATGCGGTTCTCAGTGTAGAAGAGTATTTCAATTTAACAGTGCCTAGTGAATCTGGACGTAGATTGATAAATAATTTAGCATTAAGCGCTTCTTCTATTATTTTAATTTCTTTATTTTTCTCTTCAAAAAAAATCTTTGTTGTTACAATAGTAGTATCATTTGTAATATTGTTGCTTTATGTATTTGTTTCTTTTACAAAGAGGCTATTTAAATGGATAGTTAAAACCTTTCGCTTTTTGAAAGACTTTTTAGAATGAAATTTACTTTTGCCATAAAAATGATCATTTTAAACCGTTTGCCAAAATAAATAACAACCGATTGTTTTCGGATATAATCCGAAATACTAATGACATTAGCCAGCTCATCTTTATTTTTTGACTGCAAATTACCCTTATTACAATTCCACCATTTCAACACGTCAACATATGCTTTTGATATAGTTGATGTTCCTGCATTAGATAATAACACTCTAAATAGAGACGTTATAAATAAGAAAAAAAGTGTAAAAACAATAACACTTCCAATAGATGCCTCTAATCCAGTTACTTTAAACCCTTTTACAGAAGAAAGTTTATATTCACTTAAGGCACGAAATGAAAATACTTGTATACAATTAATAAGAAATAATGAACAGTTAGTTAGTCCTATTCCGACCCTGTCCATTATCGTTATATATTCAACACTTGAAACTAGTGAACTACCTGTTCTCCATAAAATACTTTTTATAGGGCTAATTGCAATTAGTGTAAACAATATATTAGAAGCTGCAATTAGTATGTATCTCCAGATTCCGACTAATTCACCGTTATCTCTAACATTTGGATATAGCTTCATCCAATTTTCACGAGTAGGATTTGGGTGTTTATTTTTAAATTCCTTCAGCTGTGCCGATGAGTATTCATTATATTCAGAACCAAATATTACAGCAGCAGAAGCCAGTCCTGAGAAAACGATAACTGGCACACTTGCACCTGATACAGCAACAAATAAAGATATTCCTAAAGTGACAAATGATTTTCCACAATCTCCAATCCAATTTCCAACATCTCCAACCGTAATTCCCGTACCGCTTTTAGGCATTTTCTGATGAGTACCTCTTTCAAGTGCACTCACGTCTTCTATAGAGAAGAGCATAACTAGTAAAAAAATAACTATTCTGAGTGTAGCCATCATACCTATCCAAGATTATATATTATAAGCATATAGTCAGAGCCCTTACTATAAGAAACTATGACCATCACCAAGTACATAGAATCCATCATAGCCAACGGAACCTGGTCCAAATTAACCACCGAAGCTCAATCCATCCTCTTACTGATTCTCGCCAAGTACAAGGATGAACCCATCCACCTATCCTACCGGGAGATCCAGGCAGCCACCGGTGTCTCCAAAAGCATAGTTAAAGATCGACTTGAAGAACTTAATCAGGCCGGACTAATCCGCAAGGAAGGCATGGGATATGTGCCCACCGCAGACTTGGCCAACGCAGGATCCGGCTTACCACTTCCCCCAGCAGATCCGGGAGATGATTCCGGTGAATACACAGACCTCCTGGAATGGGTAGAGGAATACATCATAGATAATCCCCTGGGAGCATTGCTTGGTGGAGCTCTACTTTACTACCTCATCAAATTATGGATGGAATACATACGGGCAAAACAAGATTCAGGTCTGCTAGCCTCTCAAACCACTTTTATCACACAGGCCATGACAGCAGATTACGGGTTCACGAAAATAAACCGGTCACTTCATGAACTGAATTTCCCCCATGGAATTGACCCTTCTCCGGCGGATCTGGCCCAACTATTTTCCTGATAACCAATAATTATTTAACTTTTCTAGCCCATTTGGAATGCCAAATACCTATCGTATTCAATAGCAATAAGCAAGGTTCATAACGCGATTATGAATTACGACTATTTTTGTATATATGGCATGAAATAAAACATAAAATAAGCACATATTGGCCAGCCGATAAAACCTAACAAGCTTATTATCAAACCACCCACTATCTTTTCCAATGATTTGGATATTTTGTGGGATAATATCCCAATTATCCAAATTATAATTGGTACCCACCATAATATTTGATATGCATACTTAACTAAATAAACTATTCTAGTAATTTCTCCAGCTATTGTAGATAATCCTAGTAGGGTTTCGACTCTCCAAAGAGATCCATTAAAAATTAATAGATGTCTTTCTTGGTAGTGGATAAACATACTGAATAAACAGTACATTAATGTGGTTTCCCATGTAATATATTCCATTATTACACCTCCATAAAATAACATCTACCCCGGTATAATACATCATTAAATATACCAAACTAATCTCTCCATCACCCTAATTTTCCCATGGAAACAGAGTCATCTTTATAGGGTCAGATCAAACTATTGTTTAGATGCATCACGGGATGCTGATCTGGCTCAGTTACCAGTATATCCCATGAATTTCAAGGTTCCCTAAGTATCCAAAGGTCACGGTCGCCCAATCCTGAGCTTCTCAAAGATCCAAAATCCGCGCCTGAAGTCACTTTCAATGATTTAAGACCTTATCCGGTAATTCCATTCCCCGGTGGCCCAACACCACCCGTGGCAACCAGATCCCGCGCTGCCTTCTAGTTCGGGCGCAAGCCCTGCGCCAATCCCTACGGGTTTGTCACGGCTCTTGCGAGCCCTCAGTCGCTCCGTCCCGGCTCCGTTTCCCCTCCAACCCTTCGGTTTTCCGGGGCTCCGCCAGGTCTGCGCTCCTCTCACTTCGTTCGCAGCCACAAGGCCTTACGGCCACAGGCACATTACCCGCCCACCCGGCGGCTTCTCGTCTCCAATGTACTTGGGCAAGCAAGCAACGCCTCCGGGCAATTCACCATAATTCTTTGCAAGGTATAGGCACTACGAAAGCTCGGCAAAAACCGCGCCACGCCCCTCCCCCTTGCCGCCCCCCCTTGAGAATCCCCCCAGGCTTCCCCCTCCAGTCGCTTCGCTCTGGGGTAAGCCACTCGCTCAAACTTCGCTCCCTGGGCGTTACCCCAGAACTTCGCTTTTTTAAAGTGCGACACACTCAAGGGGGGCGCTCAACGCGCTAACCGTTCCCTACGGTCACTGACTTGGGGAGGATGGCGCGTACCGCGCTTTGTCCCGCCTCCACGGTTTTTGCTAATCGAGCTTTCGAGATGGGCTTATATAAACCAATGGGGCAGGCTATGCACCGGGCCATCAAGGGCAACCGCCAACGGCCGTCCTGGCCGAAGGCCATTTTGCGCCGATCCAAGCGCAAAATTTCCCCTTGACCGCCCTACGTCAGCCCTCCGACTTGGTGCTGGTTACCCTGGTATGGGCTGCTTAAAGCTCCGCATTCCCATCCGCCCTAAAGGGCTCCCCATTAGTCTCTGATGCTCTTCTATCTGTCATTCTTCATTTGTATCTCATACCCCGCTGCTTTGAGCTCTTTCATAATTCCAAAAGCAACTTCTTCTACCGAATTGCTATACTCCTTATAGATCATGCCACTAATGTCACTAGGTAAGCTAACCCCGCCAGTATACAAGCAACATACTCGTTGACGACCAAGCTTTCCTACGAAGTAACCAAACTCAAATATTACATTTTGCCGTGCTCTATTTTCAGTGTTCTTTTCATCCTCTGGTATTTTTGCTTCTGCAACTAAATAGGCGCACTCATCAGGTGTCAACAATACAAATGCATAGCCAACATCACTGTGCTTTTCCAGCTTTTCTATAATTGTTCGTCCTTCATCTGCTTTTCTATGCAGAACCACTGGATCCAATCCTATTTCTTTGAGGAAGATTTCTAATGAAGTCTTAGCTGCTTCATCATGTCCATGTACGACAAAAACTTTGTTACTAAGTATTCCCAGTGTTTTAGCCCCCTCTTTATCGAGTTCATCAAATACATCATCATCTATGATTTCCAGTGCAGTTTGCAGTACCCCAATAATATAATTTTTCTTTAATACAAACTTGTCCTCTTCCCACCCAATAACCTCTACCATTGCCGCCTTTTCCATTGCTCTACATTGGGCCGTTTTAGGTCCAAACAACCGCTTTATAAGCCCATTGCAGCGTGTCTCCCAAGCGACCCATTCTGGGGTCAAAGAACTTGGATAGCCATGTGAGCTCTTCTCGGCAAATTTGTCGTAGGTAAACTTATTCCCATTTTCAATAAGCGTCTGCAACTGTTGTTTAGCTTTTTCCACTATTCTCCCCCTATGGTCGACAAGAGACTATAACCGCACCACTTCCCGAGCAATAGCCAGAGCATCTTCCTGCCCCACATTAAGATAAACCGAAGTAGCGTTCACATTATGCTGCCCAAGAAGCTGTCGAACCGCCTCAATATTCCCGGTGCGTTTATACACCAGGGCGGCCTTGGTTCTCCGCAGTGAATGGGTGGAATACTCCTTGGGATCAGCCTGGGCAAACTCACGAATCCACTGCTTCACCAGTAGAGCATATTGCTCCCGGCTAATCGCCTGGTACTTCCCCCGCCTGGTTCCGGTGAAAAGAAAATCCTCCTCAAACTTCCGGCTCTTCTCGATCCAGGATCGAAGAATCCCCCGGGTGGCTTCGGAAATTTCCACCAGATGACGCTTCCCTGTCTTTTGCTGCAAAAGCCAGAACCGGTCCTTCATCTCCCCTCTATCATCCTGCACATCTTCCACGCGCAACTCCAGGAGATCCACAGAGCGAAGCATAGTATCAATAGCAGAGGAAAAAAGAGCCAGGTCCCGCAAGCTCTTGAGATCCTCCTTCGAGGAAAGAGCATCCTTAATCATTCTCACCTGTTTAGGCGAGAGGGGCTTCATCTGACCCACAGCCTTACCCTTATTCCATATTTTCTTTTCCGTCATGAAATCCTCCAAATATTCATTGGATATTATCCATTATCGTAGGATAGCCAATTTATATAGAGATCTGAAGCAAACAGCATCATCAGGGAGCTGGTTTATGGTCTGGCTTTAGGAAGGATTTAGAAACTTTGGCTTTTTATCCAAAGCAAGGATTTAAACTCTATCTTTCTCTGCACAATAATCGCTAAGTCTTTGTACTGAATTATCTTCAAACGCTTTTCTGATTAAGAATATCTTCCATATCATTGATGCTGTATGAAACCGCAAAATCCCACTGACCAAACCCTTTGTGTTCATTAACTGCTTCAACCCATTCTTTCATGGCAGCATGTTTGTCATTAGTCAGGTCGCTCTTTTTGCCTTTTACTTCCAACACAAGATAGTTTCCGTTTCTAAACCGGATTAAAAAATCCGGGAAATATTTACGTACAACTCCCTTATGGGTGTAAAACACCTGGAATCCCAGATGATCATTTTTCACCCACGCTTGGACTTGCATGTGTTGGGCTAGTTTGTGTGCCTCCGCGGCCTCCCAGGTGCTATCGTACACACAAAAGTTTATATGGGACTTTTTGGTATATTCACATGGCTTACTTGTGTACCACGTTCTCATTTCACCAGTGTTCTTTATTGGTCTGTCCAGGTCAAACACCGGGCTGATAGTGTCCGCATTTTTACATTTGATATGTCGCCAGATATGGCCGACAATCCTGTTCATATGCAAAATGGTAATGATCTTGCGTCTGATTGGATCATTACTGACAGCTTTATCTGGGATGACTAGCTTTTCGGACTCCAAGAAGGCTTCCACAATTCGGATTAGTTGTGCAAATATATATTCTTCTCTTCCCTTCCAGGCTTGCCTCTCTTGGTTGTAAATCCTTTTTGTGGTTTCAAACAGGATTGTTTGGATACGGTATTCATCCGCAATCTTTCTCAGATCTATTTCGGCCATAGCGGCCATGCTCTCTGCTTTGCCTTCTATGATGGCACCAAGATCCGCGCCCATGATGCTGTCTGATGGATCCAGTTTTAATTCCTCCACTTCGTCATGATTCAGGCTCAGTTTCGGCTTGTAACTGCGTTCAATTCTGATAACATTGGGCCAGGTGATTTCAAATTCAGATTTTTCTTCATCCGGCTCAATTTGTGTTTTTGGTTTTGGTGGTGCGGGTACACTATCTCCGCCTTCATGTGGCATGAAAGTGAACGGCACCCCGAAGATGTTTACGTATTCCGGCTCAAACAGACCATCTTCACCGGTTTCATAGGCGACTCTTCTGAGCCCTCTGCCCACAACCTGCTCACATAGTAACTGGCTGGAAAAAGCCCTCAATCCCATGATATGCGTTACCGTCTTGGCATCCCATCCTTCCGACAACATGGCTACTGAAATTACATGCTGCACCTGTTCGCCAGGTTTACCGGGTCTTCCAATGGTATCCACAGTTTGTCGCAAGTTTTCCGCCATCTCCTTTTTTGTACCCTGCAAACTAGCGTCCTCTGCTTCGACTTTATCCAGGATTTTGGAATCAATTTGCAGGGTTTTTTCCGGGTTGCACAATTCCGGTATCAGGATTTCACCGGTATCAAAGGTGTGCTTTATACGACCGGCGGTATGTGTTGTGTTAGCTACCGTTATCATCGCCGGAGGGATTTTATGTCCGCTGGTTTCCCAGTTTTCTTTCGTTGCTTTCCAATCCCTTCCCAACAGGTAATAAGCATTGTTGATCAAATCGGGCAAAGGCTCTTCTGGTTCCGCCTTGCGGTTGATATCATCCTTTACTTCCGGGTCCATATAGATGTGATAAAGCCTTGACTTATATTCTTGATCAAATTGTCCACTGTCATCCCGTACAACCACTCTCGGCGTTTTTACCAATCCAGATTCAATGGCATCATTCAAACCAAAATCGCTTACAATCCACGGAAACAAGTGCTCTTCGCTACTTCTCTTTCCTGATGGGGCAAATGGGGTGGCTGAAAAATCGAAGCACCTTAATATCCCCCTAGCTTTATGTATCCTGTCCAGTCCGCTGATCCAGATTGTTGCTTCTTCAATATCCTCTTTTTTGATTCCCTTTACCTTGGACTCTGCGGGTACTCTCCAGGCATGGTGAGCTTCGTCATTGATGACAATAACGTTTCGGGCACTGGCCATGTCACCCAATACTCCCCGTACGTAGGCTTCATCACTTTTTGGTCCTCGCTTATCCACGCTTTTTCGTTTTGCTATTTTTTCTTCGCTATCCCATTGCAGCGCATGCCAGTTTTGCACCTGCACATTTCCCTGCCTGAGTTTCTCTAATAATCCACCTGGCACGATGTTAAATTCTTCATAGTAGTTGTCCTTTTCTGTCGGCTTTAGCACTTTCAATCTGCTTTTGACCGTCAAACCCGGTGCCATGATCAGGATGTTCTTGGAAAATCTTTTATCTTGCTGATAAGTGACCTTGTTTAATACCTGCCATGCTATCAGCATACTCATGACAACGGTTTTACCGCTTCCCGTAGCCATCTTCGAGCAAAGTCTTTCAAACTCTCCGCCATCCCCTGTTATTTCGATTCCCAGCTTGTCCGCTTCCGGTGCCTCAATCAACCAGATCAGTGTTTCCATTGCTTCGAGCTGGCAAAAGAAAAATTGTCTATCCTGTCTTTCTTCGGGCTCATTCCAGTGATCTAACAACCTCTTTGTTATACCGCTAACGCCCCTGTAACCGTTTTCTCTCCACTCCTTTATCCGTGGTCTTATTCTTTCCACCAGTTTGATTTCCACAAAGATCCCAGGGTCATCAAAGGACTTGGACCCTTCGGTAGCTATCACATAACCGGCTGGTCTACGACCCTCTGTTAGTTCAAACTGACGAGCACTTCGGTCATAGGACCAATAATATTCCGGTTCTTTAAAAGGTGAATTGACAATGAGTTTTTCGATTCTTTTTGTACTCACCCTTTTAGCTCCCTGATAACCAGGCTCTCGATCCCTCTGTCATCCACGATCTTTACCGCTACTCTTTCGTAGCGGCCTTTCTTGAATGGTATGGCTTCAGTTCCCCTGAACATTTCGATTTTCTCTTCATCGATTTCAGCCCTCAATGTTTTTGCCAATTTTCCCCACCCATCTTTTGGCCCAGCCATTGGGAAAAATATTTGTGTCGGACATAAACTTCTCCCGTCATAGTCTGTATCCAGTAACCACATGGCGATTTTCTTTTCATTGCCGCTTTCTACTTTTCCGGTTTTTGGGTCGTAGTAATCAAAGCCTCTCACCTTGACTGTGAATAGCTCATCATCAGCCTTTTTGACCTCTATATCCGGTTGGCCAATCAGCCAAAAACTTTCATTGCTGCTTCGTTTCTTTTTGAGATCATCCGTAAACAGGTCAGTATTCATTTGCACCCGTAACAGATCCATTCCAGGCCATTGCATCTCATCAATATCCTTGCTGGCTTCCGGGTCGAACTGGATAGCTGCGAAAATAACCAATTCTGGCTGAGGTTTGCAGTGCTCCACTTCTTCCAGTGCCAGTTCCACTTGGGTTTGTTCCAGCGGTGCATGTTCGGGTCCAAATACTACTAGTACCTTCTTTCCGTCTTTCGTTTCACCTTCTGAATGGATCTTGCGTCGCCCGTTACTCGCCTCCAGCCTGGTGAATTCTATTTTGCTTCCGCCTTTTGCGCGGATTCCTGTTTTGAATAACTCATCTCTCCACTTAGCTTGTCTTCCGGTTTCGCCGCTACGGGTTACGCTATCATCTGCGGTTTGATCTCTATGTTCGATTTCTTCTATGGAGATAGCGCTTCTGGCGGCTGGGAGGGCTTCTACTGTGAATGGTCCTGTGACTCTAGTTTTGCTACTGTCTATCAATGGTTGATCATATAAGTCTATTTTGGGTGTATCGCCCCCAGTTGCAACTGCTTTGAGAGTAATCTTTGGTACCGTTTTATACCTAAATCCGCCACTGATTCCTTCCTGCATATTCTTTAAATGAAAATAATCATAAATGCTTGTTACTAGTCGCTTCTTTGTTAAACTTGTTGCTATTCTTGACGTGTCGCATGTTATCCATCGTCTACCAGTTTCCTCTGCTACCTTAGCCGTCGTTCCAGATCCACATGTTAAATCAAATACTAGGTCACCTGTATTTGTGGTCATTTCAATACATCTTCTGACAACTTTCTCGGCCGTTTGTACCACATAGTACCTTTCTACAGCATAGGTAGACTCCATTGTGTCCATCCACATATTGGTTAATGGCGTATAGGGTGCTTCATCTAGATACTTCTTGAAAGTCATAGTTTTGCCAATTGGTAATAACCTTCCTTTTTCAGCAACTATTTGTAACTCCTCTGGTGCTATTTTCCAATGATTTCCTGCTGCTGGATAATAATCTCTTCCTTGATAATTTACTGGTTTAGATCCGTCTTTAGGCTCACCTGAAGACATTACTGGGGAAGTTTGAAACCTTCTACCTTCTGGTGGTGAACAAGTTCCCTGAAGTTCTTCTTTTTTTAACCTTCTAAAGGTTCCATCTTTTAGATCAACATAGGGAAATCCTGAATTAATAGATTCCTGACTTCTTGGTTGGTATAGCCTATTGAACGTAGTGTTGCTTTTATTCTTTCCATACCATAAAAGGGTATCAGTGATACCTGAAATATAATTTCCAGACATAGATCCTGTTTTTTTAAATAGTAACGGTACTATGAAGTTTTCTTTCCCAAAAATTTCATCCATTAACTCCCTAACATGGTGTTGATTTTCATCAGATATCTGTACAAATATGCTCCCTTTTTCACTTAATAGTTCTTTACAAAGTAGCAGTCTATCTCGCATGTATGTCAGATAAGAATGTATACCTAACTCCCAAGTATCTCGGAAAGCTTTTATCATTTCCGTTTCTTGGTTTAAATCTTGGTCCTTTCCATCTTTTACATCACGTTTGTTTATGAATGGTTGAAAATTACTTCCATATTTGATCCCGTATGGAGGATCAAAATAGATCATTTGAATTTTCCCACCTATTCCTTCTTTTTCTAGCAGTGAATTCATTACTAGTAATGAGTCCCCTGCTATTATCCGGTTACTCCAGTTGTCTTTATGTTTGTAGAATTCTACCGCTTCACGGAGGGGCTTTTTGGAGGATTTGAAGAAATCAACCAATGACATTTTCTTCTGTGTTTCGTTCTGATTCCTCACCGTTTTTATGATGCTCTTTGGGTCTATCCTCTCGTGAACATGCAAGGATACGGTGGGCACCTCAAAACTAGTGTGTTCAGACTTCCCGGCCCATTGCAGTTCTGGGTCCAGATGGTGGTCATACTCATACTTCCTGGGCTTTCCCTCCGGGTCTCGCTTGGTATTAACCAGGCCAACTGGTGGATTGTTTAGTCTCTCTTCCTGGTGTGTGTAATCCGTGATGATTTTTGCTGGTGCCTCTTTTTTTGCCATGCTTGTTCCTTTTTACAATTGAAGTTTTAACAGAGTAACTTTTCGGCCTGCTTCGCTTCAAAAATTAACTTTATCCCCGACTCGTAAGTCCCGCATTTCTGGCCGCTATAATTGCCTATTATTTGCTAAATCGTATACAAAACATACATTTTAGTAAATAATAAGTAAAATGGCCTTTGCAAAAGACTACATAGATTCTCTTCTTCAAAGAGGTCGCCACCATTTCACTATGGCCGATATGGTTCTTGCCCTGCAGAAGAGCCCCGATCAAGTTTACCGAGCCTTGAAACGCCTCATATCAAGGGGGCAACTGGCTTCCCCTCAACGTGGGTTCTATGTATCCGTTCCTCCAGAGTACCACTCCCTGGGTTGCTTACCGCCGGAGCAATTCATCCCACAGCTCATGGCATTTACGGGTGAATCCTATTACCTGGCATTATTGACCGCTGCTCAATTTCACGGGTCTGCCCATCACTTCCCCCAGCGTTTTCAGGTGATGGTTACCAAACCTCGATCTTCCATCGTGTGTGGGAAAGTTCATGTGGATTTCTTTGTGCGTAAGAATCTTGATAAGATCACAACCGTTACCAAAACAACTCCACGAGGCTATGTGAGGTTATCCTCTCCCGAGGCCACGGCCCTTGATTTGGTAGGCTACGCCCGTAGTGCCGGTGGTTTGGATCATGTCGCAACCGTCCTTTCAGAACTTTGGGAGGTGATGGACCCGGCGAAGCTATTGGAGGAATCTAAAAAGTCCCCTCTTTCCTGGGTTCAAAGATTGGGATTCATCCTGGAATCTGTAAGCGCTTCCGATATCACTTCCATATTACAGAGCTATATTCAAGAGCATGCCCATCGGGTAACGCCTCTTGATTCTTCCTTGAGCATAACCGGGGCAAAACGATGTTCCCGCTGGAAGGTGGCTATCAACACGGAAATTGAGGCGGATTTATGATTCCCATTGATTTCATTACGGAATGGCGAGAGTACGCCCCCTGGGTTACTGATGATAAGGTTGAGCAAGATCTCATCATTAGCCGCGCTATCGTGGAGATCTTTGGCAATGATGAGCTGGCAGATTCCCTTGCATGGCGTGGAGGTACCGCGCTTCATATGCTATATATCAATCCTCCATCCAGGTACTCAGAAGATATTGACCTGGTTCAGGTAAAACAGGAAGAAATTGGGCATACCATTGATCTTCTCCGTGGCGTTTTAGATCCCTGGCTTGGGGCACCTCGTCGAGTTTCCAAAGAAGGGTCTTTCACTCTTCTTTATAGGTTCCAATCCACCAGTCCTCCAGATATTCCGATGCGGCTGAAGATCGAGATCAATACCCGTGAACACTTCACAGAACTTGGACACGTAAAGCAACCTTTTTCAGTGGATTCCAGGTGGTTTCAAGGGCAAGCGGCAATCACCACATTCAGCATTGAAGAATTATTGGGCACCAAGCTAAGAGCCCTTTACCAAAGAAGAAAAGGGCGGGACCTGTTTGATCTCTGGTTAGCAGATGAGAGACTTAATTTTTCTTCTGAAAAAGTCGTAGCTTGTTTTCTTCGTTATCTACAGGAAAGCTCTCTCTTCATAAGCCGAGCAGAATTTGAAGAGAACCTTTTGAATAAGATCCAGGATCCACGGTTTCTCAAAGATATAACTCCCCTTCTCAGTCCAGCTATCTCCTGGGCTCAAAATTCCGCTCTTGAGATGGTAATGAAAAAATTGGTTTCAAATCTCCCAGGCAAGCCATGGCAATCTTCACCTCAAAGCTAACCTCTAAAATTCTTTCTTAATGGTCCCTGATACTGACCATTTTTCTGATGAATCATCCATCTCATTCACTGGATATAGTTCTGTATTCGATGATTTATTCAAACTTTCCCGGGTAATCCTTACCAGCTCCTCTTCCACCACTTCCCTGATCGTGGCCGGATTATCCGCCACAATATCCAGGTTCAAACTCAACCTGGCCTTCTTACTGATCTGAAAAGGCCTCGCATCCCGGAACTCATCCACAACCGGCCCATATTCCCTGTACTGTGGTTTTTGCTCGGACTCGATACAATCCTTGGTCCAATAGAAAAGATCTTCGTAATTACCCTCAAAATTCCCTTCATCCCAGGCAGCACATAACGAAGCGGTGAACTCTCCCCCACTGGAGTATCCAGCGGAAGCAGATCCGTCCTGGCAGCCACCGAAGTGAATCAGCTGGGCCTTCATCTCAGAGCGCTCTTTTTTATCAATCGGAATTTTCCCGGTCTCCGGGGCCGCTAAATTCATCCCCATTCTTGCCATGTAATTGGTTCCGGAATTACAGCTGTCACTGATCATCACCAGGCGGACCCCTTCCCTGGCTTGCATCCAGATCTCATTTAGTTCGTCATCTATGATTCTTCGATCATAAACAGCCAGGGTTTCATCCAGGCCATCTTTCTCATCCCCTGGTTCATCTTTGAGTTCCAGGCTCTGCCCACCGTGTCCAGAGAAGTAGAAAACGAAGATGTCCCCTTCCTCGAGACTTGCAACAGATTCCCTGAGTCCATCCAAGATCCTCTTGGCGGTAGCCTCCCTGGTTAAGAGAGTCTTAATCTCATAACCCATTGGCCGGAGTATCCCCTGCATGGCCTGTGCGTCTTTCTCACAGCCAAAGCACCCTTCTCTTCCATCCCATCCTCTGTATTGAGAAGCATCCACTTCTGTGAGTCCAACAAGTAAAGCAATCCCTCTAGCCACAGGCTCCCCTTTCAACCCATCTTATCCAGGGCGATCCCAAAGATATTGCCTACTTGTTTGAGTCCACCAAGCTCATTCATTCCCCAGTTTGCGGTGTCTTCACTTCCCCAGAACGCGAATCCTCGAAGCTCATTTCGATAAATAGGTACGCATATCACGGAAGCGCATCCCCACTGCGCGAACAATTCCTTCTCAGCTCCCGCCTCAGAAGGCCAGGTATCAGGGCTAAAATAAAATCCTTTCCCGGTATTAAGCTGCTCCATAAGCCATTCATACGAGCCAAGCTCCCTACTACCATCCCCCTGGTCAGTACCAGGCCAACTTGAAACAAATCCCATACTTTTCATACTTGGGGTGAACTTGATTACACCTCCGGCCTGTGCTCCAAGTTCATCCCCTACCCTTCCCAAATACCTTCCGATTAATTGCTCCGCCTGGTGACCCCAGGCCGTGGCAAATTCCTGGGTCATATCAATCACAATCATCTGCAAACTCATACCCTCTCCTTCCTCTGGCTAGCCTACCAAAGAAAATCCCCCACCGGCGCTTGAGCTGGTGGGGGATTTTTGACTCGTGCTTCAAACAAGACTGCGATTGAGTCCCTATTCTTTTCGGTGAGGAATCAATCAATTTCTATGAAGTTTAGGTGAAAGGTACCCGTTTATGGGGTGGTCATTCCGGCTCATGGCAGAAAGTACCCTGCACAAAGTTAGACAAAATTTGCTAGAATACGGTGTTTTTGTACTCTCTTTGAAGGAGGAAGTCAAAAAAGAAAAGTCCGTATAAAAGGAAAAAAGCTCCTGAACTCCTGCTCAAAAGCCACTTCCTGATAGATAAACAACCAACCTTATCTTATCAAGATCCCAGTTTTTGAGCAAGTCTAAATCTAAGGGTGGCGGAGCTTACGCAAAATTATTTGGAGGTAAGCTGTGTCTTTGTCGCCATCTCAGGCTGCTCAGAAGTCTGATCTATTCTACAAACAGTCTAAGAATTGTCCGGTTATCGGCTCCGGTGATTTGGCCTTAATTAATCTTCATCATTTTCTCAAAGGCCGTGCTGCTCTCTCGCGGCAAACTGTACCAGTTAATAAAGAAACCGTAGGGCTAGAGAAGGGCCAACTTATTTTCGGTCGCTTTTCTGCGATGCGTGCAACTGGTCTTACCGAGTCTGTTGTGCGTACACGCATGAAAAAACTCGTGGAATTGGGCCAAATTAAAAAGGTTTCTCATAAAGACGGGAAACTGGGCTATTCCATCTACCAGGTGCTCCCCTTCTCAGGCCCGGGTCTTAGGAAGTTTTCCACGGCTAAAAAACCACTATGCCAAACCCCCTCTAAATCTAGCGTTTCTACCACTCATGTATCCACAAAGGAGAGAGGTAAACCTCTTAAAGAAAAAACATACAGTAAAAAAAGAAAGGTTCCCCTTTCTACGCAACTCACTGAACAAGATGTTTGTCTTTCTCATCCTCTCATTTTTCAAAATGACAAACATGGTTTGCTCAATCGCTTTGGCGAGGACTTTCTGAGGTTTCTTTTAGAGAAAGCTAAATGCTACGCCAGTGATCCAACCAATCCCATAGGTCTTCTCATCCACCTGCTTCGCACAGGGGCTTATGCAGGTCAATACGCAGATCTCCAAAACGAACGTAAACGAACTCAGGGCAATTTAGAGGCCATGAAACGAATGGAGCAGGAGAAAGAAAGGGCTCGTCAGAGACAGAAAGAAGCTCAAATACTTGCTTTGAAACGATCCAGTGAACTCATCGAGTTGGATCTTGAGTTCCGCAACCAGGTTAAGGCCAAGATATCTTCCACCTTCCGTTTGATGAAATCCTTTTTGAGCAAGGTATTCCAGGGAGATTTCACAATCGACGATGTTTTAACTAACCCCAGGGCGCTTTCCTACTACAGCGAAGATCTCCTGGAGATTCTCGCTTTACGAGGTGAATTCATTCGTGGATGATCATATGGTCCAAATGTCTTGGTTTAACTATTCATTTGATCCGATAGAGGCATATGTGATTAACCAATGGGATCATTGATCAATAGGAGCGTATCCATGCAATCCATCAATGCGGAAAGTGAAGAACTCCTCACGATTGACCAGGTCAGTATGATCGTGGACATACCGGTGTCTACGATTCGGAAATATTGCTCTCGTTATAGGAAATATTTGCATCTGAAACGCGGTGATAATAATGCTTTGATGTTTACCAAGGAGTCTATCCAGCTCCTGGTCAAAGCAAGGGAACTAACCCGGCAAGGCTTGCGGTTAAACACCATCGTCGGTTTGATCAGTGGCCAGTCAAAGTCCAACCTGACCACTTTTATGGATATGGATCCAATCCCTCCATCAGAAAAGAATTCATCTGGTTACCCAGGTGGTAATGAGCTTGATCAAGTGGTCAAGGGTAACCATGACCAGGTCACGGTTACCCAGCTGGTTAAGGGGTTAATAGAGTCTCATTTATCCCAGATTGAAGATAGCTTTAATGCTCGGTTTGAAGAATTACAAACCGAAAATGAATCTCTAAAACTAGAAGTCAAAAAACGGGAAGTCTTCTACGCCGAACAAACGCGTGAATTGAAAGATGAACTCCTTGTACTAAATGAAAATAGAGAAGCGGATAAAATGACGAATTCCCAGGTTCTCAAAAAGGTTTGGGAAACAGAGGATTCTATCAAGAAGATTCAGGAGTCCCAGGGGTTTTTTGCAACCCTAAAACGCTGGATAGGACTCGATGTCTGAACCAGGCTTCAAAAGCATTATTCCTTCTGAGAGGATCGAGAGCCTGATCTGTTTTTTGCGTGGCCAGAAGGTGATTCTTGATAGTGACTTGGCTTCTTTATATCAGGTAGAAACTGGCGCCCTGGTTCGGGCGGTCAAGCGTAATATGGAGAGATTTCCAGAAGACTTTATGTTCCAGCTTAGCAACGAAGAGTTTAAGCATTTGAGAAGCCAATTTGGCACCTCAAGTTCATGGGGTGGTAGACGTTATGCCCCTTATGCCTTTACAGAGCATGGGGTGGCGATGCTTTCCGGAATTCTGAAAAGTAAACGTGCAATCCAGGTCAACATTGAAATTGTAAGAGCGTTTGTTCGCTTACGCAAAATATTGTCAGAACACCAGGATTTAAGCAGAAAAATCATGAATCTTGAAAAACAATATGACGCTCAATTCAGAGTTGTATTTGATGCTTTGAAACAGATGATGAAACCGGCTTCAAATTCAGAAAAGCACATAGGGTTTAAGACTGGTAAAGATAAACATTAGAAGTCCCTATCTCATCTTGAGGTACCAATTTGGCATCTCAAGATGAGAGGCTTCAGAAGGGGTCCAATGAGTAAAGCCATCCAAGCCAAACTAGACAAAATCCTTCATAAACTAAGCTGGCTTATCCCCGATGTATTCGCTCTCCCGGCTAACTCCCCGGATATGTCAGCAGGCATCCACTTCCTGCCGGTTCACGAAATCTGCTATATCACCACCGATCATAAAAACGATAATTACCGCCTGCTCTACAAAATGCAGGACGGGTTAGAGTTCTTCTCCAATCACCAGCTCCAGGATGTAGCAAAGAAGCTATCCAGTAATCCCCGTTTCATGCGCTCGCAGAAATCTTACATGATCAATCTTTACCAGATCCGGCGCATGGAGTATTCCTCGGCCAGGGATCTCTATTTCGCCAAAGATTCCAACCCGGTAAGAAACGCGGTTTCCCTCTCCTATCTCGACGAATTCAAAAGACAATTCGAAGACGCGAACAAGTAGGGGAGAGCCGTGGAAGATAAACTCCAAGCCATCTCCGACAAACTCTCCATTCTTCGTCCCACAAGAATGGTCACGGATCATGGCAGTTTATGGGCCTTTGATCTATCCAGTGTTGTTTATGTGACCACGTATAGAAGGGGCTACGTTCAATTCATCCAGGGAGATGGGCGCGTGAAACCAGTTCAGGGAACCATTGAGGGATTCCAGCGCAGGTTCAAAAAGATAGCTCCCCAGTTCGCAAGAACCCACAAGTCCTACCTGGTTAATCTCCACCAGGTGGTTGCTGTGGGCAAAACATCCAAAGGGGATTATCTCTTTCAATTCCAGGGGGGGGCGGATCCGGCTCCCGTCACTCGCTACTACGCACCCCATGTAGCTAAGAAACTGCATGTAGATCATCTTGATTACCTGGAACCAAGAGACTCCAGGGCTGAAAAGATCCGAAGTTTCGGCCTGAAAACCTTTGGCCTGGAAGAGATCATGAAAGGGGAGGTGAAAACCGAGGGCCAGGTGAAGTGGTTCATGTCCCGCCACGGGATCCACCGCTTCTATGAAAAAAGACTGAAAGAGGAATTTCCAGAGAAGAGTACAGGGGAGATCGACAAGGCCAGGGTACTGCGAAATATCATCTGGCAGGTATGGAACTGGCTCCAATGGGGATTGATACCCAAATTCTCTGGGTCGATTCGCTCCCTGTGGTACAAGTACATCGTTTTCGTACTGAAAAGAAACCCGCGCCTCAAAGCCAAAAACCAATCCCAGGATGAAGCTGCCTTTTATGATTACTTCAACGATTTTGTGGAGCTGGGCATCTTTACCTATGAAGATTTCGGTTTTAGAGATCCATTCCAATCCAGCAGGGGAGTAGGCCGTCATTTCCCTAAGGCCATGATCTATGCCGAGAAATCCTCCCTACTGTCTTTGACTCATGCCCTGGGCAAGAAGTATTCCATTTCCTGGCTGATGACACGTGGGCAGGTTCCCTGGATCACCGCGGAGTACATGGCCAAGGAACTCAAGAAGAGGGTAGGGGATCTTGGTAGTGAGCTGCTCTTTTTCACCATGACAGATCTCAACCCGGGAGGACTTTCCATAGCCCGCAATCTGAAAAAGCGCTTCACCTTTCACGGGTTTAGCAATATCCG
>Ga0257122_1001160_pt1 | contig 19670 bp, 16 predicted proteins | sample SI106_120metaG_FD_190146 | JGI IMG/M metagenome (GOLD analysis project Ga0257122, IMG submission 190146) | Marine microbial communities from Saanich Inlet, British Columbia, Canada - SI106_120 | ecosystem: Environmental > Aquatic > Marine > Inlet | place: Canada: British Columbia | collected... | reverse complement strand
CCCCGAGGCCACCATCGTATTCATGAGAAATCGACCGATTCTTCCGTTCCCATCCATATAGGGATGGATATATACAAACACAAAATGTCCGAGCACAACGCGCACTTGCGCTTCCTGTTCTTCCGCCAGCAGGTCGAAGAAGGCTGGCATTAAGTCCCGCACAGCTTCCCTGTTAGGCGGAACGTGCATCGATTTACGGATATATACAGGCCCATTCCTGTAACCGGCAAGATCAGAAGGTTTCAGGATACCTGCCGTAACGCCAGGGCCGAAGAGTTCCCGATACCATGTACTATGGTCTTGTTGAGCTGTTTGACCGGCATTTTGGCCGTTTAGAACTTTTTTGATGCTATCTTTAACTGCCTGAAAGGCTTGCCAATACCCACGTGCTGCGAGGGCATTACGATGGTTTAGGTCTTGCTCGTCACTATCCGGGTTCCATGAACCCGATCTAACCTTTTCAATTAGCTCATGACTCACCTGGTAACCTTCAATGGAAAGCGAATGATAGGCATCCGATGTATATATGTCTTCCACCTGTTTTAGGTATAAAGCATTATCGATGGGAAAGCCCGGTGGTTCAGGGTACAGATCAAGAACCGGTCCCCGCATTTCCCGCCACATTAACCGGATACGGCTGACATAGGGGGAAACTTCCCGTTTACTGAAAACTATCGGGCTTGGTGCATCAAAGGGATCATTTTCCCTCACATCATAACCGGCTGTTTTCATGGTGTTTGTAATGTTATCCGCTATATCTTCCCTGCCGATGTTGCGGAAAGCCCCCGCCAGCCTTCCTGCAATGGTGCTATGGCCGCCATCAAGGAGGAGTTCGAGAAGTTCGGAAGCATCACCGATCATGGAGAGGACCGTCCGTGATTCTGTCGGGTTTTGTCTGTAAGCGGTAGGAGCGCAAGAAATCAAGGCTGCCGATAGCGAGTAGGCGCGTAACCCGTCAAGCACGACAGTATCTTTTCGGTCTGGCAGGTCAGCCCTCACATCCAGTAACGACGTTTCAAAGGGGAGCTTTGTGATGTTGTTGCTTGGCCGCTTAGCGCGTACAAGAAGCTGCTTTGGTACCGTCCAATTGCCCGCGTGAAGAGATAAGGACTGCTTGGGCGACAGACACCAGTCATTATCAAACCTGCTTTGAAGATAAGAAGCGCAAAATGCCCAATAGGAGGCATACCAGGCAGTGCTCTCTCCCGACGGTCTATCCGGACGCATGGGTATGTACCAGCCCTTGATGACTTCTTTTAGGAAGCCGTTCTGTACGAGCCGCTCCCGGTGTGTACGACTGAGATCACGTGATCTGATAGCCACAATTCCGTTATCTTGAAACTCTTTGAGGGCTTCAAGTGATTCAGCAAGTTTCTCGGATGGCGCAGCCATGGCCCCTTACCTTTCCCGCAACTATGCAGAGTGAAATTCGCTTTTAACGTTGTGTATATATTCGCTTATTATGTTGTACTATAATTCGCTTATTATGTCGAGCTATTTTTCGCTTATTGTGCGATAGTGGGTGGAAAGAAAAAAGGGAACAGGCCGAAAAACCGTCAAGGCGAGTCAATGTCTAAGGGAAAGAGGAAAGGAAAGAGCGGAAGATAAGAATTCTTAAGCTCTATAAACCCAGAAAAATCCAGAATCCAGTTCCGGCTTCGATTTCTCTTAGAGACTTGAAATTCATTTCAAACTGCTCATTGAGCTGGTTTTTGTTCACTTCATCGCCACGCTTGAAAGCCATCCACTCCTTTGAGACGCTGTCATAACTCCAGATAACTCCTACACTTGGCAGCGTGTTAAAAAAAGTATTCAGATCACTGATCTTTGAAGGGGTACCCATGAGCCTCCAGCCCGATAGATCTCCCAGGTTGTAAGATGCCAGATCCTGTGGCAGAAAATCCTGAACACCCGTCACGCTCACACTACCTGTACTGGATTGAATCCAGTATCCAAGACCGGCTTGTGTGGAGGTGAGAATGGGGTGGGGATTGATCGATGGGGGAGTTCGATATTTGATGGCATAGGTGGTCCCATTCCACCCGGCTACACTCTCTATACCTACGTGCGAACTGAATAACTCATCCAGGTCATCTATGGTTCCGGGACTGATAAGATGCCAGCCCTCACCGGGTAGCTCGCCCGGTGTGAAAAAACCCTTGGAAGTCATACTCCCTGCACTGTCGTAGGAGTATTCAATCCTCTGACCGGCTGGATAAACCACTTTGATGAGCCTACCGCTATCATCATAGCTATAGGTTTCTGCCGGTACCTGTTTGAGGCAGAAACTAAACAACGCTAACCAAATTATTCCAGTTCGTCTCATCATGCGATTTTTTCTACTAAAAGGGCATTAGAAGAAGCTGTACGATGGTATATTCCTTTGCCTTGCGCATCAGATCTCCCCAATAGGTTTCACCCTGTCTCAACTCTCTTCTCTCTGTGACTCCTAGTAACTTTTCTTCTCGGTCCTTTCGATCTACAAGATCGATAACCAGTCTTGTACCCTCTTCCTGTACTCCTAGAAGATCGGTGGGTATGGGACCGCCGGCAAAATTGGTAGCTACTGAGGTGACAAAGGTTTTCACATGGGGCTTGGCCCCCTCATATTTATCTTCGGTCCACTCCCAGGCATCTTCGAGAGTACTTCCCCCGGACCCATCACCCTCCCGAGTTCGAGTGGAGCCGTCACGATGTCTTCGCTCCGTGGAACCCGCTTCCTCTTCCTCGGGTTCAACGGGACTGTCCCCATTAAAATTACTCTCCTCCTGTTCTGTGCGCATCTGGTTTTCCCGGGCAATTCTTTCCTCTTCCGCCTTTTTCAGCAACGCAGCCCTCTTTGCGGCTGCTCTTGTGCGCAGAACATCTTCAAATTCCTGGTGTAAATCATCTTCCTTGAGGGAATAGTCGTAGCCAAACTTCTCAAAGAAATCACGTCTCGATCCTTCAATACGTGCGCGCACCTGGGCTTCATAGCTCTCATCTCCAAGCGGATCGACGTATTTGAGTGGATTGGAACGGGCGTATTGGTACAGGTTCACCCGGATCGGATCTTCTGCCCTGGCAGGATCCGGGGACAGGAACCGGGCGATTTGGGGATGGTAGAAACGGGAGCGCATAAAATAAAGACCATCGGTATAGATGATGCCGTGTTTACCCCCGTATCGGAACGGATTGGACTGGGGTGCGGTAGCGGCAATACTTTCGCCATATGGATCATACTGGTAACCCCCGATCACATCGCCATTGTCATCGGTAAGGAAAAGTACGTTTCCGGTCTCATCATAATGATAGAACCAGTGGCTTCCGTTTTGATCTATGGAAAAGTAGAGGCTGCCATCCGGTGCATATGCAAAGTAGCGGAGATTACCGTCCCCATCACCCATCACACTCATGGAGGGCAAGGGAAAAGCATAGTTCCAAGTATAAGTTAGAGTCCCAGAGGACTGGTTGGAACCCAGGAGCATACCCGAGCCATCGTAGGTATAGGTCCGATTGGAGCTTGAAGTGTCTGAAGAAACAAGTCTGCTTGCCGCGTCCCATCCATAGGTTGTGGAATCATCGGAAGTCATGCGCCCCAGGGCATCATAAACCGCCCCCCCGGAATTAATGTCAAATCTTGAGCCATGGGAGAAACTGGTAGAGCTACTTGTGAGGGTGGATGTAACTGGCAGATTCCGATCAGCAGATTCTAAAAAACCTCGGTGATTGTATTTCAGGTTCATGGTAGCTAGCGTCTGAGAACCGGCCACATTGATCGAGGAAACCTGCCCCTGGGAGTTATATTGAAGAATGGACTGAATACCGTTGGATCGTGTCAGGGAATTGAGTTCCCCGGCTTGCCCATATCCAAATTGAACGCTTGCTCCTGTCCAGTCGGTGATACTGGCAATCTGACTTCTGGAATTGTAGACATAAGCCAGGGTTTTTCCAGGTTCCAGAGTAATGGTTTGAAGTCGGCCGGCGGCATCATAGTCGGTTTGGATACCATTGCTATTGGTTATTAAACCACGATTATTGTAGCCAAGAGATAACCCATCACTTCCAGTGAGTTTGGAACCGAGCCCATAGCTATATGTGATGGTCAGTCCCGCAGAATAGGATTTACTCTCAAGATTTCCAGTTTTGTCATAGCTAAGCTCAACGGTTCCGAGCTGGCCAGGGTAGCTAAGACTAGAAGTCCGGTTACGCGAATCATAAGTGAAACTCAGCGCATTTCCAGATGGGTCGGTCCTGGAAGCCAATCTTCCTGCAGGATCAAAGGTTTTCTGCCAGAGATTCCCTAATGGATCAACAACGGAGGTAATTTGACCAAGCCTGTTTCTGGAGAGACTGACCTGCTCTCCGCCCGGAAGGCGCATACCCTTAAGCAGACCTCTTGGGTCAAAGGAGTAAGTGGTTATAAATCCCTTTCCATCGGAATGGGTTACAACTTCCCCCATGACATCCCTAACTCTTTGTGAGCGGGCTCCGTCCGGCAGGGATGTGGACGTGAGATTACCGGTGGAATCACTGGAAAAATCCACTCTGTTACCGGAGGGGTCCTCTAATGAAAGCAGTACTTGTTCGGAGTCATAGGTATTTCTCCAGGTATTTCCTACCGCGTCCGTTGCGCTCAGTAGTTTTCCGCTGGAACTGAACTGAAAAAGATTGGTGTTACCCAGCGGATCCGTTAATGAGGTCAGGTTTCCTGCACTGTCAAAGGATCTCTGGAACTTGTTACCGTCGGCATCCCGAATCTCAGCGGGTCTATCTAAACCATCATAGGTAAACAATAGACTCTGGCCTGACGGGTAGGTCACCAATGCAAGGTTGCGGTTAGCATCATAGGTATAGCTCGTCAGCTGTCCTTCTTCATCAGTGATACTTAGAACCTGGCTATTTCCGTTATAAGTATAGGAACGGAAATTTTCGTCCGGGTGCGTAATGCGGTTTAGACGCAACAGAGAATCGTAACTTAAAGTGCTGAGGTTTGCTGAAAAATCCGTGCGTGTATTTACGGTACCGTCTGAGTTGTAGGTAAGGGAGCGGTTTCCACCCTCAGGATTGGTTTCTGAAACCAGCTGACCTCGGCTATTATAGTCAAACTGCCATACACCGCCAGAGCGATCCACCCTGCTAGTCATATTCAGCGAAAAATCATAAGTAAACTGCTCGCGTGTACCATCGGGATAGAGGGTCTCGCTTAAGGTGTATAGTGTAAATCCGTTGATAATTGAGGACGTGTAGGTCCAGTTAGTAGTACTTCCATCAGGCAGAGTTTGAGAGAATAGGTTTCCACTGTCTTCATGATAGGAAAGCATGGTTAATCCACCCAGCGAATCCGTGACGATGGCTCTTCTGCCTCTACTATCTGAACTCATAAAAACCTGTCCTGATACAGCGGACGATTCCTTTACCAGCGCGCCATTGGCGTGAATATGGGTAAATCCCGATCCGTCCGGGCCGGTTACCACTGTATTGGAATCCTGAAAATCAAGGGTCAAGAGTCCCCCCAGGCTGTCCGTCTGGCGAACGACCCGGCCTTCGCTGTCAAACTCCTGGGAATAGGGGATGTTTCCTCTCCCCCTGGTGCGGGAAATCATTAAAGCACTCTGCGAATCGGCAGAATCATAAGTATATTGGGTCTGGTTTGACTCCGGATCGGTAAAACTTACCAGGTTTCCCGAGGTGTCATGGGAAAACTGAACGGAGCGAACCCCATCGCTGACCTGAATCAACCTATCAAGCTCCGAGGTCTGATCGTGCACCACAGCAAAGTCCAGGATCCGGCCAAGTCCATCTTCAATCCTATCTATGTGGTGATCGTCGTAGATAATTTGATGGATATTGCCTCGGGTGTCCTCGATTTGAGTCAGCTTTCCTTCAGAATCGAAGGTAAAAAAGCGGTTTAACTGAGGATCGAGCATCACATAATCGCTACCGGATTCCATGAGTTGATAGGGAACCGATTGAGTGCTGGTGACTGTCCAGCCTGAAGCGCTTGATCCGCTAAACTGAATCACCTTTGCCTTGTAGTAAATGATATCAATGGAAGAGGAATCAATCCTGGCTTTTAGATCGAAGTTATGAACCCAGTTTGTCCCAATCTCCGACGAGATAAAACGATCTTTCTTAATGAAGCTGGAGTAATACCGGCTGAACACCAGAGGCAAGGGCCCCCCCAGGTTCAGATCAATTCCCTCATTCATGTATAGCTCACCCGTAAAGGTATTGACAGGATCACCGGTGGATCCCGAATAGATGAAGTTGGAGTCGGAGTTTATGGATGGGGGCGGAACGACATTTACCTTAAAGCTGCAGACACCTTCCGCGTCATCAAACTCTAGTCCTACCCAGTTAATTGTCATGAAGGTGACACCTATCTGGTTGCCGCTGATTGTGAAAACACCGCTTTGTGCACGGGGAATCGAGAGAGGAGTGATGCTGGCCTCAGCTCCTCCAGTTCCTGGAACTTCATAGCTGGCATCGAGCGAACCAAATACCGTATAGGTCGTCGACTGTCCTATCTCCACGTCAATACTGGAGGACTGGCAAGAATGGGAATGGAGGCCGGTGATGACAGTCAAAAAATAAAGTAAGGGGAACAGTAACCGCATGGGTCGACAATCGTAATTTTGTGCTATCGATTGAGGCGGTTCAGGATATCAAATTCTCTACTTCAGAGATATAAATCAGGAAAGAGTCACGAAAGTTCTTTTTGCATGGATAAGTCAGTAATTTCGTATCCGATGGACTGATACAGACCTGCCGCTGCCTTGTTGAAACCGAAAACGTGAAGGCCAGTACGCTTGACGCCTCTTTGTTTCACATCTTCTTCAAAGAGGTGCATGGCCTTCTTTCCATAGCCTTTTCCCCTGTGATTCCCTTTGAGCTCAGTCATCTACTCGCCAATACATCCCATCTTTTCTTTCCATCAAGTTTTCGCAGATCATTTCTCTTCGCAGGAAACAATAGTCTTCATGCCATTCTTTGAGGATTTCATTGACCTCCATTTCTCTATATTTTCTGTTGTAGTCGAAGTTGCTAACAATCTGCTCTAATATGATTCTTCGCTTCTTTCTGCGGGTGGGGATTGACTTTAATTTCCCAAACTCCAGGAAATTCTCCAAAACCTTCTTGCTATAGACAAGGCTTCGCCTGTCTTTATTCCCAGGCTCGCTTCCCTCACTGACAATCTGAATCAGCGGAGTTTCCAACAGTTCCTTATTGATAGAATAAATCACGGTTTTTCCTTCCTTTCTCATTTCAATCAAACCCGCATTGACTAGCTTGGCAGCGTGATGAGATACAGTGGAAGAAACCAGTTTCAACTTTTCACAAAGCACTTCCACGGTAACTTCATCCTCGATGATTTCCCGGATCATACTGAGTCTGGAGTGATCCCCGAGGGCTTTAAAGATCAATACGATATCCATACTTCTCCTCAATGAATTCATTGAAGGTCCCTGTGAGAGACTTCAATTGATCCAGTTTCCACGCTTCCTTTTGGGCATCCTCCTCCCGTCCGTAGGTGACGCACTTCTGAGAAAGCTGAGTCCATTCACAAGCTCTTTGCCTGGCAAAGTTCTGCAGGAGAATTGCGACCGCTTCGAGCCTGTTTTCAGACTTTGGCTTTTGAATATGGGCTTCCAGTTTCCCTTCAAAACACCTTTGCCAGTAAACACGAAACATGGCTCCGAACATCTCCTGAATCCCAGATTTTACTTTTTTCTCTATGGGATCTTGGCAATGAATCTCCCCACCACGCAACTCCTCATAGATCATCATGGCTTCTTGCTTTTCCATGGTTCACCCCTTTATTTCGATAGTTATCGAATCATTCTCAACCTCAGCCTGTCAATGATAATTTGACATATATCGAATTATTATTGAATTTCTTGATGAGTTTTAAAGGGGGGAGCGCTGGTTTGTATTCATTACTCCTCAAGTACAAGGAGGTCTGTTTCCTATGTTTTGAATTCAGGAAAAATATATGGCTTAACGTTGACACATTTAAAGAAAACCTCAATATAGGTAGGTTGGAAATACAAGATCTGAAAATTTCCTGAATCCTTAAAGGAAATCATGAAAAAGACGTTTGCCCTACTTACCCCAATACTGCTCCACTTCTGCCTGATGACCACACCCTCTGTTGCTGAGCGCTCTACGGACCGGACATCAACTGATCTGCAAGAGGTTCAGCAGGGACAGATTGGAAAAATCAGAATCCTTAGTAACAACAATATTCCCAGGAAAGTGGTTGTTGTTTTAAGTTCTAGCACCGAGTCATTCGTGCACAGCCTGGTCAAAACCGTTGCAGGTATTAACTCAAAATCTGAAAAATTAGATTTGACCGTACACGCTATTTGTTCCAGTCGTTCAAAGGCCCAGCGCTTTTTGCAAAAGATGCAGGAACAAGGATACGGGGATATCGTAGAAGTGAATGAGCGCTTTCACACTTCTGACCAGTGGATGCAGGACTGGGGCGAAATCGCTGTTGCTGAGATCGACGGGAAGGAAAAGCCTCAAATGTTGATCATAGACTCCAATCGTGGTCGAGGCCTTGCCGGACTTCCAAAGATTTTGGCCGATCTTTGGAATGCCTACTACATTAAGAATCCCAGACGGGGAGTCAAAGGTGACTACGGCGGTAATATCGAAGTGAGTCCCGACAACGTACTGGTTCAGGGGACCACTTCCACTCCTGAGCTGAGAAATTTATTTAATCAGCACGGCTACCAGAACAAGCGCGCTCTACTAGACACCCACTGGCTGCTAGTCGGCCACGTCGATGAATACATGACTTTCGTCCCCAACCCATCAGCCGAAGGCGGTTACACCATCCTTAAGTCTGACCCTGGACTGGCGTTTGAGTTGATTAAAAACGCCACTGAGGAAGAACTATCAGCTACCAATCCACAATACCGCTCTACTGTCCGCGATCTCCACGTGGACCTCAATAGCGGCGCTTTAGAGAAGATTCCCAATGCTAATTACGATTTGAGTGACGCAGTTGATATTATGAAAGCTCCAAGCCTGGAGAGACTTAATGAGACAGATCGACAGACTCGTCTGCAAAGACTTCGACAACTGATCGATCTTAACCGCTCAATCTCTGAGTTAATCGATCACAACATTGAAATCCTCAAGGACAAGATCAGGGAAGTCACTAATACTCCAGATCGCAAAATCCACGTGGTCAGCCTGCCCACAATCTTCAGAGGCCGGAAATCCGGTGAAGACCTGTATCGATGTGTGGCACTGATGCCTGGCGTGGTTAATATGTTAATTCTCGGCGATCAATTGATCATCCCAGACGCCCAGATGCCGATGCTGAATCACTTTATCAAAACAAAGATGGGGCAGATCAAGCTCACTACCCACTTTTTAGATGACATGGCCTACCATAATCTTGCCGGTGAAATTCACTGCGGTACTAATGTCATCCGCGAACATGATAAGTACTGGACCTATCCCGATAACATCATCCACAAGCGAATATTCGGAAAACTATTCCCGGTGAGCAAAACTGTTCAATAGGGATCATCTGACCTAATTTTGGGTCCGCAATTCAGGGCTTTTTATCCTTGTACTTGATTCGGGATTTACGGGAACCCGACTCTTTCAGTTCAAAGGGTTGGGCAGATCATAGGAGCATGTAGTTTATTTGTGCTATCGCTACATGTTTTGAGACTTCGTCGTAGAGATCAACCTGCACGGGACAGAGAGTTTTTCCTCTTTTGATTACCTTTGCCACGGCCTTTACGGAACTGTAGCAAGGAGCAAGAAAGCGGATATTCATGTCGGTGGTGGTCATTTTTTGATCTGGGCCAGTGTGACTCATGATCGCAAGACAGGCGAGGGTGTCAGCAACTGTCATCAGAAGCCCCCCGTGGAAGCATTCGAAAACCCCATCCATTTCCTTCGGCCTCGGTACCAGTATTTCCGCGACTCCCTGCTGAACCTCCAAAACCTGCATGGAAAGAGCCGAAACAATAGGAATCTCACTCCACCTTTGAATTTGTGACTCGTACATATCTCTACTCCCTCTTTAGAGTGATCCAATCTAAGGGTTGATTTGCACACCTTCAAGGGTTTCCTGGTCAAGGGTTGAAAAATAAGGGACAGGCGAGATTTCATATCAAGCTTAACCATAACCTATGAGCGCTTTCTGCTTTGGTTCCTTCGATTGGGCTGGGAAAATTGCTGTAGAATTAACCGATTTGTTCAGGAGAACGGCATATGAAAACTGAAGAACGGCTCAGGCGGGTGACCCTTGGTTCTAGAGAAACACACAATGACACCATTTATCTGGCTGAGTTTGATCCAGGCTGGGCTTTAGACTTTGCTAAGTTGAAGAGGGAAATCTCAGGAGCGCTAGGGGAAAAGGTTTTACTGCTGGAACACGTGGGCTCAACCTCTATCCAGGGTCTGGCTGCCAAGCCGATCATCGATTTATTGCTGATGGTGGAAGACTCTAGAATTGAACAAGACTACGTCCCCCCTCTTGAAAACATTGGTTATGTTCTCAGAATTCGTGAGACTGACTGGCATGAGCATCGGCTTTTGAAAACTCCACAACCGTTTGGCAACCTTCATGTGTTCTCCAGGGGATGTGAAGAAGTTGAGCGAATGATCCTGTTTCGAGACTGGTTAGAAGCGAATCCGGAAGACAGGATTCTTTACGAGAAGGAGAAACGACGATTGGCAGCAAAAAAATGGAAATACACGCAAGAATATGCAGACGCTAAATCGGAAATTGTCACGAAAATCATGGAATGCGCGACACAAAACCAAACCTAGCCTCAAAACCATTGGTGGTTAGGCGTAGGAAAGAGGACCCGGACAAGTCCATCTTCGGAGAAATCACCCTCACACCATGAAAACCACTGCTGATATAACTCCTGTTTTTGATCCTCATTGAATTAGGGACCGCAATGTCTTGCTCCACGCAGGTCGGGGTACCTGAGACTTGTGTTAGATCTCGATGCCCTGGTAGCCAATTTTCGCGGGCTGCTCATAGTTTAATCGACGTATCATGGAGCTTGATCCCAATTGTTCTTGGATCCAGTCCGCCTGCTTTTTTAGATCAACGTAGATAGTAGGTGTTCCAGGAGTGGCACAACCTCCATAGGTTTAAATTTCACTCAAGAGTATAAATTCACCATTAACATTTGATAGATACCTCAAAGTGGTCAATGGATTAATCCTGCGGGTTTTCATGTGGTATGCTCCAGGTTCTTAGGAAAGGCCGGCAGCCAGGGAACGGTGGTATTTTATGAGTAAATTCATCTTAACTTTTAGTATTTTCTGCTCCAGTCTCTACGCATTTTCCTGGCCCTGGTCAAATTCGAGTGCGGTCCAGGGAAGCGGGGTGTTGGCCATGAAAGAATTTTCTTTAGATTCCTTTGTTAAGATCATTGGTTCAGGAGCTTTTCAATTGACCGTTCAGCAGGGTAAACCCCAGTCAGTCAAAGTGCACCTGGACGACAACCTCTTTGAATATTTGGAGCTTAAAGTTGTGGACTCCACACTCAAGATCAAGATGAAAGAGAATGTTGAATATAAGAAAAAGTTTCTTGTGGAATTAACCGTACCAAAAGTAGAGGCTCTTGAACTCTCTGGTGCTATTTCTACCGAACTCTCGGGGATCAAGGGAGAGACTTTCCGACTGGAAACCAGCGGCGCCAGTCGAACAAGGATTAAGGGGGAGGTAGAGAGTTTTCAAGTGGAGCTTAGTGGAGCCAATCAACTGCATGCATACGATTTCAAGGCAAAGAGGGTGTCCGCAAGGATCAGCGGCTCTTCCCTTGCCCAACTGTTTGCAGAGTCTTCTCTTGAAGCAGATATCTCCGGCGTCTCAAAAGTTTCCTACGAAGGCTCGCCAAAAATCATCAAGAAATCGGTGACCGGAGTCTCCCACTTCGGTCCTAGAAATTGATATAGGGACCAGGATAAAGACCACCTGGTATGCCGCCTACATCTTGTAATAAAACTCGCCCTGGCATTCCTCATAGGTGTCTGAAAGCAACTTTCCTTCAACCACTACATTGTCATAAGGATGCTCACAGATGTGGATTACCGGTGACCAATTTGAATCTTCGAAAATCCTGAAAAATGAATGATTCACCTGTTCACCCAATTTCCTCTTTACTGACTTTGAAACGCGGGGGCAATAAAACAAGATATGAATGTAGGGTCTTTCCTGGAAATCCTTGGCAATCAGGGTACCTCCAACAGAAGCCTGGTTGTCGTCGTATTCGTTGAAGCGAATTCCAAAGATATCAGGAGGAAAGCCCATTGATTCTGAAAAGTCCCGCGTCAGGGCCTCAGAAAGTCTTTGTTTCAATTCGGTGTCAATCTTTGGCAGGGTTATTTCCATACAAGGCATATCAAACTCCTCAAGCGGACCTCAGAATCTGGTTTGATTCTCCTTGATCTCATCATAACCATTTCCGATTTACGCGGATAGATTTCTCTTGATGTCTCTACTTCCATACGTATGGCCGGTGCGTCTCTAGATAGATTAGGAAGCCGGTCAAGAGGCTAAGGTAGGGAAGATAAATACCCATGCTTAAATCTAAGACATTTCCAGAACGCAAATAGTAGCTTATATAGGAAAAGCTCAAAAAACTCCCCCCGTAGATAATGAGCTGGAGAACTAGAGAGGCGAGGAAAAGAGCGATTCGATCCCTCACAAAGTGAGACAGTACGAGCGTTTGTACATATACCATGCAAAATAATAAAACGAGGTATATCAGGATGGTGGACCTTGTGGCCGGGATCAACAGTGTGTACCAAATCAGGCTTGAGGCGATTAAGAAGACCAACCCTGGAAGAAATTTCTGCACGATCAGGGATGAATTTGAAACCGGAAGCTGGTTATAGAATGCGTACCCGTACCTGGCGGGTTTCTTGGTGATCAGGACCGCTATAAAAATACCGAAATAGGGCAAGATTGTTGTTGTGAACGCTGCTATGACGGAATCTATATCCGCGATGGAAACACGAATTGGGAAATAGGATTCAGTCAAGATGAACACAACTACAGCGGCTGCCAGGCAGAGAAGTAGGGTGGTAAAAAAGGCGGGTTTAAGAAACTCACTCTCACGTTTGAGTACTTGGTAGGACATCAATCCACCTCCTCTTTTGAAATCGCGAAAAACAGGTCCTCCAGGTGCAGCAACTCGCCGCCCAGATCTTCGGAGTCAGTAGATAAATCTGGCTCCGCATTTCTAAAGTCCGCGATCAAATTCCCACTGCGCTCATTATTGATTACTTTGATATTTTTAATGGTCTGTATCTTGTCTAATGCCTCAAGCGGGTATACCTTAAAGTCCTGCTCCAGTGATAGCAGCGCGCTATTGAATACACAGACAGACTGGTCAATAATCATTACGTGGGTAGCAATTTGCTCGACCTCTTCCAGATAATGAGTAATGTATAAGACAGATCGTTTTGAATCCGAGACATAGTCAATGAGCATCTTAAGCAGAGTTTCGCGCACATCGGGATCAAGCCCCGAGGTAGCTTCGTCCATAATAAGCAAATCGGGACGATAAGCCATGCTCAAAACAAGGGATAGTTTTCGTTTCATCCCCCGTGACAGCTCTGAAATTCTCGCGTTTCGATCCAAGTTGAATTCCCCTATCAAAATCGCTTCGTAAACAAAATCCCAGGTTGGATAGAAAGAGGACACATAATCAAGCATCTCGGCTACCGTTTCCTCTTCAAAAAGAATGGGAACATCACATACATAGCCAACCCTCTGCATCACCAGTTCTCGATCCGCAGGTAAATGATATCTGCCAAAAAAAGTAACTTCTCCTGTGTCCAGGGAAATCCAGTTCATGATGCTCTTCACCAGGGTGGTTTTCCCTGCTCCGTTCTTTCCGACAACGCCCAGAATCTGCCCCGGTCCAATGTCCAGGCATAATTGTGAGATTCCATGGTGATCCCTGAATAACTTTTCTAAATTATCCACCTTAAGATACATTCTCATCCCCCTTCACTTTCTTATATTCCACATTCCAGATTTGATTGATTTCATTCAGATCCAGTCGATAGAGCTGAGCCTGGTTTAGCACCTGCTGAATCGCCTTTTTGAGATCATCAATCTTCATGGTTGACTCCTCTTTCTTCGATGTCTGATTCACAAATGTACCTTCGCCCCTGCGGTTATAGATCAGGTTGTCTGACTTGAGTTCAGCAAAGGCTCGCTGGACAGTCAGTGGGTTTACCCTGGCGTCCATGGCCAATGTTCTAACGGAGGGTAGCTGACAATCCGGTTTCAACTCTCCTTTTAGGATCAGGCTTCTGATCTGCTCTACGATCTGCCTGTAAATCGGAGTATTAAGAGAGGCGTTGATCTTAATTTGAAGCTTCATGGCTTCCTCCTCTTGCAACGAATCCAGCGCCCGAATCAAACCAGTACGCACGGCCATCCATCGGTTTATAGTTCTGTGTTGGAAGTACTGCTCCTTTCTTGCTCAGAAACAGCTTCCTGAACAAGGGTTGATTCACCATTTTGATAGACTCGACACCAATTAGCAGACATAGCTCACCGGCCTCCCTTCGAAGCGATTTAAGGAAGGGGATCGTATTCTTTGGCAGAGTGGTTACAGATATTGTTTTTTGAATTGGATCTATTTCGTAGACCTCTGATGAGTAGTTGTCGATAGCACCCACCGCATAGACAAAGAACCGGTCTTCAAATTGCTGGAGCCCTCGAATGATTCGGCGCTTACCAGGCTCTTTCTTCCTCGTTAACACCTCCTCCAATTCCCCCTTAGAATCCAAACGGTACATCCGGATCTTGTCGCTGATGTCCAGCAAATATGTATGCCCCTGGCTATGGATTAACCTTGTCGTGAGCGGTTCATGCAGTTGAGCAAATTTTTGAATGTAGGCGGTCCTCTTCCCGGTCTTCAGGTCGATTGCCCTGTACTGGAGATGGGAAGCCAGGTACTCGTATGAATTGGTGAATTGTTTGATAAACTTAACCTGAATCAGTTTTTCATTTTCAATTAGTCTGAGATCACCAGTCTCCGTTTCAAAGTGGGTTTTATCTTCGAGCCAACTAGTCTCAAGATTGTCCGCCCTACCCAGCCATTCTAAATCCCTGGTCTTGAGCGAGTTCTTATCCTGTTTCTCATCGAGGTACTGCTTGTGTGAGGCCTTTAGATTGAATAGCCGGTTTTGGGCACGAATCCTTGGAAAAGTTTCATTGTTGAAGGGTTTTTCTGGGATCACTTCCAGCCTTCCTTCCGGGAAACTTGATCCCCAGGGATGAATCCCCTTCAAGCGCTCAGGCATAGCAGAGCCAATGGACATCTTGTAATAAGTTGTACCCAGGTAATATTCCCGCCTTTCATGATAGTAGACGCTGCCGGTATCCGGATCGATTCCATCGATGATCGTCGCCTTTTTCAGTTGAGGCTGATTCCAGTTGGGATAGCCCCTGTTGGGAAGTAACAGGTGATCAAATTCCATGGTTTTCTTTTTAAGAGCCTTGGTACCATTACCTTTGTACACACTTAACTTGACCGAGCTAGCATAGAATGGCTTCACCGGTTCTACTTCAAGAAAATAGTCTGTGGTTGGCTGCTGCAATTTGATCACATCCGGCAGCTTGCTCAGAGACTTTCCCTCAGGACTAAAAACTTGGATGCTCTGTAAGATCTCTTCCTCCACAAGCAGCCACTTCAGACTCCAATGATTGTGCTCGGATAAAACCATCAGAAGACCGGAATTAGGATTTAGATCAACCCCCAGGATCTCCTGTGGCTGGTCCATAAGACCAACGCGCGCAATGGATATGAGAAACCATATCAGCATGACTGAGAAGAATTTTAAGAATGCTCTCCATAGCCAGCCCTGGCGTAATTGAGGACTTGGGGCAATTTCAGATATATTATGAACCCTCCAGCCAATCCAGAAGAGGAAGATCGTAGTTGAGGTCAGCAGGTAGACTGGCTTAAGCGATAGCACCCAAGGCAACCAGCCTAACACCAGGTAGGAGATTGCCAGGAAGCTGAAAATACAGAGCAAGAAGCCTTCCAAAAACTGTTTGGCAAATGCCATCACAAAGATGGAAAGAGAAAACGCAAAGACACTTATGTGAAAAATCAGTAATATATCTACCTGGTGCGAGAAGACGTCGGGAAAGAGTGTATAGCGATAATATGGGTGGATTATCAGGTGTTTTGGGTTGATCAAGGATTCTGAGATGATAGCGCTGATGAAAAAACCCGCAGCCAGGTATAGCCAGATTCTCGATCCCTTTAAGCTAGTTTTCAATGAGCCCCCTCTACCTCGTTTCGCAAACAAGGAAATTCTAACTAAATAAAGACTGGTGCCGTAACAAATCCCCTGTAGAACCAGGGGAACGAGATGCAAGAATCCAATCTCACCAACAGAGCCACGGCTCTCATGGAACAATAGGAAAATCCAAAATACCCAGAAGCCGAACCCAAGTCCCAGGAGCCCGCCCGCTACCCTTCCCGCAAAGTAGCTGAATTCAGGCAGAGGGAGAAGATTGTGGTACCTAAATCTGTCCTGTGATTCTGAATCACAAAAGAGCACGCACGCCGCCAACAGTCCCAGCGCAATAATCAAAACGGTAATCGTGGGGGCCATCAACAAAGTGGGATGATTCAAGGAAATCGAAGAGGCAAAAAGCGCAATTCCAAGGTAGATCATCATGGGTTTCAAAAGCCGTGAAAAGCTTCGCCTGGCAACCTCTAACATCATCTACTCTCCTGGTTTTTCTGGTGTGTTATATAGATAATACACTGGGGAATGGTGTATTACAACACTAATACACTATTTTTTTTCTTCCGTGAAGCTCTACTAAGTCAATGTAGAGCCAGAAGAACCTTTATTCATGGTGCTTTGACTGAAGTTACACGAACTACTCCCGAATGGATTTCATTTTTTTGATGAGTCTCTTATTCTTTGGATAGTGGCATATTTGAGCCTCATTTCTGGTAGGATTGAGCCTGGTGCGGTACAGGTGATCAATTAGCTTTAGCGGAGCCAGAACTTTCTTGGTTCTTTTTAAACAAAGGTGGTCATCATGCGTCTTGTTTTTCTAGTCCTCTACTCTCTTCTCCTCACCTCTGGCTCGATTGCCCAGACCCATTCTTCCAAGATATCCATCTCGATGAGCCCTCTCTATCTTGGAAGCTTTCCCAACATTGGTTTTTACGCCACCATCAATCTACAGGGGAATCTTGCCACCAAGGTTCACAGAGAGGACTTTACCCTCTTTGAGGATGACTCTGAGATCCTGGATTTTTCTTTAACTCTTCAGAGCGAGCCAGCAGAAGTGGCCATGATTTTGGACACTTCTGGCTCCGTGAAAGACTTTGCTCATATGATTCGAAAGGGTGCCAAAGGCTTCTTTGAGCAGTTAGCGCCACAAGACAGAGCTATGCTGGTTACGTTTAGCAATCGCGTAAAAATAGCCAACCCAATGACTTCAGATCATTCACGCCTGAAGGAATCCATTGATGAAATGCAGGTCTATGGAGGAACAAGGCTCTATGACGGTGTTTATACCGGGCTACAAAACCTCAAAACGGGTAGGAGATTCGCGGTGGTTTTCACCGATGGTCAGGACATGAAATTTCCAACGGACACAAAACGGTTTAGTCGTCATTCTCTCGAGGATGTCATTGATCTTGCTCGCGAAAAGAATATTCCAATTTTTGGAATCGGAGTGGGTTCAGGCATCGATACTTCTGTGATGGAGGCCATGTGCTCCCGGTCTGGCGGAAAGTTTTTTGAGAGCATCGAACCAGGCTCTCTGCCCTCAATCTATTCAGAAATTTCAACCTGGATTAGAAACCGTTATTTAGTCGCCTATACCAGTCCCAGATCAAAATCAGACGGTTCTTGGAGACGAGTGCTTCTCCAGTCGAATAAGGGGATTGCACGCGATCAAAAGCGCTACAGACTGGCCTCCCAAACCTTCAACTCCAAGGCCATCCAGTCTCAAGCGAGTCCCCCCGCCAATGAGGGTCTGGAGTCACTGGGGGATTTTGTAAACCTCAACTTATTTGAGAGTACCGGAATTACGATTTCAGGTGATTCGGTGAATGTGCAAACCCCGGGTGTGTCGGTGAAGACTTCGAGCGCCAATGTTCAGGTCGCTGCTTCGGGAGGTCTTCTCCAGGGCAGCTTTGTACACATTTCCGGGGGAGATCAATCTGTAGTCGTCGAAGAAGGAGGGGGGGTAAGGATCCAGTCTTCAGGAGGCACCTCTCGGATACGAGTAGATCCAAACGGAACCGTTCTGATCGCCTCTCCTACTGAAACCCTCCGGGTTTCGTCAAACGGAGTCTTAATCGGTGGAGGGCGCGCTGCAGCAAGAAATTCCAAAGTTATGAGAAGCGTAGCAGGCCAATCCTTTGTTCAACATTCCAATACGATTGTCTCCGTGTCCGACCAACGGGTCTATGTCAAAGTCGGAGAATTGCAAAAGGGCACCAGAATTGAAATCCCACAGGGTACTATCGCCTTTGAGGATGGGGCTCTCTATGCGCCAGTCAGAGCTAGCATGCCAACCGCTGGCCCCATATCCCTTGAGATTCCCGGAATGACCAGGATTTTTGCTTCGGGGGGTACCCAAACGGTGGAGATTCCGGGGAGTGTGAGGATCCACCAGGGCGATGGCTCCCAGGAGGTAATCGTTCCTGGTGTCCGCATTCACCAGGGAAAGGATGGACAGAGCATCAATGCGGGGGGTGTCTCAATAGAAACTGGAAAAGGGGGTGTGAAGATCAAGATTCCTGGACTTGGTGAATTGGATCTTGGATCCCCTAATTCTACTGATGATGAAGACGACGAGGAAGATGACGATGATGATGAGGATTGGAATGTCTTCGACTGAGAGGACCCACCTCAGCCATTATATACAGCTTCCACCCTGTGACCGTCCGGATCGATTATGAAGGCTGCATAGTAGCGGGGTCCATAATGGGTTCGCAGTCCCGGAGCACCGTTATCTATAGCTCCGTTTTGGATTGCAGCCTGGTGAAATTCTTGAACCCCTTCTCTTGAATGAGCCTGAAAAGCCAGGTGAAAACCCTCACTGGCAGCGCTTACATTTTCCATTTTTTTTATGGCAAACTTATCCTTACCCGCTTCGAGCCCGTATCCAATCGCATCAGACACAGTCCATACACGCCTAAATCCAAGCGCGGCCAGGGCGGCATCATAGATTTTAGCTGAATTCTCCAAATTCAATACGGGAAAAGAGATGTGGTGTAGCATCGATTAGTCCTTCCAGAGTGTGACTCCTATACAAAGCACATTCAATAAAACAATTCACAGGAGCACTTCAATCATCCACCGGTGTTTGCATGTGGTGTGTTCTGATCTCGTCTATTCCGTGAAGATCGAAGTCTCGATCCCAGAGAAAAATTCCATCCTGAACGGTGAACCTCAGGACATCGGGATTCATAAGCTTCTCGGCCTCGTCACGCCCAAGGGAATTATCGAGGTGATTCAGAAATAAGCCAATCACATTTCCATGGGTACTGATAGCGATGGTCTGGGTCTGATTCTCACTTACGATCTTTTGCATTACGGTGGCAAACCTTTCCTGAGCGATGGCGGAAGTCTCACATCCAGGCAAAGCAAAATCAAAATCCTCCCAGGATTTACACCACAGATCAAAAAAG
>Ga0257122_1001151_pt1 | contig 19819 bp, 17 predicted proteins | sample SI106_120metaG_FD_190146 | JGI IMG/M metagenome (GOLD analysis project Ga0257122, IMG submission 190146) | Marine microbial communities from Saanich Inlet, British Columbia, Canada - SI106_120 | ecosystem: Environmental > Aquatic > Marine > Inlet | place: Canada: British Columbia | collected... | reverse complement strand
CTACAGCCTTGTGGACTTTTAAGGTTTTTAAGCAAGAGATCAGTCTTACTCTGCTTCCAGAGTGTACCTTCTTGTTCTTTGCCTACGAAGAAGCAAGCTTCTTAGCAGGCAGGAACTTCAAGGTTTTGTTCCTGACTCCTAGCCGGTCCCAGCAAGCTGGTTCCTGACCTTTGTAGCCTTCTGAGCTTACCCCTTGGGGCTTAGCTCCTTTGCTTTCTGGTTCGTTTTTGAAAGCCTGATAGAGTAACACACTTTCAATTAATGGCAAGGATTATTTGTTCATTATTTTCCACATTAGTTCAAAAGTGGCATGAATACAGGGTTTTGTGGGTGGGGAATAATTTTGAGAATCAATGGAATCCATGGAACCAATGGAATCAGTAGAATGAAGTTTGATGTGATCCCTTGGCTTCGCCTTGGGATATTTGAAGGGGGGCCTTTGGCCCTTTTTTTCTCCCGCCATTATGGCGGACTCAACCCTCATTCCATTGTTTCAATTGATTCTATTGCTCCCATTGATTCCTGGAATCTCCGATTCTCTTTTTTCCCCTGAACTCTTTGTGATTTGAGAATTTGGGGCCAAACCACCTAAGTCTACCGAAACCATAGCTTTTTACAGAGGTGAAGAGAAGTCGTAGAATAAAACCATACGACTTTGGAGATTCGTCTGCCCTCAGTTTTTTTTCAGCAATAGAAATGATGTGCAACCTAATGGGAAGCGTACACATCCTATGGATTCACACCTCTCTATTCTTTTGTCTACTGTGCTCTAGAGTTGCCCCCCAAACAAGAGTTGTCTCTGACGAGATCAGACCTTTCGTCGAATCTCTGGCATATGAGGTTGGTAAAAAGGACGTACCGTACACAAACTGGCTTCAGGAATATCTTGCAAGTGCTCGGAAATACCACCGTCCCATAGCCGCTGCAACGAGAGCATACCTAAAGGCTTTCGCCAACATGAGAGCCGATGCTCAAATACAGAATTGGAGAATCAAAGATTTCCAGAAAGCTACACAGCATCTCACAGTTCCCTCCACACTCATTTTGGCCAACAGAACGCCTACGGGGTTCACGTATGATCCAGATACGGATAAAAAAACTGGTGCCTTTCATTTAGTCCATCTCTCCGCTGCCCGTGGAAATGGAAATATTCAGTCCATTTTCATCCACAACGGACAAGTCTATTTGGCTGTTGATGGCCAAAAGCCCATGCGAGACGAACACAGGTATCCCGAAGACATCATTGCGTTGATGCGTGGACTTTTCCAGAGCCCTGACCATACCCTTTGGCTCTCCATCGACCCGCCCACCGATCCAGAGGAAAGACAACGCTACGGTATTGTGCGATACGGTGGATTATTGGAGAATACCCATGCCGGAATGGTCATGTTTGAAAGCGACCGGCTCATGAAATGTCTTTCCAGCGGCTATGACAATCGTACTGGAAAACCCCTTAAATCGGGATCTTTTCAACGAACTGAATGGGACTATATGGAGCCCATTGATATAGATGGTGATCAAGAATGTAAGCATGAATGGCACCGCTTCTGGTTTACGATCCGTGATGCCCGTGTTGAGTTTGACTCGAAGAATCGGATTGTCAGACTCGTTGAGAACCCTCTGGAGATAAGAACCGAGCGCATGGATATGGTAGATGGAGAACTGCGTAGCAGTTTTGAACAGAGGATGAACGATCCTTCTTCTATGTGGGCAAGACATTTCACCTCGAAACTTCCTGAATATGCCCAATACTTTCCAGTACTTAAGCAGTTAATAGAACTCTCCCGATGGGCAGCCCTTTTACTTGCATTGAGAGAAATGGGAGTATTGATCAAGGACATAGAAACCAGTGGACTTCCTACTCTGGACTCTCCGACTCAAACCAGGGTCATTACATCCGGGAAGGTCCGTGAAGTGGTAACAGAAACTGAATCCAATGGTACAAAAACAATCCGTACCTTGGAAGCACGCCGCTCCATCAGCGGTGGAGTAGGTCTGAGCAAAGTCCAGCTGGTCCCTGGCGATCTTTCAGATTATAAACAGGGCTTGGTTGCTCAGTACTCCAAGGGTAATCCAAACGTTGAGAGATTGTTTTGAAGCCTGGAGCATAAAAGGGTGATTTAGGGGCCAAATCACTTAAATATCACCAAAGATGGACCTCACGGTCTCCTCGTGGAGAGATTTCATACACTCCGAGTGAAATCCTATCAAACCATCCATAGACATTGCGGTATAAAATATCTCTGGCATTTTGTTCTTGAAGTGCCTGTGCAATAACGGAAGCCTTTGAGGGTCCTTGCTTCTGTAGAAACTGTGCTATTGTCAGGGCTCGTTGTCTATAGGCTGTCATAATGCCTTTTCTCTTTTGTTTCCCGCCTAAATTCGGGTCTCCAACACGCCTTATGAACTCACCAAGTAAACGATCACGGCGATGTTTGGATTTTCGAGGCTTGTATTCTGAGGGATCGAGGATTACTTCTACATTGTTGGTAGCCTTGCATGCGTCAACCACTACCAGACCCAAACCTAGCATTTTCATCAGTTTCGTGATGTGCCTTAGTCGTCTTTTCAGGAATTTGGATTCCTTGGGCACACCAACATATACTTTTTGAGTTAGCGACAGTCTATCAACAGCCTGAAGGACCACTTCGAGATTAAGGTGTAGTTTGAGTTCAACTATTACCGGCGTTTCCCTGCCACGGATGGCCACTACATCACAGTCAAGAATCTCCCCCTTAACTTCGTAATTTTGAGATTCAAGAAACTTCTTCAACGGTATATAAAGATCAGATTCCTTCATAAAAATTTCTCTTATGCGGGGAGCAGGCAGCGTCTACAACAAAGTAGACTCATTCAAATTTTTATCGAAAGTAATTGGCTCATGTATGATGCGTTTTGAGCCTGAACCGCAATGGCTATTGCGAAGATCGATCTGGCCGGGTCTGGCAGACAGCCTCTCTGTTCATGTCGTTGTCCCATATCCTGATTTGATTCTGATTCGGGAACTGGGATGTAGAGATAGGGCAGGCTTTCTTTTTGGATTGCCAGTGGTTTTCCAGGGATTTTGAATTACCTTAACTCGAAGTGATTCCGTTTAAATGGAGTAATCAGGCTTACCATTTCATCGCGGCTTGAATTCCAGGTAGGCCATCGGTACCGTTACGAGCAGCTCCCCGTCTCGACTGGAAATTGTGTTTAGTCTTCTTTCGATCTCGGAGATCACAGTAGACCATTTACCTGGTGGAACCACGGCTTCCCAACCCGACATAAAGGAAAATCTTATAAATCTACTTTCTAAAAATGCTGTTCCTGAAGAAAACTTTAGAGAAAGGTCCTTCTCAATAGTTTGGGAAGTACTAAAACCTGCTGCTGCAAATAAGGCTTGAATCTCAACAATGGTCGAACGATGATTTTCTTCTCTACGCAAATTCTCTCTAAACTCATCTAGATTGAGAGCCACAAGGGCTTCATCATAAACCTTATAGAACTCCTTCATATGACCCGCCAGATTCGTGGTTATAGCGAGAATGCCATCCTTGTGTAAAACCCTTCTACACTCTTGAGCCACCAATTCTGGATTATCAAAATTATTGATACCCAGGTTTGAGACGATCATGTTGAAAAAATGATCTTCAAATGGAATCTCAGTCGCACTTTTTAATACTGTTTTTACATTTTTTAATCCTTCATATTCGATTCTTGAATTTAAGAATTTGATAGCAGCCGGCCAGGGATCAATTCCATAACATGTAGAGCCATTCCCCAATCGGTCTGCAAGTTGCAACAGAGGGAATCCTGGCCCGCAACCAACATCCAGCAATTTGACACCTTCCAGCATAGGGATATTCTCTAATAGCAATTGGCCAAATGGTGCTGACCAAAAAGTAGTTTCGTTAAAAAATTGAGCGAGTTTTGGGTCTTCAGGATCAAATTGAATTTTTTCGGTAGTTTTATCTATGTGTGTCTCCATCGTGAACTTTCCTGACTGCTTGAAAAACTGAACTTAGCTACTCTCTAGGTTTTGAAGCTTCAAAATCTCTTCTCTAAGCTCATTCATTAAGCCGGAGTGCAAACCAACTTTAAATTCAAAATTGTCGCGATGTTCCCTGGAGTAAAACCAAACTGGGCGACATTGCATCTCTGGCGGTTCAGTGGAATACCTCGGGAAAATATGCGCATGAAGCGCTTCTTCAGTATTCCCTAAAATTTCATAATTTATCCTCTTACACTGGGTAACCGTTTGTATCGCATCACCAATAAGCGACATCTCCAATAGAAATATTTGTCGTTCTTTGAGAGATAGACAATTCAAGGAGCTAACTACGGGATCTGGCAGCAGTAAACAATAACCTCTAAGGAATTGCGTATCTCCAAGTACTACCCAGCCAGATTGCATTCTCAATAGTGTTTTGGAGTTTGCTTGATTTCGGCACAGTTCAACTCGATTATGAATCAATGTTTTCACTTTGAAAAAGAAAGGGGGCACAGACCGTTTTAGACACAATTATCGCATAGTTGAGTCCTGGAATTCTCGATCTGAGTTGATCGCTGGCAGCACGCGCAAGAAATCTGCTTTACCAGTGGTAAAAAATATTCTGGACTGCTCCCTAATCTCCGCATTGTCGGTGGGACTTTGACTATTATTTTCCAGACTGCTAGCCTGACAGCATGGATTCGATATGTGTATTTTGTGGATCAAGTTATGGCTCTGACACTATGTTTGAGAAAGCATCAATTCAGTTGGGTCAGACCTTAGCCAGGAGAGGGATTACCTTGATTTATGGAGGCGCTAACGTCGGATTGATGGGTACCCTGGCCAGTGCCGCAATTGAGGCAGGCGGCAAAGTAATTGGAGTTATTCCAAAATTCCTACAGGACAAGGAATTAGCTCACGAGGGACTCACTGAACTCATTTTGTGTGACTCTATGCATGAGCGCAAAACCAAAATGTTTGAACTCTCCCAGGGTTTTATAGCTATGCCTGGTGGGTTCGGCACACTAGAGGAATTAGCTGAGATGTTGACCTGGCACCAATTAGGACTACATAGCTTCCCTATCGGCGTCTTAAATATAAATGGATTTTATAATGATCTGTTGAATTTTTTTGACACTATGGTGAAGTCAAAGTTGCTACATTCTGACAATAGAGGAACAATTCTTTCCTGTCCCGATGTTCCAACTCTCCTGGAGCAAATGAGTTCATACAAAGCTACACCAATTACCAAATGGCTAGATCGAGAATCTACCTAGATGGTTCAAATTTACTGAATAGAATTAGGGGCAAGATCACTTAAGTCAGGATGGGATATATCCCATCCGCACATTGAAGAGCTAAGCTCTTCTTTTCCATTGCCGCGTGGATGAGTCTGTGGTGCGCAGCGCATAAGGTGGTCAGGTTCTCTGGTTTGTTGTTACCGCCTTTTGAGATTGGGGTTTTATGGTGGATTTGCAGCCATCTTCTCTGAGCACAGCGCTTTCCCTCGGGATTTGTAAAGCTACACTGACCCTGGTCACGGGTTTGGACTTCGTGAATTGTGTTGGCAGGAAGAGACTTCCGTTTTTCTTTGCTACGTGTCCCAGGACATACGGAGGGTGGCGAAGCGGCTTTAGAATCTGATGTTGCGGCAGGCGATTGGGCTGGAGATTTCGCTTTTTTCTGATTTCTCTTCTCAACCCGTTTGGCCTTGCGAATGGGATCATGTTTTTCAAAAGCGCTCTCAAGGGCAAAATCAAGAACCTCCTGCAGTGAGCAGTCCCGGCCTCTTTTTGAACTGAGTAGAGCCTTAAGCCTCTCCACCTTCTCTCTTGATTCCTCTGGGATATCAAGACTCAAATGTAAAGACTTGAAAAAGGCCTTCAAAAAACCTGTCAAGAAGTAAAACTAACAGAATGAAAGAATGGAGGGCCACTCCAATAATCAAATCCAAGACGTTGCCTGTCCCGAATATCCGTGGGGGCATCTGTATTTAGATGAGGAGTAGTTTTATGCGTGATCTTCTATAGCCTATACATAGGACCAGAGGCCAAGGAATCCAAGATGACCGGCCTCCTGGGACCGGTTTCTCATATCTTGAAATAATACCCGAAAAGATATATTTATACCTTCTAATATACTTGTCTAGGTAGATGTAATAGTTCATAATAGATATATGAGTTACGGGATCAGATATGAAAAGGCGGCAGCAAGGAGCCTAAAGAAGCTCCCGGTAGATGCCCAGAGGGGAATCGTGTCAGCGATTAAGGAATTAGCCAAGGATCCAGCGAACAAGGCCAATGTGAAGAAGTTAAAGAACAGTGACTTCTACAGGGTCAGGATCCGAGACTATAGGGTAATTTACGAACTAGATGCAGCCGACAAAGTTATCACGATTAACTCAATATTCCACCGCCAGAAGGGATATTGACGGGGGAACCGGAGTTTGATGGCTCCGGTGATATGAACTGAGGAGAGATTGATATGGGACACAGAAAGGAAAGTTTCGCGCTGTCCGGGAAAACGCTGACTTTAGAGGATGAGGTCTACGTCTTACTTTCCATGGATGAATATGAGGAGTTCAAGCAGTTTCAAGACTCCAGGGGATTTCAGCTAGAGGAGGACGATGATCTTTCCGAGGAAGAAGAATTCTCCCTTGTGGAACACGCAAATAAAGTGAAGGAGGAATCTGGAGAGGAGGGAACAATTGCCCATGAGGATCTTCTCACCTTGCTCTTTGATAACAGGATCCGAGAGTGTCGCAAGGAGGCAGGGCTGACCCAGGCCGAGGTCAGTAGTAGGCTTGGAATCCCTCAGAGTATGTTTTCCAGATGGGAGAGCGGGAAGACTACTCCAAAGGGTAAGAACCTCATAAGACTCTCCATGGTCCTGGGGTGTACTGTTGAAGATCTCTACGGGGTAAAGTAGGGACTAAAACTAAATGATTTTTCGGACCGGTTTTCTTTTGCAAAGAATCCTGTTTGTCAAAATTTCCCTTGTTTGAAATGGCTCGGTTTCTGCACACCTATTACTCATTGTGAGGCCATAAATTCGCATCCCTCTCTGACTTGACTTCTCTCCTACTCCTAGGGGTTTACATACTCCAGTGTCCATTTGTTTGACTCTTTATTGTAAACTCCGCTCAGGTAGCTATTCTTGTCAAATTGGGTGCTTCGGGGGCAAAAATGGTTGCTGGATAGGATCTGTCCGTTAGTGTTGAATGGATTAGACCTTCGTCCTTCATCGTCGTACCCTTCAAACTCGAATCTATAACACTGCGCCAGGGCGGTTGGTGACGAAAATCCAAAGTAGATTGTTGACCAGTTCTCTACCTCATTTTTGTCATTGAAGAATGGTCTTTGAGTGTAAATCACATTTGCTTCGGTTGCTGTTTGATCTGAGACAAGCCTCGCTTTTAAGATGAAAGTCCAAACTAGCCCTCTTGACCCGCCCCTATCCATTCTCACTGGTAGTTGGTAGGAAGCCAGTTTTTGCTTCAAATAGAAGGGCTTATTGATAATGGACTCCTCTTCTTTGCTGAGTTCCTTTTTCACTGAGTCGTAGAAGTAGTCTGTGTACGGCACACCCACAGACCGGTTTAGACTCAATTATCGCATAGTTGAGTCCTGGAATTCTCGATCTGAGTTGATCGCTGGCAACACGCGCAAGAAATCTGCTTTACCAGTGCTAGAGAATATTCTGGACCGCTCCCAAATCTCTTCATTGCCGGTGGGACTTTGACTATTATTTTCCAGACTGCTAGCCTGACAGCATGAATTCGTTATGTGTATTTTGTGGATCAAGTTATGGCTCTGACACTATGTTTGAGAAAGCATCAATTCAGTTGGGTCAGACCTTAGCCAGGAGAGGGATTACCTTGATTTATGGGGGCGCTAACGTCGGATTGATGGGCACCCTGGCTAGTGCTGCAATTAAGACAGGCGGCAAAGTAATTGGAGTTATTCCAAAATTCCTACAGGACAAGGAATTAGCTCACGAGGGACTCACTGAACTCATTTTGTGTGACTCTATGCATGAGCGCAAAACCAAAATGTTTGAACTCTCCCAGGGTTTTATAGCTATGCCTGGCGGGTTCGGCACACTAGAGGAATTAGCTGAGATGTTGACCTGGCACCAATTAGGACTACATAGCTTCCCTATCGGCGTCTTGAATATAAATGGATTTTATAATGATCTGTTGAATTTTTTTGACACTATGGTGAAGTCAAAGTTGCTACATTCTGACAATAGAGGAACAATTCTTTCCTGTCCCGATGTTCCAACTCTCCTGGATCAAATGAGTTCATACAAAGCTACACCCATTACCAAATGGCTAGATCGAGAATCTACCTAGATGGTTCAAATTTACTGATAGATTAGCACTTTCTAGCCACAGGCTCCTAGGGATTTACATACTCCAGTGTCCATTTGTTTGACTCTTTATTATAAACTCCGCTCAGGTAGCTATTCTTGTCAAATTGGGTGCTTCGAGGGCAAAACTGGTTGCTGGATAGGATCTGTCCGTTGTTGTTGAATGGATTAGACCTGCGCCCTTCATCGTCGTACCCTTCAAACTCGAATCTATAACACTGTGCCAGGGCTGTTGGTGACGAAAATCCAAAGTAGATTGTTGACCAGTTCTCTACCTCATTTTTCTCATTAAAGAATGGCCTTTGAGTGTAGATCACATTTCCTTCGGTTGCTGTTTGATCAGAGACAAGCCTCGCTTTTAAGATGAAAGTCCAAACTAGCCCTCTTGATCCGCCTCTATCCATTCTCACTGGTAGTTGGTAGGAAGCCAGTTTTTGCTTCAAATAGAAGGGTTTATTGATAATGGACTCCTCTTCTTTGCTGAGTTCCTTTTTCACTGAGTCGTAGAAGTAGTCTGTGTAAGGCACACCCATTTTGAATTTATCATCTTGATCAAGCCAGAAATGAGTCAATAGCGTAATCCTGTCTTGTTCTATGCCCACACTTATAGGATTTGTTTTTTTCCGCCACTTTGACTCTTTCTTACCGATTAGCAGATCTACCGTGTAGTCACCCTCCACCAGGGGAACTTTGCTGATGAAACTATAACGTTCTACTCTCCCGGCCGGATTCGTGTTCTTCAGGTATGACGAGCGTGGTGCGGGCTTGACTTCAAATAGTTCAATTCTTTTCTCGATCAGCTCTCTACTGTTCTTATTTTGTAGAACAATATCAAGAAACTTAGGACTGTGCTTTCTCCGGGCTCTCAGAGAGTAGACAATGACCTTCAAGTAGCCATATTTCTCACCCTGCATTTTGAACATGTACTCATGACCCGGGTTCTCTCGCACCTGTCTGGTTGATGGCTTCAACCCCAGCCTTTGAGCATGGCTTGAAAGAAAAGAAGACACCAGTAGAAATAAGAACAGGTAGAGAAGAGTTCTTTTGCGCATAGGTATTCGTGAATTGGGCACTTTATTCTGAAACTTAAATTTGACCCACTTGACCCGAGAATTGTAATCGAATTCTGACCCACCTCCAAGCCTCCCCAGGTTTTGCTTCTATGAGTCCGATCTTAAGGCCTTCATACTAATGATGGAAATTTGTCCCTGGTTTGATAGTATGGCTAGACCTATTTTCTTGGAGGTCTGAGATGCCAGACCCTTAAAAAAGAAACCTGTTTCGTCACCAACTGAAGGCAAGCCAATCTTTGATGCAGCTGGAAAACAAATTGGAAGTAAAGTGGCATTCGGAGATACATACCGTTACTACGATAATCAGGGGAAGCGGATCGGTCGCATGCAGGCCAAAAAAATGGGATTGCTAAACTAAAGTTTTCCGGGGCTACTTCTACCCAGAGTTAGGCAGTAATCCTAAAGACATTCTAATTTCCCTGCGCTGTTCTTTCCTTGAAAACCTGGTAATCCTCATTTTCCCCATATCTTAGGACCATTGCTTTTCTAGCCCGCTGACTCAATTAAGGGATTTCATGGAAATTTCAAAATCTTATGACGATTGGTCAAAGACCTATGACCTTCTAGAGAATAAGACACGTGATCTTGATGAGTCTGTTACCAGGAAAAACCTGGGTGGCTGTCGATTTGACTCTGCACTTGAGCTTGGGTGTGGGACCGGTAAGAATACACCGTTTCTTTCTGAGATCAGTAAGACAGTTCATGCTGTTGATTTCTCAGAGGGAATGATCTCAAAGGCGCAGAAGAACGTGGAATTGAGTAACGTGAAGTACTCAATCTGCGACATTACCAAGACCTGGCCGTGTGACAGTCAGAGTATGGATCTAGTTTTATGCAGTCTTGTCCTCGAACATGTCGAGAACCTTGATTTCATCTTTGCGGAATCTGAGAGAACTCTCAAAATGGGTGGAACCTTATACATCTCTGAACTGCATCCGTACCAACAATATATGGGTAAAAAAGCCCGTTTCAATTCAGCCAATGGCGAACAGCATATAACTTCGTTTATCCACAGCATCTCGGATTATTTGGAAGTTGTTAATTCTCATCATTTTACACTTCTGAATATGAAGGAATGGAATGAAGATGATTCAGTAACTCAACCTCCAAGAATCGCGACTTTTCTCTTTGAACGGACCTAACTGGTAATCAGCTTGATCCAACCTGCCAACCTGACCTTTTGGTTTTTTGTTCTCGGATTGCACCCCAAACAGCCAATGGTTCTAATTCAAACCTATTCCTCTTTGATAGTCCTCCAGTTGAGATGTGTCCTAATAGTCTTCTGAGTTTCAAAAATCCTGGTGGAATTGTCGCGGAAAAGATGTTCTACCCATTGGAAAGTAGTACAAAAAGGTCGAAATATATACTGACTTTGTACTCATTTATCTTTGATTGGGGTCAGTTCCATGTCTAGTTTCAGCCGGGCTCATTTGCTTCTTGGTTTTCTCTTTAGTGCACTTTTCAGCTCCTATCTTCTCGCGAATCCTACAATGCGGGACAACTCCGTTCAGTTGGTTCTCCTTGACGATTTGAGGAGTGGTAGAGCACAAAAGAGTTCCAAAGTTCATTTCAAAGTGGACGAACATGTTGTAGATGAGAATGGGGACATCCTGATCAAGCGGGGCACTCCTGCTTTTGGCAAGATTGTCCGGTCTCGAAAAGCGGATGTACTTGGTCTTAGAGGAGTTCTCGAAGTAGAGCTTGACCACACTTTTAGCGTTGAGGGAGAACGGGTCCCGCTCAGTGGGAGAAAACTTAAGGCCGGTGCGAAAAACAAGCGCCTGGTTCACTGGGGCACATGGCTTGTAGCACTTCCCCTTGCCTTCGTCCGGGGCGACAATGTAGTTATGGATGCCGGCACAAAGGTAATTGCCAGAATTGACGAAAATATCCAGTTTACGCGCAATCAGCAGCGACCCCCCGCTCGCCAGGGCGCTCAAATTTTTCGACTCAAGAGTGGGCACGAACTTCAGGGCCGAATCGTGGAGGTTGCTGACGGCAAATTCAAGGTGGCTACCTCTGATGGCACCCTCTCCGTGAATCAAAATGAAGTTCTTACCATCAAAAATCGATAAATCCCGGTTTTAGTTGCTCAACGATACAGTCTCACACTCTCACGGGTAGAGAATGTATTGACCTCACTGTGTGCTCTTGACTTGGAGTTGCAGGTTTTCTAGGCTTCCCTTAGCGGTTGGAATATTTCCAGCATTGAGGGATCCCTGTATGAATTTAAGAATCCTTTTCCTTTGCTTTGCATTCTCTCATCTTTCAGCCAATGATCATTCCAACCTGTATCAACCAAAGTCTGCCTATAAAGGTTTTTGGATCGATGTGGTTCAAGGGCAGGCTGAAAAAAGGCTCTTTATGAGTCGGTATACGGCTGGGGCCTATATAAAACATTACCTTGCTAATACTAATTATGTTTCACTCCCAGGTAGGATTCGAGTTGAAGGCGATGTCATTTCAAGGCACGGACCTGGTGTCTATGAAACGTACAACCGTGATATTCCAGTCCCTTCTTTGAAGCGAAATCCATATCGTGGACATTTGCGGCAAGATGAGTATTTTCATGAAACCTCTTCCAGCTCCTACGACAGGTACGGGAATCGTTATTCTTCTCACCGTGGTTTGTATTGAACACCTTGAAGATGGAAGGGTTCCTTGACGAAGTTCAAAGCCGCCTGATCCGACACTCTAAATATGGTCCCAATGGGATTCTGATCGATGGGATGAATCGTTTGCGAGTTCCTGTTCCCGTTGTTCGTCGAGAGCTTAAAGATCCCTATTCATTTTTCAATTCTTCTCCTGCAGATCTAATCAAAACCTGGGACTATATCTGGAATCAAAGTGAAATCTTTGAGGTCATGAGCCAGGCCCTGTATTTCTACCAGGGCAAGAGTCTTTGCAAAGAACAATTCGAGACCATTCTGGCCTGGGTGGATCGCTGTGCCTGCTGGGAGCATAGTGATGATCTCTCTAAGATCCTCTCTCTGGTTGTGGAGGAAAATCCCGGTTGGGTTCTACCTGCCTTTGAGCGCTGGAATCGTTCTGAAAATCTATGGAAGCGCAGGCAATCCATCGTGGGTTTAATTGAGTACGCCAGCAAGAGAAAGAGGGTTCTTGCTTTTGATCACTTGATTTCCTTTGTAGATCCTTTAATTCACGATGATGAATATTACGTTCAGAAAGGCGTGGGGTGGACCCTGCGTGAAATCTATAACTTGTATCCAGATCAGACCTTGGAATATTTCAGTAGGAATCTAGAACGGCTAAGCTCCATCGCCTATAGTTCCGCGACATCGAAGCTTGAACCCCCAATAAAGAAAATCCTGAATTCTCGTAGAAAAAATCTGCGAAAGAAGTCTTGAATAACAGTCTTATTTGGCAGTTGAGTGTATGGTTAGAATGTTGATTTTAAGAGGCTATCTATGAATCTATATTCCAGGGCTTTGGAGCCGAACTTGTGGAAGGATCTTCTTGCTTATTTTGAATTTGGGGGCAATCCCAGTGGGTGCTGGTGCATGAACCACAGGCTGCCCATGGGGTGTGACTTTGACGGAGAGCCAGCTAAACTGGCTCTTGAGCAGTTGGTTGAACAAAGGAAGGTATTTGGCTTACTTGCGTATTCGGAAGGTGAAGACATTCCCGTTGGCTGGTGTGCTCTTGATCGAAAGGAAACAATTCCTGGTCACGACTGCGTGGGTACTGATATCAACTGCGGCAATTCCATCTGGTCGATTCACTGCCTCACCTCAAGGTCAGATTTTAAAGAAAAAGGGGTCGAGGATTTTCTCAGTCAAGAAGCAGTTAAACTAGCCAGAGAGTATCGTGCGACTGAGCTGGAGGCGTACCCTGAACCCGACAGCCATTCCGATCAGCCCTTCACAACCTGGAATTCCTTCAGCGGCTATCAATCCTGCTTTCGAGAACTTGGCTTTGAACTGTCTAAGGAAGTTGATCAATTCTTCTGTACAATGAGAAAAAAATTATAGGCAGACCTCCTATCTGAAACTCTTTAGCCTCCTACTAGAAGAAGCTGAGACATGTTACTCGCCTTTGGTTCCATCGCACTTAAGACTCCTCTTTTACTCCCCGGATTTAAACAAGGTATTGGTAAATGAGAGATCAACGAGACCATCATAGGGAACAGTCGCTTGTCTTTGTAGAATCTGAGCGAGTTTTTTGCCGGCTTCCAAGAGAAGAGGAAGCCGAAACAATTCTTCAATACTATGAAAAAAATCAAGCTCACTTTTCTCCCTGGGATCCTGAAAGACCCGAGGAGTTTTATACACAGTCTTTCTGGTTAGATTATATAAAGAGGGCACGAAATGAGTTTCGCGCTGATAAAACCCTGCGGTTTTGCGTCTTCTTGAAAGAGGGAAGGGAGTTGATCGGTCATGCCAATTTCGTGAATTTTGAACGGGGCCCCTTTCAAAACTGCCGAGTTGGATATTCCATCGGCAAGGATCATGAAGGAAAGGGGCTAATGAGTGAAGCCCTCCAAATCTGCATTCACTATCTTTTTGAAACTTTGGATTTTCACCGTGTTGAAGCGAATTGCATTCCCGAGAACCGCAGGAGCAGAACTCTGCTTGAGAAGCTCGGGTTCAGCGAACACGGCATCGCGAAGAACTACTTGAAAATCAATGGAAGCTGGAGAGATCACGTTCTGACGAGCATCACCAAAGAAAATTGGGATTCACACCTGAAATAGGATAATCCTCACCAAATGATTCACTGACTGCTGGCTAAATCCCAGGCTGTGAGGCCAATTTGAGTAGGTTCATCAAGAAATTCGGGTTTTCGTAATTTGCTGCACCAAATCTTTGCTCCATGCAAAGTCCCTTGCTTGAGTTTGAAACCTATTTCCAGCTTCAAACGTACGGGAATCAAAGGCCATTTAACTTAGGGGTTATTGTGAGATTTTTTTCAGTACTTTTCTTTGCTTGTTTTTGGGGTATTTCCTTTGCTGATGTCGTGGTGGAAAAAGCTATCGTTACTAAAATTTCCGTAGACAAATGGAAGGGAAGCTGGGCCGCTCCCGGTGGGAAATATGTGAAGTTTTTTCGGATCAAGCTACTTAAATATCATGTAGAGAACGAAACCGAAGGAGATAAGAAGATCATCGATGCCATAGATGAGGAAACGATGGAACTTGATATCACCCTTGAAAGGTATCCTGCTACTTACATAGGAGGAGGCTCTCCGCTGGTGAAGTTTTTCAAACGGCATATCGGATTCTTTTCCAAGAAAATAAGTCCGGAGTTGTCGGTGTCCGGGACACTCAGATTTGGCCGAATCCCAAGTAACTCAGATCGAGAAGAATATAATCTACTGGTGGACCCCGTCTTTCAAAGCCGCAAGGGAGTACTCAGTATCCCCAAGTGGTCGGTGAGCAAGAATCCAGCAAGTCCCTCAAATATCGTCGAACTGCGAAAGTCCAATTTTGTTGAACTCCACGGCGAATAGAAAAGTTTAGACAAACTAAAGTAAAAAGCTTCCCGCAATAACCAACGGGAAGCTTTTTTTATTTGCAGTACCCTACGGTTCTCAGAAAATCTCTGGCAGAGTAACGCTGTGAATGAGTTTTCCAAACAAGTCTCTCAACTCCACCTGCACACTTTTAGTCTTCCAATCCAACCTGATCAAACCGAAATTTTCTCTCACATACAAGGGTGTGAAACGGTTCGGACCCGGTTCATCCCTTTGAGATGCGGGGGAGTTCAGAGCACTGGAGGTGCACTCGATCAAGGAGATTCCCCCCGGGGTTTGATCCCGGTAAAAAGCGCCTCGATGGCGATCACCAGTAAGAAGAACAAGATTTCGAACATCGTGGCGATCCAGCATCTCCATTAGCTTCATGCGCTCCAGGGGAAACATGGCCCAGCATTCCCAAAAATGGCCCTCGGCCAGAAACTGGATTGGACTGATTAGAAGCCTCAGGCTCGCGGGCTGTGATAGTTTTGCTTCCAGCCATTCCCACTGTTCCCTTCCCAAAAGAGTTTTTTCAGGGGAATCATCGGGGGTGTAGCGCTTGATCGGATTGCCGCTCAAGTCCTTTCTCCAGGGACTCTTGAAATAGCGAACATCCAGAAAAAGGATCTGGACCACTCCCGCCGGAGTACGAAGAATTTTCTCATGGTACAGACCTTCACCTTTTCTTCTTCTATCCTCCTCAGGCACCTTCCAGAAATCCAGAAACATCTGGCGGGAAGACTCCTTATGAGAGAAGGTCCCATCCCCGTCATTGAACCCATAATCCCCATCATCCCAAATTGCTTCCGTGGGTAAATCCCATTTCAATGCTCTGAAATTAGCGGCTTGCCTCAAATACCCCCTGCGTACCGTTCGTGCTGGAGAACCCTTGAAGGCTCCGTAAACATTATCCCCGCTCATCAACATCATTCCTGGCTTGAATTTCTTGATGGTGGAAAGAATGGGCATGGGATGGCGCTGTTTTAAGCAGGAGCCGAAGGCAATGACTGTCTCTCGCCCTGAAGCTGAAAAACTCGCAGAAGATAAAAGAAAAATGAAAATGTAAAAGAAAGGTTTCACGGTCTTGGTGGATTCTACCCTATGGACAGTGAAATCAGCAGGGTGGTATTCGAAAAGGAGTTTTTGATCTTCGACAGGATTTCTTGTCAGCCGCGTTTCGACTTTCTACTTCTACTTCTACTTCTACTTCTACTTCTACTGGGAAATCGGATTATAGCTAAACCTGCCTGGCATGATTAGTAACTTTTTCTCAAGACCTTCTAGTTCTCGGCGCGACTGTACTTTTCCTTCGGAGGTGAGGAAAAGCTGCCTGTAGTGTGGCGATCGTCGTTCAACCTCTGTATCTCTCTTCGAGATGTGTTTTATGATATGCATTGTTCTCTCCTTTGTGACCACCTGTAGCGGAAATATCCTTTTTGCGAATCGTCCCCTCAAGAATGTGCCTGATTCTTGAGACTGTAGAGATCTGCCCTCTTGTTATTCAAAAAATTCAAGATGTTGTTTAGGATCGCTATATCGGCATATCGACTGAAAAATATTAACAATGATTCTTGTAAATCCTATTGACAGAACAGATCTCTTGGGGCAGACTAAGGTAGGATCGAGCAAGTTTGTATTTGTTTAGGCTTGTCCTTCGGTTCATTGCTTCCGTTCGGAAAATCAGGGCTGAAATTCCGGTCGGGTATAAGCTGGCGTTTACATGGATGTTTCGCGATGCGCATAGAGAATCAATCCTTACCTACCCTTAAAGGTAATGGTTCAAAGTCCACTGAGGACACATCTACCCTTGACTATAAGTTATCTAAAAAAGATTCTAACCAGTTAAAAACCACTGGAAAACAAGATACATTTGAGAAGTCCAGCGGTACTACGCAGACTGGAACCTATTCCAAACCTCAGGCGACCTCTACCCCAACCAGTACCACTGATACAACTTCGGGAACAACCACCCTTGAGTCCAGCACGGAGACTTTGGCCGCATCCACTACTACAACCCAGGGTCAGGGCGGAGGAGCTGGTGGAACAAAATCCGGCGGATCGCAGGGAGCTGAAAGAGGCCAGGGCGGTGGAGCTGGAGGAACAAAATCCGGTGGAAAGGGAGCTGAACAGGGCCAGGGTGGCGGAGCTGGAGGAGTTAACTCAGGTGGTCAGGGTGGAGGAACCGGAGGCGTAACAGACCCCGGAACTACCGACCCAGGTACGGGAACTGATACAGGAAGCGGGGCCGACGCAGGCGCCGGAACCACCGACCCGGGTACGGGAACTGATACAGGAAGCGGGGCCGATGCAGGTGCCGGAACCACTGACCCGGGTACGGGAACTGATACAGGAAGCGGGGCCGACGCAGGCGCCGGAACCACTGACCCGGGTACGGGAACTGATACAGGAAGCGGGGCCGACGCAGGCGCCGGAACCACTGACCCGGGTACGGGTACTGATACAGGAAGCGGGGCCGATGCAGGCGCCGGAACCACTGACCCATTGCCTTTGCCACCTGAAACCGATCCAGGGACAGACGCAGGGAGTACAACTGAACCAGACCAGGGAACAGGAGCGGGTACAGACGCTGGAGCCCAGACGGGTGATACCACACAGCCTCCTCCAGACCTTACAACTCCAGGGGCACCAACTCCGGGAGCTCCGGTCTTAGATGGTCAGGGTAATGAAATCATTGATCCAACCGAGGCAGCGGAAGACGATGAAAATGTCCCTTTGAAAGAAGAAGAGGAAGAGGTTGATGATCGGCCCTATTCGGAGCGATTTCGTGATCCGGGCCGAGGCATTTTTGAGGGGCCGCGAGCCGTTGGACCTATCAACCAAGGTCCAGCAAGTGCTCAGTACAGCGGCTTAGCGTCCTTGCTGCACAATTCTTCGATCATGCAGGGAATTATCGCCAAGGATCCATTCCTGTCTAGCAGCAGTTCCCTGATCGCCAGCACCAACCCGAGTAGTACCCTGGGTAATGCTGATCCCAATCAAGCGCTTTTAGAGAGTTCACAAAGTCTCTTCGCCAACGTAAGAGCTCTTGAATTCGTCGACGCCAGAGAGGGGAAACAAATTCTCTCCGATCTCGATTCAAAGATAGCTGAAGATACAGACTCCGGTTCTGAGGCCGCCCAAACGGTTGATGAACTTGGTAGAAGAGTATACGACTCAGTGAATTCGGGAGGTTCATAGATAAGAACCTGATTGAATAAGCTGACATAAGGAAGGGAGGGCGAGATGCGAATTAGCAACTCTGATACGTTGAATGCCCTGACAGGTAAGCTACCGGGAGTTAACCTCCTGAAGCAGAATCTGAAGCTTCTGAAACAGGCGGCTTTGGAGAAAACCGGGGATCTCTCTAACAAAATTTCCCCACCGATAGATCGGTTTGAGCTAAGTACCAGGGAGGCTGCAACTGCAGCCTCTTCTTTATTAAAGGCTCCCGGGAACCAGGTCTATTCCCTGTCGAGTATTCTAAGCAATACCAGACAATCTCCGCTTAATCGTCTTCAACTGGCGGCTTCGCAGGTCCTGGCCAAGGACTTTCGAGCCGGGGGAGGATTCGAGCGTGGATTGATCAGAACCTCGTCACAGACCCACGACCTGGGATCCTCAACGAAGCTAAATCTCAGTACTAAGGCAGAAGTATCGGGAGGTGCTGAGGGCAACCTGGAACTTTCTAATCACCGACTACTGGCTTCAGCTTCTGTCGGAGCCAATGCTTCAATTGGAGCTGAAGCCTCGGTTTCAACCCAACTGAGTGAAGACATCTCACTCACTGCCACGGCAAGCGGCTCTGCTCAGGTCCAGGGTGGTGCTGACGCCTCCCTGGAACTAACTGAGGATAAGGTCGCTGCTGGAGGAAGCCAAACCGTCGGGATCGGGGATAGTGAGGCCACCGGGGGAGCATCCGTTAGCGTAGGCCCCTCCATTGGGGCGGTTTTCGGAGGGGGCTTTCGATATACCGAGGGGACCATCGCTTTCGGAGGAGAAGCGGATCTTGACCTCGGAATTGGACTGAGCGTTGAAGGAGAAGCCTCTATCGATCGGGCTCAACTTGAGTCTGGTGTTGAATTTGTAACAGACAAGGCTTCTGAAGCCGCTGATACAACCGTTCTTCTCGCCGGGCAAGCCGCAAATGCTTCTACTCAGGTTGCAAATCAGGCCCTTGACTTGTTTACAGGTGGAACCCAACCCAGCGCGGAACCAACAGGTTTTGGAGGAATTTCTCCAGGCATTTTCATGGCAGTACTCTTTGCATCCCAATTCGCATCCAACCAGTCTGGGCAGTCTCCAGTCCAGGAAGCCTTTGATGCCCTGGCTAACGTAGCTGAGAATGCTACGGGTATGGCCGAAGATTTTGTGGAAACGGTTGCTGACGCAAGCGAAGAGTTTGTGGATACAACCCTGGAAGCGGGGCAAGATCTCGCGGAGTCTACGATAGACCTGACTGAGCAAACTCTCGATACCACTATCGAACTTGGCTCGCAAGCTGCGGAAACCACAATAGACTATGGTATTCAGGCAACTGAGACTACCATTGAGTATGGTAGTCAGGCAGCTGAAACCACAGTTAAATACGGTGCGCAGGCAACTGAAACCACCATTGAATATGGTTCCCAGGCTGCTGAATACACGGCAGATAAAGGTACAGAGACTATTACATACGTTAGCGAAGGACTAACCAATACTGGGGAGGGTCTTCAGAAAGCTGGAGATGATTTCTTAGGATACATTGGCTTTGGAAAGAAGAAGAAATGACCAGTGATAGGGCCCCGGGCATTCTCCGGGACCCTGGTCTAAGAGCATTTTAGCTTCGACTGTTAAGGCTCTTCTGGTATTCTCCATAGAGCTGAGGCATAGTTTTGATAGGCTGCCCGTAAGCACCCTGGCCATTAGAGCAGGGTACTGAAGCCCACTC
>Ga0257122_1001147_pt1 | contig 19860 bp, 17 predicted proteins | sample SI106_120metaG_FD_190146 | JGI IMG/M metagenome (GOLD analysis project Ga0257122, IMG submission 190146) | Marine microbial communities from Saanich Inlet, British Columbia, Canada - SI106_120 | ecosystem: Environmental > Aquatic > Marine > Inlet | place: Canada: British Columbia | collected... | reverse complement strand
TGAAACACATTTTAAGGAAGAACGTGGCCCCATCGTCTAGCGGTTAGGACGCTGGCCTCTCACGCCGGAAAGAGGGGTTCGATTCCCCTTGGGGCTATTCTCCAATGTTGTAGTAAAGACCTTATTTCACTGTAGTTTACTAAAGTTTTCAAGCTTTATCCTTTTTGAGAATGGGCGTTTTGACCGTTGCCTAAACGTTGCCCATTTATCTAAGGAAACAAAAATCATTAGCGGGAGTTCGCATTTATTGCGGACTCCCGTTTTTTGTTGGAGACATTCGTATAAATCCCCTCATCCAGTAGTTCACATCACAAATAAATATCCCAAGGCAGACTTGGCGATTCTAAAAGTAATTAGGCTTTTAATATAATCAAATTTCTCCATTCATACTGCTGTGCCGCTGCTGGCATGCCCTTCGGGCTGCCGCAGCAGCACAGCAGCTAAAGTAAAGCGCTATAGTTATTATATATAATGGGAAACATGCCCTTACATATCAATAACTTAGATCAGAAATATTCCCATTTAATTGGGAATTTTGGCTAAAAACTTCCCTTTGAAATGGGAAGATTGACAAGCTTTAATTATATCAATAATTTATGAGGATAATTTGATGGCAAAAACTAAAACCACAGTTGAACACGAAGACACAAACGTTGTAGATATTAAAGTTAATAAAAGAAATAGCCTAATAAAAGAATTTTCTATGGTAGGAAGGTTAAATACAATGCATGCAAAAATAAACACAGATGAGAATATCGATATTATTGATCTTATGGATGACCTTAAACCAACCCCGAGAGGGCTATTTAAGGAAATAAAAGATAACTTCGATTACCAAACCAATGAAGCAACATTGGAGAAACCGAAGGGGAAATATAAACAAAAGCGAAGATCAATGGCAACGAAAATTTTAAAAGACCGTAATGTAATCAAGAAAACTGGACAAAGGTCTTACATTGTAAATCCCTATCTTATAGTTCCCCAAATTGATTTTCAGAAAGACATATTAACTAAATGGAATAGCATTCCATAACCCTACCGATACTCCGTCCCAAGCCGTAGCGGAGCGTAGGCGCAGGGGCGGAGTAATCTTAATACTATTCACGATAGCATCTACTCTTTAGCTGTCTTTTAGGTAAATAACATCCCCTACACGGCCTATCACTGAGACTGTTACCAGAATTACCAAATCAATTTATTCTTTAAGCAATCAGGCCGCATTACAGACTGAACACGACTTAAGATTTAGCCAATGCGGCACTAAAAACTGAACCAGACTTAAGGTTTAACTGGCCCCTGTAAAAAGCCAACCTGTTAATACTGTTCTATCAAGTGTCTTAAAAAATGGTTAAAAGAAATACTTAAGCTTATAGTGTCATTTTGACTGAACACGACTAAGGTAAATATCACCTTCCAATGTCGTGAAATGTCGTGATTTGCGCTGACTGGTTTACGCCAGATCGCTTTAAGGTGAGGGCAAAAGTCTTCCTAATAAACCCATAAGATTTTTTTTAAAATTACATCCGCCTGCAATAAAACCACTTAGCTCTCTTCAAAAAAGACCTCCCCCCCCCCGCTGCTTTCAAAACGATCTTTTCACACGGCTATGATGGCTCACGCCATGAGGGAAGATTCCAACAATCTACTTAGGAGATATATCATGGCATTTCACGTAATCAAATCAACCAGTAATACTGTAGTTAAAGCCCTCAACGTTGTAGACAACGTAGTCGACGGCACTGCCGTTGCCGCAAAGATCTATAACGATTCTATGCAATCAGCCTACCGCGAGCAAAAGATCCAGTCTATTCTCGAAGACCGGGCTCTTCTTGCTGAAGCTAAGCTAACTCCCGAAGAACTTATCCTCCTTGAAGAAACCTGCGCTTCATAATACCAGTGGCCTCCTTAGTTGGGGGCCACTCCCCTTTTTCACATTACACAGCAAGAGAGAGTCCAGAGAGACTCGATCTATAAGGCACGCAGGCTGATGACTGCACAAGGCAAATGTCACGCCTTCTTGCATCTTTGCTTAAAGAAGTCATGCCATTTGCATTTGTATTGAGAAGCATTCAGTCTAGCTAAGTCTCACTCAATAAATCGTAAAATATAGCAATGCTTTTTGCATTACCTGACCGCTCAGTCGTAGTCACATCCTTCGCTATTGTTGCAGTAACTGCATCCGGGCATGGAGATTCTCGCCCCTCCCCCTTAGCCATCCTCCCTAATCGGCCTGAGGCCTCCCACCTGCTTATCCCCCTCACCCCATATAAGGTAGCTGTCATTGATAGGGAGGATTCAAGAAGTGGGAATAGGGGCTGTCGCGAGCTGGCAGCTCGCTTATCATCACCATGCCCTCAAGAACAAGAGCCCGCCCATCGGAAGGCGTCTATCGCTTGCCTTCCTTTAAACTGGCGGAGCGGTGTTGTTTTAAAAACCAATGGGGTAGCAACGGAAGCAATGTTCCCGTATATTATGGTTGTTTTTCAAACCACAAATCGAGTTAATTAAAACATGAAAGTCGCGGTCATTTATAACAAACAAGAAGATGCCGAAGGAGTTTTGAACGTTTTCGGCATGCAAAACCAAGAAAGCTATGATCCTAAAACGGTGGAGCGAGTAGCCAGCGCTCTTGAAAAAGGCGGTCATAACGTTCGCATCATTGACGGCAATATCAATGTCATCGAGCAACTTCAAGACTTCATGCCGCGGGTAGTTCAAGGTGAACAATCAGGAATGGTTTTTAATATGGCCTATGGCCTTCAAGGGGTCAGCCGTTATACCCATATTCCCTCTTTGTTGGAGATGTTGGGGATCCCCTATGTAGGTTCCAGTCCAGCAGGCCATGGAATTGCTCTCGACAAGGTCACCACAAAAGTAATGATTCAAGCCGCAGGGTTACCCACTTCCCCCTACTGGGTTTTTTACGATGCAAATCAAATTCCAGACGACCTCCCCTATCCGGTAATCACCAAACCAAAAATGGAAGCCGTGTCGCTCGGTATCGAGGTGGTTCACAATAAAGCCGATCTCGAAAACCTGATAGCCAAGCTGGTAAAGGAATTTCATCAACCTATTCTGGTTGAACAGTTCATACCCGGACGAGAATTTGCTATCGGTCTACTCGGCAATAAAGACCCTGAAATTTTCCCATTGCTGGAAATTGATTTGGCGGGAGATCCAAACGCTATCCAGAGCCTAGAAGATAAACTCAAAAAACCTAAAAGCAAAATCTGCCCCTCGATCATTGATGAGAATCTAGCTAACGAACTCCGCAGACTGACCAAAGAAGCAGCAAAGGTTTTGGGGATCTATGATTTTTGCCGGGTTGATTATCGATTGGACAATGAAGGGAATTTATACATTCTTGAACTGAACTCAATGGCTAGCCTTGTAGTGACAGGATCTTATGTCCAAGCAGCTAAGGTTGCTGGTTACACCTTTGAGGCAATGGTCAACCGCATGCTGGATGTGGCGGTCGAACGTTATTTCGGCGGCCAACAAATGGATCAGGTTGTAGTTCATGAGTCCGAATCGAAATCTAAAAAAGATCCTCTAAGAGTTCGCTTAAGAAGTTATTTGCGGGGCAACCTTGGAACGATAGAAGACGATCTGTCTAATATGGTGGAGATCAATTCTTTTGTTGAAAATATTGAAGGAGTCAATTCGTTAGGTCGATGGATTTCAAACAAACTAGGAGCCATTGGATTCAATCGTCATGTTTATTCCCGTGCTGAATTTGGCAATATTCTGTATCTCACCAATCATATGGATGAGAGAAATGATGTATTGATCATTGGGAACATGGATAACCCCGTCGATTTTGAGGATTACAATTCTTTTCATGAAGAAAAGGGCCGTATCTATGGAACGGGAGTGGCTCGTGGTAAAGGAGGAATTGCGGTATTGCTCGGTGCGGTTAAGGCATTGCGGTATACCCGAACTTTGCGAAAGGTTAAATGTGGGATTCTCTTGATCCCAGATGAATCATATGGAGAGCGATCCTCAAAACCTATTGTCGATGAACTCTCCAAACTGTCGAAGTATGTATTGGGGTTAAGCGGGGCCGGCTTGAGTGGAGAAGTCATGACCTCCTGTTCTGGCACCTTACGATATGAAATCGAAATTAACCGTCGTCAAAACAAACAAGGACTAAAGTCTTCAACCGAGATCAGTGATCCCATCCTTTATGCATCTCAAAAAATCAACTCCCTGAGAAAGCTGAACTACGAATCAGATGGAATTTTTATCACAATCACAGGCTTGCAAACCAAGGGCATGGAAGATCAACCTACCTATCATGCTGCATTGTCATTTGTAATTCGTTATCGCAGTCCAGACCAGCGAGTCAGACTCGAAGAGCAAGTCAATCAAATCTTCTCATCGAAATCACAAGACAATATCAAGGTTCACGTAACAAAAAGACCGCAAAGCAAACCCTTCCTGGAAAATGAAAAGACGCTTAAGTTCTATGAGCAAGTAGAAAAAGTAGGTAAGTTGGTAGAAGTCCGAATTAAAAAAGCAGAAAACAGCATTGTGTCTTGTTTGTCAAATATAGGTGAAAGCATTCCTGCTTTGGATGGACTCGGTCCTGTTACAGGTGGCTACGGCACAAATAGCGAACATGTCGTGCGCGATAGCTTGATAGACAGAAGTGTTCTTCTTGCATACCTAATCCATCTATCCTCAAAGAACTTTGAAATATGAGGCTAGGTAATATTGAAGGTAAATTTCCCCCGACGGAAAATGGGAAGTGTGCAGTTTCTGACAATGGAATGGTATCAACCGCTTTTCCTGAGGCCACTCAGGTAGGTGTTGAGATGCTATGACCAACCCCCACTATTTATACCAGATTTAGGATTCAGTTTTCATAATTGCATTTGGAATCTGTATCGTTTCTAGTGCGGGTGGACGGTCCACCTTTTCAAGTTTTTGTCAGGCCGGTCGCATTGCATACGCACTCTTCCTCACTCTCTCCTTCGGTCTAACGCTAATAACCCTACACTACGTTCCGGGTTATTAGCTTACTTAGCCCTCAGTCAATCCCTCGGTCGGTACTGCTGCATACTCCCTGAAATAGGGTAGGCTACAAATCCTTCTTTCCCATTTTCTTAAACTCTTCCAATTCAGACTCTAGGCGTTTGTTGTCTTTCCTAAGTAGTTCAAGCTCCCGCTTCATTGACGCAATCAGTTCGCCCTTCACTGAATCTTCGTCAACTGCATTGGGCATATTTCTGTTAGATGCCTTTGTACCCATAATTGGTATTGGTTTATCTGTGTCGTGTGAAGTTTGCCAAACAGCAGTGGCTGGTGAGTTAAAATTCTTTGGAAAAAAACCTTCAAGTACTTTGGCATCAATTATCATTGAGTCACCCCCTACTTCTAACCAAAACTCTGCCAGTATATTCATCCATTGAGGTTTTTTATTTACCTGTAAACTCAGAAGACCTCTTTCAGCCAGATTTTCCAAAGCACTCCCCCTATAGTTCTTTTTAATTTCCAACAAAATACTTCTGTTTCTGTTCGCTTCTTCAGAAGTAGTTCTCCACCGCGGAGATGTACCCGTAGTCAGGGAGTGGCTCCAGTTCTCTTCTATCTTTAGTTTTCGTTTTAGATTCATCTCACCTTCACCAGTCAAAAGCCAATCGAGCCTGATTCCCTTTTTAGTGGAATATAAATCTAAGTCACGCCTGGAAATTTTCAGATATTCTTCTTCCTCTTCAATCTCCATATCCAGATTGGTAGCTAAGTGATCAAAGTCCTCTTCCCACATTTCAAGTTTCATAAGACGATCTTGAACTCGGCCACCTCTCAATGACTCTACAAGCCATTTTTGAGATTCAACAATCAGTTGACCCTCGCCACCCGTCATAAACCAACCAACATCGTACCCCCTAAGTGTGCAGAAGGTTGATAGGTAGCGAAACAAACCCTTACGATTATCCTTCTTTTTCAGGTTTGCAAGTCCACCAGTCTTGATATTCAGCAGTTCCTCGATGTCTGAGTTGTACTTAGCTCCAGTTACATCCCTAATGCTATCAATGATTTGTGCTACAGACTGCATAAAATTGACTCTTTTTCTATATTTTGGATATAAATACGGTTGACATATACCACGTATATGGATATATTCGCTCAAACATCTGACGAGAACTGCGTCAGAAGCAGCCAATCTGAACTATAGAACCAAATGAATATCCAGTCAATTGTTTTTATTGTTAAATATATCCATTTCTTCGGAAATTGGCCTCTTTTGAAGAATAGGGACATATCCGCCCGTATCCTGTCTGGAGAGGTTTTGCATAAGAGAACATAATGCTACAATCCCACTCGAGTGAAATATCGTCTTTGTCTTCATCATTGGAACCTACGAAAGGGGAACCAATGAAAATGAGACTAAAGAATGGCAAATGGTACACGGCTTTTCGACATAAAGGAGAGTTCGTGGGCCTGACGTTGTACGCATACAAAGACGAAAAAAGGAAGGCTATTATCAATCTTGGTAAGCTTTTAGAAAAACTCGAAAGGGGGGAAAACCCAACTGACTTAAAACGTAAGTTCAAGGATGCTTTACCTACCTATTTTGAATGGGCAAGCAGTGAAGGGGAAAAAACGGAGTCAACGTTGAAAGATAATAAGGGAAGGCTCAAGAGTAAAATCCTTCCAGTGTTTGAGGATTTGAGCATTGGCGACATTACCCCGGCTTTATTGAAGCAATACAAGGTTGACCGCGAGGAACAAGGCGCACCAAGGTCTACTATCACGAAGGAACTAAGAGTGATTAAAGACGTTTGTGAACGCTTTAATTCCACCTTCAAGATGCCTAAATATACAAAATGGGTGAACTGTCCGAAGCGTGAAGCTGGTGTTTTAGACCATGCGGATGTTAGGAAAGTTTCCGGTTTGGTTTTGAAATCATCGGAAGAGTTTGGTGAAACTTATCAGAAGATATTTACTCTGATGAGCTTTACGGGTTTATCAGTTAGCGATGCTGTCAATCTGAAACGCTCTCAAATTGGAAGTGATGATTTTATTCAGAAGCAACGCGCCAAAACCGGAGAAGATATTTTGACCTTTCTTTGCCCTGAAGCAAAGGAAGTGATTAGCTCCGTTAAGGTGACTGACCTTAAAAACCCAGACCAAATTTTCCAAGTTCCAAGCAACAAGGCCGTTACCACCGCGATTAACAGGGCGTTTACGAAAGCCGGAGTAGAAGGTTCTTGTAAATCACTTCGACACTATATGGCATCTAACCTACTGGATGTTGGAGTTCCTGAAAAAGTGGTGGGACTGGTTTTAGGCCATGCGCCAGGAAGCCGAGTCACGCAGACTTATCTACACGCTATAAAGGGAACAGTGAAGGAAGGTTTCCAGGCGGTGGGTAAGAAAATGGCAAGGGGCATATAATAATGAACGTTGCCCAAGCGTTGCCTAAACGTTATCAAAATCCTTATAACTTATATACAAATCAAAGCTCTTTAGGGGGTTGTTTCCGGCCTCTCACGCCGGAAACAGGGGTTCGATTCCCCTTGGGGCTACCACACACTACCAGTGGGGGGAGTTTGCAATAACTCCCCTTCGCGGTCTATCTTTCCTGAGCGCAGTCAAAAGCTGGACAAGTTACCAGCAAAGGTTCTCCGTCCACTCCCGTGGAGGGGAAATATTTTTTCTTTCATTTTTCTGCCTATCAAGGGGTCAAGTCCACTATTGACTGTATGTTTTAAAGGGAGTCAACCATGAGGGACACGAAAGCTAAGAATGAGTTAGCCCTAGGTGCTAAATTGCTACTTGGCTATTACAGTCTGTAAATTGCTTCATAACAAAAGGGGAAGTCATTGCCGCAAGAAGACCCCCATAATCCAAGCTAAACCTTACTTCATCTCCGACCTCTAGATTGTGGTTCTCGCCATCAAGAATGATGTGATCACTGCTGGAGCCTATCATTTTTAACTGGTCAATAGACTTTAAGCTGGAAACAGGAATATCCTGTCTGCCTAATGCAATGATCACTCTCTGACGAGTACCCCGGTCGAGGAAGCCGGGAACATTGCCAAAAGCATCTTGACAAATTTCTCCTGATGGAAGGGAAGGCTTCTTTTTTGACTCGATAACTTCGGCAATAAGTTGGAAGGCGCTCCTATGCAAACCTGGGATTGCTTTTCGGCTCACAGTCTCACAACCTAAAAGAATTGATTCACCCAAACGAAGATTATTGATCCTGCCAACATTTTGGGAAGATTTAAACCAATCATAATTTGCCGAATTTCCACCTGAAATTATTTTCAAATCAATCTGGAATTCTTTTTCCAGCAAATCAACAAGTTCGGATAGCTCACGCATATTTTTATCATCCGGTTTAATTCCGCCGTAGCAGGCCAGATTGCAGCCAATACCAATTATTTTTATATGGGGCAGGGAAAGGGTTTCCCTGACAAATTGAGGCAGATCATAAGGAAGTATTCCTTCACGTAGATCGCCTAACTCAACCATAATAATTACCTGATGAATTTTATTCTGAGCTTTCGCATGATAGGAAAGGTTTTTAATAGTCTTGATCTCAGTGTTTAAACTAATATCCGCATTTTTGACGATAGATTCGGCCTGGCTTAAGGGTGTGCGCAAAAGAACAAATTGAGTTGATATTCCCGCGCTTTTCATTTTTTGAATATTTTCAATACGCGAGTCCGCGATAAATTTGACTCCACCCTGAATCATTGCTTTGGCTATGGAAGGGTCTCCCATTACCGCTTTAGTAACCCCCATTAGGGAAATGCCCTTTTCCAAATACAAGTCAGAAAGAATCTGTGTGTTTTCTCGAATCTGGGAAAGGGAAATTTCTATTCTAGGTGAGAACGAATTCATCATTTTCTTCTAAACGATTAAGCTTTTGCGCTTGATGGTCTGAGAGGGATTTAAAATTCTCTCGCTCAATCTTATTTTTCAATGTTGGGAATTGATCGCCTAATGCTTGAACAAGCTTTTGGCACCCATTACTTAAAACATCTGTTGTGGGCAATTGAAGCTGTAACTCATAGTATTCTATGGTTTCCCGAACTTCTTGTTCATTCATATCTTCGTGACTTAAAGTTATAGCTATTACCTTGGTTTTAGAAATCGTTTCGATAAGCTTAATTTCACTTTCTGGAGTTGGCATGGCCAAGTCTGGAAAATCACAACGAAACTTTCTGGCAGGTGGGTGTTGAAGGATAACTCCATCTGGCATACTTCCCTTTAAGATGCCGATAGAACTTAAGAAGGCGGGATGACTAATTGCGCTCTGTCCTTCTACTAAAATAATGTCGGGACTTTCATTTTCAAATGCCTGAACAACGGAGTGTTCAACTTCACCGACCATGAACTGGGAAATGAGGGCATCCGTGGACACACCATATTTTGCTCCCTGCATCAAACTGGTTTGGCCTGTTGCGACGAGTACCGACTTAATGCCGAGATTATTCAGGACTTTATTAAGTTCAACCGCTGTAGTCATTTTCCCACAGGCGCAATCAGTGCCTAAGACGGCAATGACGGGAACATTAACTTGAGATATTTGTCCCGTAAAGAGGTGCAAGTCTTTTAATAGAGGAGGTTTTCTGATGTCTTTAATTTGGACACCGTTTAGAGCCGCTATATGAGAAAGCTCTGGGTCTTGTGTGAAAAACTCATGCAACCCGCTAATGATGTCCATTCCCTTTTTCATAGCTTCAAAAATTAGAAGCCTATCTTTAATGGAAATAAAAGTTGCTAAAGGGGCTTTGCCATAAATGTAACAATCTGGTGTATAGGAGAGGCTCTCCAGGGCATCGTCTAAATCGGAAAAAATGGGAATGCCGCTTTTCCCTTCTCCTAATTCTTCTCCCGCATCCTTGCCAGCTAATGAACTGTCAATAATCCCAACAATGGAATAAACCTCAGAATGTCGGACCAAGGCGGCGGCGGTTTTCCCATCTACTAAACCGAACTGATTTTCGCAGTAGACCAGGCCCGTTTTTTTCTGAACTGCATTGTCTTTCTTTTTTTGTTCCCATTGGTTTTTGGTAAATAGTGTTTTGTTTTCGATTAGGTTCTCCATTTATGTTTAATATGCATTTGACTTCTTTCGCGATATTTTTGAATCGCAGACTCTGGTTTTTGACAACGTTTAGTTGTCAATGAGGAGGGTGCTATATTTTACTCAGAGCTGTTTTAAGCGTCTTGGCCACCTCTTCGTAAGCGTGTTTCTCTCCCTCGGCAAACTCTAATTTATAATTCTCATTTCTTGCTGATGCAGACTTTCTGCGTTTTTCAGCCTCTTCGATTAATTGAACAAGGCTAATATTTAATTCTTTCAAAGCGCCATCTGCTGTAATTGTTGATTCGGTCATATTTTAATGTCCTGTGTCGAAAAGTGAAGAAATTCGGATTGCCCTGTTTTAAAAGGAGCAACCGCTTTTGTTTTGAAGGAACTGTATTAATTTCTTTCTTTGTGTCCATTGGAAGGCAAATCGCTCAACTTTCGATCTATGCCGGAAATGGTTAGTTGAATGTCATTTACCGAAGATTCGATGTATCCCAACACTCTTTCCACATTATTTACTCCTTCCAAGGTTTGGGTAGAAACTTTTTTGTCAGAGGAACAATTATTATCTTTACCGCCAGTGGCAGTAGTTTCTACCGCTACAGCTTGAGAGGGGTTGATCCATGGATTTAAACCGAGCAGTAATAAGGCAAGGGTTAGAGCGGTCATTATGAACTTTGTGTAGTTATCTAGAATCATTGGTTTCAGCTCCATATAGATTTTGATCTGCGTTTCGCGTTTTTCCGCTTCTTTTTGGCTTCTTTGATTTTCATCTTCTTTCGGACAGAAGGCTTTACATAGAACCTTCTGCGTTTGAGTTCTCTAAACAAGCCCTCTTTGCTCAACAGACGTTTTAAACCCTTTAAAGCCTGCTCAACCTGGTTTTGGTAGACGGTGACTTGCAATATATAATTCTCCGTTTCTCAGTTTATTGTGTTCCTGATTTAGCCGTACTTTTAGGAGTTTTTGACCATGGTATCCGGCCTTTTTTATTTTTTCTGAACATTGAAGGGGTTTCAAGTTGCTGTTTTGAACGGATGTTCAACGCATTGATCGAGATTACTTTTTTCAATTTTCCAGAACTGTCGAAAACCTTGACCTCATGCATAAAATGACCTTTTTAAAATTTGTTTGACTCAAAAGGGAATGGCAAAAAAAAAGCCACTCCAAGAAGGGGAGTGGCGATATTTAAAAACCCAAGTTGTGTTTTTTCCCTTAGCTCGATAGGAAATGGAGGAGAGGTTGCTATTAGAATACGCTGACTGGCCTATATAGCAAGGTAATTCGGATTAATTAATATTAATCTTCCTGTTAATCAAGAATTAAGGGTGATAAAGGCCTTTCAGGTTAGTTTGCCACTTATTTGCAGGAATGGGGTGGGGAAGGAAGAACAGATTCAATCAACTTTCCTTCAACTCAACTATTTTGCTATTAAATACCGATCCATGGCCTCGAATAATTCTTTCGATTGAATCGGTTTGGCCAGGTGCTCGGTGCATCCAGCTTTCAGGCATTTCTCTCGGCCCTCGGCCCCAACGCTGGCCGTTAAGGCAATGATGGGCACCTTGGCAAATTTATTCCTCTTACGCAATTCGCGGGTTGCCTCCAAGCCATCCATCACTGGCATCCGGATGTCCATGAGAATCAGCTCCGGCTCATTGGCTTCGGCCAGGTCAATGGCTTCTTGACCGTTCCTGGCCACAAAAACCTGATGATTGTGAGTATGAAGCATATCCAATAGCATCGCCAGGTTCACTTCATTGTCTTCAACTGCCAGGATTCGACGACCATTAACAGCAGGCGATGCCGATTGAATCGTTGCATCAGGCTTATCTTTTTCTTGGGGGGTTAGTATTTTCAGGGGCAGTTCAAACCAGAAGACCGACCCAATTGAATCACTTGCAACGCCGATCTCCCCGCCATGTAGCTCAACCAAACGACGCGTGAGAGCCAGGCCTATTCCTGTCCCCCCTAATGCCTCATCCCGCACCCGGTTCACCTGGTGGAACTCAGAAAAAATTTCAATTTGCTCTTCCTCGCTGATTCCCACCCCCGTGTCCGATACAGTTATCCGGATATAGTCATCGCGTTTGGATGCCAAAATTTCGATCCGGCCTTTCTCCGGTGTATATTTCACCGCGTTCGATAACAGGTTGAGCATGATTTGCTTGCACTTTCTCAGATCACCGGTCATTTTCCCCAGGGCAGTGTCTACGGTCGATTTTATTTCCAGTTGTTTTTCCTGTATTTTGGGTTTCACCAACTCCAGACTGGCATTGAATAATTCTTGCGGTAGAAAGGACTCCAAATTCAGGCGCATCTTGCCTGCTTCGATTTTTGTCATATCCAGTAAATCGGTAATCAAAGCCAACAAATGCTTGCCGCTATTATCGATTTGGGACACATAGTCCACTTGCTTCTCGTTGAGCGGACCAAAAAATAATCCCTTCAGAAGGTCAGCGTATCCAAGAATGGCGTTCAGTGGAGTTCGTAATTCATGACTCATGCTGGACAAAAATTCTGACTTGGCACGATTCGCCGATTCGGCTTCATTTTTAGCACTGATCAATTCTAAGGTTCTTTGTTTGACTTCTTTGTTAAGTGTTAAACTCCATATCACCGTACTGCCCACAGCAAAGACTAAAAGGCTTGCCAGAACCCAGACTAAAAGATTTTTAACCGTGATCCAGGTTTCTTCTCCTTGCGGAATCCACTTTTGATAAATGTCCTGCATTTCCTCGTGAGTGATTCGCGCCAATCCCTTTTCTAAAATGCTGTTGAGTATTGGCCAATCCTTTCGCGAAGCAAACGCCAGGTTATAGGTGAACCCCGACTTCCCACCGACTCGAAGGTTGGTGATCCCGTCCTGTTCCATAAAAAGAGTGGCGACAGCAATATTTTCGATCATGGCATCCACCAATCCCAGGGACACCATTCTCAATCCTGTCAGGACATTGGGAACCGCTTCAATTTCCAATTCAGGGTAATTGTTAATGATGAAGTCATGCACCGCATAACCGGATGTAATGGCGACCCGTTTTCCTTCCATGGTATCCAATGTCTGCACTTCATTGTTGTCGGTTTTTACAATGATCACCGCAGGGAGTTTTATATAAGGCTTGGTAAAGTTCATGTACTCCAGCCGCTGTGGAGTTGGGGCGGCCCCGGACCACATATCAACAAGCCGCTGCTGGCCCATCTCCAGAACCTCGGTCCAGGTTTTTGCCGCAATCAAATTGAATCGCACACCCATCTTTTTCCCCAGTAGCACCAGGAAATCTTTGGTCATGCCATCGTGATTATTTTTTCCGTCAAGAAACTCAATCGGGGGAAAATCAGGGTCGGAAGCGTAGGTTACTTCGGGGTGCTCAATGAGCCATCTTTTTTCGTCATCGGTTAATAAAACAGAGGTGTCCACCTCTGCCTTTGCCAGTGTTTGAAAACAGAAACTTACCAACACCCAGGCCAGAACAAAAAGGAGAGGCTTGATCTTTGTATTACGAAAATTTGTCGACTGAAAATGTTTCATAATTAAGTGGCCTTTTCTCTACAGTGGAAACCATTCTCATAATATCATAAGGTCTTCTTATATTATGGTAAGACCGCAATAATTATTGTAAGATTGCGCCCTGAGCAAGGGATCCTGTTTGAATACTAAACTGAAACCTGCCAAGTCAGACAAATAACCCTGTTATGAATATATTTTTCGCAAAATTTGCCAGTTTAATGTGGGGGCCCTGGCTTCTCATTCTATTGCTGGGCGTGGGTTTTTGGTTAACGTTCCGGCTGGGTGGAATCCAGTTTCGCAACCTGTTTTACGCACTTCGGTTGGCCTTCTCAAAAGAACGGTCAGGAAAAGGGGATATTTCCCATTTCGGCGCGCTGATGACATCCCTGGCGGCTACGGTGGGAATGGGCAATATTGCGGGAGTGAGCACTGCCGTGGCCCTTGGGGGACCGGGTGCCATATTCTGGATGTGGATGACGGGATTGGTGGGCATGGCCACCAAGTATTCGGAAAGTTTTTTAGCCGTTAAGTTCCGGCAGGTCAACGAACATGGAGAAATCTCCGGCGGCCCGATGTACTATTTGGAACATGGGCTCGGGCAAAAATGGCTCGGTACCTGTTTTGCTGTTTTCGGGTCGCTTGCCGCATTCGGTATCGGCAATATGATTCAAGCCAACACCGCCGCAACGGCAGTCGTTGAGTCGCTGGGAGCAAGCAAATTTTCCATTGGACTCATTTTATCTATTTTGACTGCACTGGTGATCATAGGCGGTATCAAACGTATTTCCGATGTCGCCAGCTATTTTGTTCCATTCATGGTGGCCATTTATTTTGCCGGCGCTTTGATAGTTATCCTGTCTCACCTGAGTCAATTAGGAGTGGGAGTAAAATTGATTTTTGAACACGCTTTCACCGGAACGGCGGCTACAGGAGGGTTTATAGGAGCAGGTTTGTCTCAAACTATCCGGTATGGCGTGGCACGAGGACTCTTTTCAAATGAGTCTGGAATGGGAAGTGCCCCCATTGCGGCCGCCGCCGCAAAAACCAACCAACCAGCGAAACAGGCATTGGTTTCTATGAGTGGCACGTTCCTCGATACATTGGTCGTTTGCTCCCTCACTGCGGTGGCGTTGGCTTCGACAGGGGTTTGGGTTTCCGGGGAAACAGGAGTGGCATTAACCATGCAGGCTTTTTCGGAAGGCTTGCCGGGAAACTGGGGTCCCTTTATCGTGACCCTGAGCGCAGTCACCTTTGCATTCTCATCAATTTTGGCCTGGGAATATTATGGTGAAAAATGCTTCGAATACCTTTTTGGAGATAAATGGGTTCATTTTTATCGATACCTCTGGGTACTTTTTGTGTTTATCGGAGCCATAGTAAAATTGGAACTGGTCTGGAATTTTTCTGATGCGATGAACGCCTTGATGGCAGTTCCCAACCTTATTGGTCTGGTTCTTTTAAGCGGAGTTTTGTTCCGCGAAACCAAAGCTTACGAAATGGGAATCCGTGATGGTTCCATTGATAAATTTGATTGAGTAGTTTTTGAATTTATTTTTAAGGCCCCCCATGTTTAAATCCTATCTAAAACTTCCATTCCTCTTCTTGTTGTTTTTCACTATTGCCAGCCCGGCAAATCAAGCCTATGGCGAGATAGAGTTGGGTCTCTTTCCTGACACATTCGACAAGTTTTCTGTAGACGGTCAGTTTCACGTATTTTTTCGGCACGACAGCAATCCTTCTTTTGGCGGAACGGTGGACGCAAGGGGGCGAACAGAGACGACTTTTGGCGAAACCGTTGCCAAACTGGGTTTCACGTTTGAGAAAAAAATGCAATGGGCAGATTTAGAAGGCCGTATCAGTGGGGTATTAATGTCCACCATTAACGCGGATGTGTATGGAGCGGCCGATGACGAAAGCCAGGGCGACCTCAATGAAGGCTATTTGATTTTCAAAAAAATCAATCAATCCCCATTCGATATCAAGGTCGGCCGCCAGAATATCTTCATAGAAAAATCTTTTATCTCTGGCGATGCAAGCCCGGAAGATGCGGCGATATGGATTTCTGCGCACAAAAGTTTTTCCTTTGCCGTAAGAGTGGATGGGGATTTCGGAAAATTGAAAACCCTTGCTTTCTGGGCCGACACAGAACTTTACTCGCAACAGGGTGATCAGAGGGAGTTAGGAAAACGCGGAAAAGAAGGCGTCTCCTTTGCGGGAATAAATATGCATTACGATCTTTCGGAAACCGCCTATTTATATGGTGGGTATTATAGAAAAATAGATGAGAGCAATCTTACCTTCACCAGCTTTTCCTCCGGCGGAAAAGATCTGTTTTCTGAAAACAATACCAACGCACTCGACATTGGGTTTGACGCTACGGTCAATTCTTTTCATTTTGCCGGAGAATTTGTTTACCAACTGGGAGACGCCGGACGCCTCGGAGGACAGGAGTTAAACCGGAACGCTTATGCCGGTTTCGCACAGGCTCGGTATAATTTCAACCATCCCAAAGACCCTTACCTGAAACTCATGCATGTGTTTTTTTCCGGAGATTCTGACCTTGAAGATGACGAAGCGGGAGACTATGATCCCATGTTCATTACCAGCAGGGCTTGGAATGAATGGTTGATCGGGCAGCTTGTTGGCGAGGTTCAACTTTCCAACACAAACAAATACGCTTTCATTGTGGAAACCGGCTTCTCGCCAATGCCAAAGATGCAAATGGCTTTTATGTTTTTAAAACATTATTTGGATGAGCAGTACCTTGGCGTTTCAAGGGGAAGGCGAGCCCTGAACAACGATGATTATGCCAATGAATGGAATTTGCTGGTCGACTACGAAGTCAATAGCCATGTATATGCCCATATTGGGGCCGGCTATATTCTTCCGGGAAGTGCCGCAGAAGAATTTTTTGGCAACGATGACGATACTATTTTCACCCAGATGTGGTTGAAGTTTCATTTCTGACAGTAATGCATGAGCGGGGTGTGCTAAATTAGTGCGAAATAATGGCCTCTGATAAAAATAACATTCCGACTGGAAACAAAATTCTGGTGGCAGAAGACAATGATGTGAACCTGTCAATGCTGTTGGAAATGCTAAGTATCATGAATCATAAGGTCGTCATCGCGAGAAATGGTCAGGAAGCGATCGACCTGGCTTTGGCCGATAAACCCGAGCTGATTATTATGGATATCAGCATGCCAGTGATGGATGGGCTGGAGGCAACTCGCAGGTTACGAGAGATGGAGGAATTTTCTGCAGTTCCTATCCTCGCTTTAACGGCGAGTGCCGGGGAGGAGGGCAGAGAAAAATGTCTGGACGCCGGATGCACAGAACATTTACCAAAGCCCATTCAAACTAAAGAATTATTTGAAGCCTTAAGTCGAAACCTTCCAGTGAATTAACCAGAAAATTGAGAAATTAATCATGAAAGTTTTAATTGTTGAAGATGACGCGCCTTCGAGAGGTTTCATGAAGGATACGGTAGAAAGCCAGGGATTTGAAACCCATGTGGCTGAAAACGGTTTAACTGGCCTTGAAGCGTTTAAAAAAATTAACCCTCATCTGGTTCTTTCAGATATACAAATGCCTGAAATGGATGGGCTCCAGCTTTTAGAAGAAATTCGCAAGCTCAGTCCGAGTGTTATTGTTGTTATGGCAACCGCATTTGGTTGTGAAGAATATGCCATGAAGGCCATGGAGTTAAAGGCGAATAACTACCTTAAAAAACCTGTCCGTCATGCTGAGTTGTTGCCTCTACTCAAGAAGTATGCATCGCTTATTAATGCAAAGGCTGATTCAGAAAAAAAGCCGGAGATTAAGAAAAAGACTTCCTTTACTATTAAGCTGAATAGTGACGTTGAAAAAGTGCCTGATATGGTCGATTGGCTGGTCAAAACAGCTGGAAATATGCTTGACGATAGTGGAAAGCTTGACGCCAAAATTGGTTTGGTGGAGCTTCTAACTAACGCCATTGAGCATGGAAATTTGGGTAGCACAGAAGGCGAAAAACCCGCCAATAACTTCATGCTCAGTTCAAGAAAGGTGTCCATAGAGTACAAATCGAGTGACTCTTATTGTGAGTGGTTAATTACTGACGAGGGGGATGGGTTTGACTGGCAGTCGTGTCTTGAGCGTTTAGCTGTTGACCCTTTAGGTATGGAGGGGAAAGGACTGTTATGTAGCCAGTTTCACTTTAGCGAACTGGAGTTTAACCCTTCTGGCAATTCAGTTAGAGCTCGAAAAAACAAAAGCTCAGATTAAAATATTTGAAGGCTTTCTATTTCAGCCCCTTTATTTCATTAATTTTCTCTAAAAGTTCAGCCTCAGTAACCAAACCATTCTCGTTTAGTATCGCTATCAGCGCATCTATTTTGGTAGCTGGGCTTTCATCATGAAAATGCTCAAGAAGTTGCTGGTCTTCTTTAGCTTGAGCTTTGGCCGATTTGGTGTGAAAGCCTTTATCTTTGCCAAGCGCCCTCCTTACAACTTCCCCCAGTTTATCCAGGTGAATCGGTTTAATGATATGAGTAAAAGCCCCGTGTTGATGGGTTTCGCGGGTTGCCTCTAAAGAACTTTCCCCGGTGGTCATGATGACCTCGATTTGAGGAAACTTTGCTTTTATTCTTTTTAGGACCTGGAGTCCATCCATCACAGGCATGTTGATGTCTAAAAGCACAACTTCGGGCCGGAATCTTCCACAAATTAGCAGGGCCTTTCTACCATCACTGGCTGTTCTGACATCACATTTTTCTTTAGCAAAAAAGTTTTCCAGGAAGTCTCTTGCTTTTGGATCGTCATCGACAATCAGGACTTTTGCGTCAATTATATCTTTCATAACCTTTTTCCATTTTTAATGGTTACAAATACCATCCAGGCATTCAACAATGCAATGGAGGCAATTTCTCATAGGTGACATTCGGAGTTTGTCGAGCGGTCATTCAAAGTCAACATCCTCTAAAATACTTTGGATTTCTTTCACATTGAGAGGCTCTATGAAAGTTCGGATATGATCTGCCAGGCTCTTGGTATTTTCATCAATTTTATCTAATTCATCAAGAGCTTGTTGTAAATCCATAATATTTTCATTGCCCACGGATTCAATCAGTTTAAAAAACAGCTCCTCAGTCAGGCAAATATTCGAGAAATCCGGTCGCGGGTTTTCGTTTTCGTGCTCGAATTTCACATCCAGAACCGTCTCCAGGCAGGTAAAAACAGTTTCAACGCGGAACGGTTTTGCGATAAAAAATTCACAGCCTGCCTCAACAATTTTTCTCCTTTGCTGGTCCAGCACAGTAGCGGTAAGAGCTACAATTTTGACTTTATTCAGGGTCGAATCCTTTCTAATCGTATGGATAGCCTCAATCCCGCCCATAACAGGCATTCGCATGTCCATGAATACAATATCTGGCATATGCTGTTTCACCTTATCAACAGCCTCCTTCCCATCTTCGGCAGTGATTACCTCAACCCCGATTCCCTCCAGAAATTTGGTCAGCACATCCCTGTTGAGCTCAAGGTCATCGGCTACCAAGGCCTTTACATGAACTCCTTCCGCTAAGCGACTGATCGTTTTTCCGGATTCCTTCTGCAAGTGCTCGACAGAATCTTCTTTAGCGGGAGGAAGGGGAATAGTGAAATAAAAACGCGTTCCCTTTCCAGAATCAGAAACCAGGCCCAATTCTCCTTGCATGAGCTTTACCTGCCTTTTTGAAATGGCTAATCCCAGACCGGTTCCACCTTTTTTTAGACCTTCGCTGGATTGGCTAAAAGGTTCAAATATGGCTTTCTGTTTGCCCATGGGAATTCCTACCCCACTATCTACAACTTCAAATCCATACTTGTCGTGGCCAAGCGGTAATACCCGAAACTCTATCTCTCCACCGGAATCGGTGAACTTGACAGAGTTTCCAATCAGGTTGATTAAGATTTGCTTTAGTTTGGTTTCATCTCCATACACACCTATAGCTTTCTTCCCCAGGTCACCGACATTAAACGCCAACTGTTTATCTTCACACCGCTTTTTAAACATACCCGAAACGGTTTGAATGAATTCGGTCAAATCAAAGTCGGCACAATGTAGTTCCATCTGCCCTGCTTCAATTTTTGATATGTCGAGAACATCGTTGATCAGTTCGAGCAAGTGGTCACCACTGGAGAGGATGTTCCTGATGGAGGCTTTATACTCTGAGTCAAGGTTCGGTTCCCGCATCAATATTTGCGAGTAACCCATGATCGCGTTCATGGGGGTGCGGATTTCATGGCTCATGTTCGCCAGAAAAGCGCTTTTTTCTTT
>Ga0257122_1001142_pt1 | contig 19880 bp, 18 predicted proteins | sample SI106_120metaG_FD_190146 | JGI IMG/M metagenome (GOLD analysis project Ga0257122, IMG submission 190146) | Marine microbial communities from Saanich Inlet, British Columbia, Canada - SI106_120 | ecosystem: Environmental > Aquatic > Marine > Inlet | place: Canada: British Columbia | collected... | reverse complement strand
AACCCGTCGTGCGGGTCTTCCGTCGTGACGTGCGTCATCATGCAGATGTCGACGTCGTCCAGCTCGCCAAGTCGTACGAATTCCGGTTTGCCACCCAGAAACTCAATCCGCCCGGCTTTACGCTGCTCGTTACGCCATTCGATCTCGACATATTCCTCGGCCGGGACCACCATCAGGGTGACGCTTCCGGAGAGCGAATCAAGCACGCCCGGCGCTTGAAGGCCTATCGCCGCCGCAAGCATGTTGCCGAGCTGGCAGTGGTGGGCACAAGCGTGGGCCGCTGTGGTCTCGGGATCGGCATTCGGATGACCCGGGACGGGCAACGCGTCCAGCTCTGCCAGTATCGCGATGTTCGGTCCGGGAGAGCCGCCTTTTATGGTGGCGGTCATGCCGGTGACGGCGATGTCTTCGCGAACATACAACCCGAGAGTTCGGATCGCAGCGGCTGTGGCGGCAGCGGTCTTGACCTCTTTGTACCCGGTCTCTGGATGGCTGAGCGCCGTACGCGCCAGATCAATCGCCGGTTCGCCGTGCGACGATACGTAGTCCGAAACAATTTTTTTGAGGTCTGCTGCGATGCCGGGGTGAACCAAGGAATACTCCGATTACGAGCGGGGCAGGCCGGGAAAGGCTGAAGTGTACCAAGAGATCTGACAATTTCCTCGCGTACGTCATAAGAACAATCGCATCGTCCCACGCGACCACATCCACTCTCGGGCAAGGCTTTCCAGATAACGGCGTCACTGACGCCTATACTTTTCGCCATGAAAATTGTCATAGCTCCTCAGGGCTTCAAGGGTTCCTTGACCGCACTCCAGATTGCACGATCCATCGAGACCGGGGTGAAGAAGGTCTTCCCCGATGCCGAGACCGTCCTGGTGCCCGCCGCTGATGGTGGTGACGGCACTCTCCAGGCACTTGTCGACAGTTCGAGCGGCACCATCGAGAGCGCAACGGTGTCCGATCCTCTTGGACGTCCTATCGAGGCCACCTGGGGGGCGATGGGTGATGGCGAGACGGCAGTTATCGAGATGGCGGGTGCATCAGGTCTGGCGTTGCTCGCCCTCGATGAGCTCGATCCACTCAACACCACGACGTACGGCACCGGAGAGCTGTTCAGCGCAGGGCTGGACGCGGGATACAGACGCTTCATCGTCGGCATAGGCGGAAGTGCAACGAACGACGGCGGCGCAGGGTTGGCGCAGTCGCTGGGCATTAGTCTCCGGGACGTAGATGGAAATGAGCTGCCGAGGGGCGGTGCCGCCCTGGCCAATATCGATCACGTGGATATGTCGAACTTTGACGACCGATTGCGCGACGTTGAAGTCACGGTAGCGTGCGATGTCAACAATCCCCTGTGTGGCGAGGACGGCGCATCGGCGGTGTTTGGGCCCCAGAAGGGTGCGTCCCCGGAGTCCATCAAGCAGCTTGATGCCGCGCTGTCCCGGTTTGCGGATGTCGTCGAGAGCGATCTCGGTGTGAGCGTTCGAGAACGACCGGGCGCGGGTGCGGCGGGCGGACTTGGCGCAGGACTGATGGCGTTCCTGAACGCACGTCTGGCGGCCGGGGTGGACATAGTTCTTGATGCCGTCGGACTGGATGACGCGTTGGAAGACGCAGACCTGGTCATCACGGGCGAGGGACAAATCGACCACTCGACTATCTTCAACAAAACCCCCGTCGGCATAGCCGAGCGTGCCGGAAAACGCGGCATCCCTGTGATAGCGATAGCAGGTGGCCTCGGCGCCGGTTACCAGGAGACACACGATAAAGGCATCGCATCCGCGTTCACGCTGGTCAGCGGCCCCATGACCCTTGACGAGGCCATAGCCGATACGTCGAATCTGCTCGCAGGCGTCGCAGAAGAGATAATGCGAACTGTCGCGATCGGTCGATCTCTCAAGCCATGAGGCCCACAGGGCAGACCAGGAACACTGGGTGGCAGGCCGAATAGTAATCCGGTCTGTCTTAAGTCAATATGCAACTCGCAAGCCTGCAAAACATTACCGCCAATCTGGGCGGACAGGACGTCTTGAAGGGCGTTTCGTTCACGATCAACTCCGGGGAACGACTCGGGCTGATCGGTGCGAACGGTTCCGGGAAGACGACGACGTTGCGCGTGCTGATGGGAGAGGAAGAACCTTCCAAAGGTACGGTCTCCCTGGCGTCCGAAACGCGGCTCGGATATGTCCCTCAATACGTCGATGGCGAAGACGATGAAATCGTCCTCGACTGGTTACTGAGGGAGCACAAAGCACTGGACGTCGGACTCCGCGCCGCTGAAGAGAGGTTGTCGGTTGCCTCTGACGGTGAGATGGAAACGGCGATGGCCGGGTACCAGGAGACGCTTGAGCGATACGACCGGTACGAGACCGACCGCTGGCCTCAACGGGCACCGAGGATCCTTGATTCGCTTGGCCTGACCGGCAAAGAGGATCAGGAAATTGGATCCTTGTCCGGCGGCGAGAAGAACATCCTGTCGCTAGCCCGCGCCCTTCTGATAGAGCCGAACTTCCTCGTCCTGGACGAGCCGGGCAACCATCTAGACTTCATGGGATTGGCGTGGCTGGAAGAGTTCCTGCTGCGGTTCAAGGGCGCGGTGCTTGTCGTGTCTCACAACCGACACACGCTGGATCGCGTCGCACAGGGAATCCTGGAACTGGAAAACGGGACGGTCACTCGATACAAAGGCGGCTACTCCGAGTACCGGGCGACCAAACTCCGGAACCTGATCTCACAGCAGGCCGACTACGCCGCAAACCAGAAACGACTCGGTCGACTCGAAGACCTCGTAAAGCGCCTCGCGCTTACGGCCCGTGCAAGACCAAGCACCGCGGCCGGTAAGCGTCTGCGCGCCCGCCGTTCACAGCTCAACCGTGAAACAGCGCATGCGGTTGAGCGACCAGAGATCGACACTTCCGCTATCGAGGCGAATTTCGGCAGTGAACGAACGCAGTCCAACATCGTCCTGCGGCTACGTGGTTACTCGAAGGGATACGACGATCTGTCGCTGCTGGAAAATGTCGACTTCGACCTCACCAGCGGCGAACGGGTCGCCATCATCGGACCAAACGGCAGCGGCAAGACATCGCTACTTCGGGATGTCGTTTCCGAGGGAGCGTGGGACAACGACACGATTCGTATTGGCCCAAGCATACGCACCGGATATGCTGCGCAGGAGCAAGAGGTGCTCGACGGCAATGTGACGATCCTCGAAGAGATCATGAATGCGCCACCTCAGACCAATGAAACAACCGCTTTTGCACACCTGCGGAAGTTCCTGTTTACGCGGGAGGACCTGAGCAAAAAGATCGCCGATCTGTCGGGCGGTGAACGAAATCGCTTGCAATTGGCACGCCTCACCAAGCTCAAACCAAACTTCCTGATCCTTGACGAGCCGACAAATCACATGGACATACCGGCCCGGGAGGCTATCGAGGAGGCGCTTGCCGAGTACGAGGGTTCAATTCTGGTCGTGTCCCACGACAGGTACTTCCTGGACAACGTCGTGAACCGCGTAGTGGAGCTAGAAGACCGGGATCTGACGTCATTTGACGGCAACTTCTCGGAGTTCTGGCAGGCGCGTCGTGCGCCGCTCTCGCGTGAAACGGGACGCGTCTCGACTCGTGGTGCAAACCGCCGCGCAGCAAGAGCGGAACGTGCCGACCAGCGCTCAGGGCTGGCAAATCTTGAACGACGAATAAAAGAGGCAGAGGCGGAAAAACTGGAACTGGAACATCGTGTTGGGCAGGCCTTTGAAAATCGCAAAGACAGGGACGGTCGTCGACTCAACAAACAGTTGGAACGGGTCAGTTCCGTACTGGAAGACCTGTATCAGCAGTGGGTGTCGAAGGGTTAGGCCCGGCATTCCGTGATCGCAATTTTGTGACGATATTCGTAATTATTACCAGACATTTGCTTTCTTAGCTCTTATTTTTGCGGGCTTATCAAATGAATGTTATGTTGAATGATCACATCATGGTTAGATCTATGTGACCCACGGGACTCACGACGGGAGGACGACGTTATGCCGCCAATCCGACACAGCCATTCCACGCGACGCGAGAACGTCTGGATAGGCGACTGCCCGAGGCCGAGCTGCGAAGTGACCTTCGATGTTGCCGCAGACGCCATCCAGAGCAAGATCATGGTGCTCACGGCATTGAGTGATGAGTTGCGCCCGTTCACGTCGCACGTTCACGGTTCGTACGTTGTTTACGATCACGGGGAGCGTGGCGGAGAATAGTCCCTGACGCGAGTGCGCTGGCGGCTTGTCACTCTCTGGTACAGTTTGCCGCCTGCTTACGCGGTCACTATGCCTTCGCGTTTCGGCAACATTCCCTACCAGTAAATCAGAGGCTCACCCCATGGCGACGCCCATGTCCGGAGAAGCAAAAACGGATCGCATAAAAGTACGGCGCATCCCGGAACGAGGCATCTACGACCAGAACGTGATCAATGAAATTCTTGACGCCGGATACATGTGCCACGTCGGGTTCAACGTCGATCACGGTCCGATGGTTCTGCCCACGCTCTACGGACGTGACGGCAACACTCTCTACATCCATGGCTCCCCGGCGGCAGGGATGATGCGAGCGATGCGTGGTGAAATTCCGGCATGTGTGACCGTTATGCATGTGGATGGAATCGTGCTGGCACGGTCCCTTTTCCATCACTCGATGAACTACCGATCGGTCGTCGTTTTTGGCGTCCCAGAAGAGGTAGTCGATGTCTCCGAAAAGATGCGTGCGCTTGAGGTAGTGACCGAAAACGTTGTTCCCGGTCGATGGGACGACGCCAGAAAACCAAATACGTCGGAGTTCACACAGACCATAGTCCTCAAATTTTCGTTGGACGAAGCTTCGGCGAAAGTCCGAACCGGTCCTCCCGGTGATGATGAGGAGGACTACGCCATGGACGTGTGGGCCGGTGTGCTCCCGGTGACACAAGTCACGGGAGCGCTTGAGGCCGACCCACGCTTGAGTGATGGGATCACTATCCCCGGATACCTCAGTGATATGGCGTCCGGGAGCTAGTTTGTCTACCGATCACAGGGATCACCAGACCGGGACGACGGGTTCCGATAGCCCGTTGACCTCTGTTCCTGGCCGACCCGCACACGCTCATTTCGAAAACCGTTACTCCGCCCAGATCGAGATGGTCTGGACGGGTGGCGGTCCGGTAGACGTACCGGTGGTTCCAAACGGATACGAGTTACGCCAGTTCAGGTCAGACGATGAGGCGGCGTACAACGAGTTATTTCATCTGGCGTTCGCCGATCAGAACACGTTGATACAAACCCGTGAGACCGCACTGGAACAGGGGTTATTCGTTGTCGAGCACATCGGCTCGGGCCACCTCGTTGCCACCTGTGCCGCCCAGCACATCGAGAACGACCGACACCCTGACGGCGCTCAGCTTGGCTGGCTGGTGGGTGATCCGGCGCACGCAGGAAAACGACTCGGCACCATCGTTTCAGCCATGGTCACGAATCGTCTTGCGACTGCGGAATACGCCCTGCCCTATCTACAGACCAACGACTTCCGGTTCGAGGCGATCGCTATCTACCTGAAACTTGGATGGCGCCCATATTTGTTCGCGGACGACATGGAGCCACGTTGGCGGGATGTGTACGCGGGGATGGGGTTGACGTATACGTCCGACGACGGGGTGGTCGCCTAGTACCGGTACGTTGAGGATCACATCTGGTCACGCCGGTACTGAAGCCAGAGTGGTGATCAGCCGACCACTTCGGCTACCGTCACGGATTTCGCACCTGCATCAATCATCCGCGCTATGGCTCGGTCGCCATCTCCGTCCTGCACATCCACAGCACCGATTCCGTCGGTCAGCAGATAGGTCTCAAATCCAATTCGACGTGCATCCAGGACCGTGTTGAGGACACAGTAATCGGTCGCCAGTCCTCCAACGAAAACGCGTGTCACATCCGCGCCTTTAAGTTGCGCCTCAAGGTCAGAGTCAAGGAACCCGGAGTAGGCATCGACCTCCGGGTCGCTGCCTTTTTTGATGTTGACGTGACCGTCCGGTAAATGGAGATCTGGGTGCAATTCCGCACCCCGGCTACCCTGCACACAATGGGGAGGCCACGGCCCGCCCGACTCGGCAAAGGATGAGTGGGCAACCGGATGCCAGTCCTGTGTGGCGAAGACGCGTCCACCCTGCTCACTGAAGGCGGCGGCTGTGCGTGTCATGGTGCGGGCCACATCGTCGCCCGTCGGTACCGCCAACGTGCCCCCAGGACAAAAGTCGTTCTGAACGTCAACGATCACGAGAGCGTCTTTGTCGGTCAACTTCATCGGAGATTCGCTTTCTCCCCTAAGTGATTGTCTGGTCGGAGATCAGCCGACGATGACGAGGTGGACTTCAAATGGGCCATGAATGCCGTCGACGATCGTCGCAGCGATGTCTCCGGTCCGGCTCGGTCCCGAGATCAGGTTCATCGATCCCTCTATTTCGCCAGCGTTGTAGTCGGACCGTTCCAACGTGAACAGTTCGTCAAGTGATGGCAGTACGTCACCGCGGTTGAGGATGGCGATGTGGCGACCGGGAGCCAGTGACACCAGTCGTGAAAGCCCTTCCCGGGGATGCAGCACCACGGTCCCGGTCTCGGCAATGGCGTAGTCCACGCCGGTTATGCCAACTTCAGCGTCAAAAGCCGCCTGCTTTAATCCCGGAACGTCTTGAGCTGCTTGCCCGACGGTCGCGACGCTGGGAGTGATCCCCTGCGCAGCAAGGGCTGCGTCCACCGGAACCGAGTTGAATACATCTTGATCTGACCGAAGAACGTTGCTGACACCGGCGTCCACACAGATCTGTGCGACCACGTCCGCTGCATCCTCCGGCGATGCCACCCGACGGACCTTCCACCCGGCAGTGGCGGCAGATTCGGCTACTGCGTCCACCAGCGCATCGGCGTTGTCTGACATCTCACGACGAACAGCTGAAGCAGCGGCACTAACGTCCTCATCCGTCAAACCGAGATGTGTTGCGTTGTCAGGCTCGGGCACGCCCGCAGATTTGCTCAGCGCACCGCGGACTCGACCCAGAAACGCCTCGCGTCCGGTGATGGCCATCAGCCTTCACCTCTCTGACGTCGTTTCTTGAAGCGATCTCTAAACGGTGTAGATGTCGTCAACGGAAGATCGCGACTTCGAGTCCAACCCGACAACGGCGGTGGCAGTCGCCTGAACATCCCATCACGGGCAAACGGGCGCCCCAAAAAGTTCGCCATCTTGCCCCCCCTGCGGAATCGGCCCGACTTCATGTTGCCAAACCGCCACGCCTTCCAGCCGAGCCGTTCCATACGACCCGAGCCACGAGACTCTGATGGCCCTTCTGCGACCTCGTTGCGGAGGTGCAGAAGCATATTCGGGATGTCTATCCGTACTGGGCAAACTTCTTTGCAGGCCCCACACAGCGATGACGCAAACGGCAAATCCTTGCCTTGCTTCAGTCCCGACAACACCGGAGAGACAACCGCGCCGATAGGTCCCGGGTACACCCAGCCATAACTGTGTCCGCCAACCTTGCGGTACACCGGGCAGGCGTTCAGGCATGCGCCACAGCGCAGGCAATATAGCGCTTCACGTAGCTTCGGATCTTCGAGCAGTCGCATCCGGCCGTTATCGACGATCACGAGGTGGAACTCTTCCGGTCCATCCTCTTCTTCGTCGCGCCGGGGGCCGTTCACCATGGTGACGTAGCTGCTTATCCGTTGACCGGTGGCGGACCTGATCAGGATGCGCAGCATCATGCTCAGGTCCTGAATGGAGGGGACGATCTTCTCCATGCCCATAACGGCGACATGGACACGGGGGATCGAGGTGCACATCCGACCGTTGCCCTCGTTTGTGACGAGCACGATGCTGCCACTTTCAGCGACCGCAAAGTTGACGCCCGTGACAGACATATCGGCCCGCTGGAACGTCTCTCTAAGCATCCCCCGTGCCGTGATCGTCAGCTCCTCGGGAGTGTCCCCGGGATCAACGCCCGTGGTCTCCTTGAACATTTCGGCGACCTGGTCCTGGGACTTATGAATGGCCGGAGCGATGATGTGATACGGCGCTTCACCGGCTAGCTGGATTATGTACTCACCGAGATCCGTCTCAACCGCCTCTATTCCAACCGCTTCCATCTCATGTGCGAGGCTCATCTCCTCAGACACCATGGATTTGCTCTTTATGACGGTCTTTACGTCACGGTCACGCGCCAGGTTCAGGATGTACTCGGACGCCGCCGCAGAATCGGGAGCAAAGAACACGTTCCCGCCGTTTGCATCAACGTTGTCCGCCAGCATGTTCAGGTAGTAATCCAGGTTGGCGATCGTGTGCTCTTTGATCGCACGGCCCCGATCACGCTGGTCATCCCAGCCCTCCGTAGCAGCACCAGCGCTCTGGCGGTTCGTGTGAAAGCCGTTGTACACGGCTTCCATAGATTCCTGGATTATGGGATCAGCCAGCGTTTCCGCTGCACCTCTCTTGAAATTCTCGGTCTTGGGAAGCATCAGTCAGTACTTCCCGTGGCCGCATCGTCCAGAACCTCGGCGATATGCCGGACTTGCTGCTCAGAACCGCGGCGGTGGAGGCCACCGGCCATGTGCATGATGCAGCCGGTATCACCCGCCACAATTGTCGACGCGCGCGTTGCCGCGGCGTTATCCAGTTTCTCGTCAAGCATCGCCGTGGACACATCCGAGAACTTCACCGAAAAAGTCCCGCCGAAACCGCAGCACACCTCTGACCTGTACATCGGGAGCATCTCAAGACCCTTCACCTGCTCGAGCAGTTCCCTCGGCTGGTGATCAACGCCGAGCTCGCGCTCAAGGTGACAGCACTGGTGATACGTGGCGGTGTCGTCCAGCTCAAGGCCCAACGCGGAGATGTCCTCGCCGAGCACATCAACCAGGAACTCCGTGAACTCGTAAATCCGTTCACCTACCCGCTTTGCACGTTCCATCTCAGCGGGATCGTCTTCAAACATATCGCCGTAATAATTACGGACCATTGCTCCACACGAACCGGAAGGGACCACTATCGGACCCTCGGTTGCGTCGAACACATCCAGGAAGTGACGTGCCACCTGCGCAGCGTCATTCCGGAACCCTGAGTTGAATGCCGGTTGACCACAACAGGTCTGGCCTTCAGGAAAATCGACCCGTATGCCGAGTCGTTCGAGCACGTTCACGACGCTCTCGCCCACCTCTGGCTTGAACTGGTCCACAAGGCAGGTCACGAAGAGCTGCACGCGCTGTGGTCTTTGTTTTTGTGCTAGCTGATCAGTCATCGAGCCAAACGTAGCAGAACGTGTGCGCACCGGGAAGTGGGAGTAAGTACGGAGAGCGGTTGCCAGAGGTCAAGGCAGATGTCACACGCGGCAGATTTAAATCGAGCACTTGATATAACACTCGATGGGATACGATGACCATCACGCATGAAGCGTAACTACAGAGTATGCGGCGGATCAGATTGGAGTGAGAGATGCGGAAGTTGGTATTAGTGGTTGTGACATCTGTCGTATTGGCAATCAGCTGCGTAAGCGAGAACAAAGCTGATCTCACTCCATCTACAACCCCGCTGCCACCAGTAACGCCCACTGCCGTCCCAACACCAACCGAGTCTCAGTTGAACGCTCGGTATTTAGATCTAATGGACCCCCAATTTACCCTGATGGTAAACGCTATCCGGGATGGTAAATCCGTACGCGGTGGCGATCGCCTCCTGCTCAGTGATAAATTTCGGAGATTTCAAAGTCAGTGGTCTGATTTGAACCCAAGTTATGACTATCTTTCATGCCACTCACGAATAAATGATGCCCTGACTAGATACATCGAAAGAGCCGATGCGCTAGAGAGTATTCTCGATACAGCCGGGGAATCGTGGAATCTGGCGTACGAAGAGTGCAAACGCGTATATACCAAAGACAATGCAGGACAAGTCTGGCCTTACGAATCCCATTTCTACTTCGCTGGAGCCGAGATCGACAGACCTGACACGATAAGCAATGCGTTCATCGTTCCAACTGCTATTCCAACCGCTCGCCCATTGCCTACCGCACCACCTCCACCGCCCTCAAGTGGACAGGCGACAGTCTTGATCACGGGTTCTACAGGGATGACATTTGCCGGGGCTCTCGGTGAGGGACTAGACCAACGATCTGTATCCGGTCGGACTCCTACTACTTACAATCTTCGTTCAAACTTCGGAATTTTCGTCGCTGTTATTCAGAAGGATCGAGAAAACGGATCACTCACCGTTGAAATCCAGTGCGCCCGCGACGGTTCGCGCCAAACGACCACTGCTCCTTTTGGAGTAGTAACCGTCACTTGCACGGATTGAGTGTGGTCGATGCCGGTAGCACCTCTCTTCTCCCCACCGCGGGACACCGTTGGCGTGACAGCGTTCGTCGTGGGACGGCCACGATGTCATCAGGCGCTATCGCTCGCCGTACCGTGATAATCTGCCCCGGTCGCTCATTACAAACTAACCACCTGAATCCTGGATTCCTAATCGCTTGGCAGAGAACCAGTACGACATCGTCATCGTCGGCGCAGGCATTATCGGCCTATCGACCGCCCTCACGCTCTTGGAGAGACACCCCGGCCTCAAGATAGCGTTGCTCGAAAAGGGCAACGACATCGCCCAGCAACAGACGGGCCACAACAGCGGTGTCATCCACTCCGGCATCTACTACAAGCCCGGCTCCTTCAAGGCGCAGTTCTGTGTCGAAGGTCGGGCCTCTATGGTCAAATTCTGCCAGGAGAACGAGATCCCTTACCGCGAGATCGGCAAGGTCATCGTTGCAACTGACGACGTACAGGTCGAGCGTCTCAAGGTCCTGGAAGAGCGCGGAACGGCCAACGACGTCGAGGGTCTGCGTCTCGTAGACAAGGACGAGCTTGCAGAGCTAGAGCCACACGTCGCAGGTATCGCAGCCTTGTTCGCCCCCAAGACCGGCATCGTCAACTACCAGGACGTGTCTCGGGTGTACGCAGAGAAAGTCCAGGCAGCAGGCGCAGAGATCCACCTGAACTCCAAGGTGGAGAGTTTCGAGCGGCATGAAGGCCTGATCTACATCGAGACCGAGAACGGCGAGTTCGTGGCGAAGAACATCGTCAATTGCGCCGGCCTGCACTCGGACCGGGTTGCCAGAATGATGGGTGTGGACCCGGGGTTGAAGATCATCCCGTTCCGCGGCGAGTACTACACCATCAAGAAAGAACGAGAGCACCTGGTAAAGCACCTCATCTATCCGGTGCCAGACCCGGCTTTCCCCTTCCTGGGCGTTCATTTCACACACAACATGAAGGGCTACGTGGAAGCCGGACCAAACGCGGTTCTTGCCACCCGACGTGAGGGCTACCGCAAACGAGATTTCTCTGTAGGCGACACCTGGGACACCTTCACATTCGGGGGGTTCTGGAAGATGACCGCCCGAGACTGGAAGACCGGGTTCTATGAGATGAATCGCTCATGGCGAAAGGGCGTGTTCGTCAAGGACCTACAGAAGATGATCCCGGAGATCCAGAAGTCGGACCTCGGTACCGGCGGCTCTGGAGTACGAGCCCAGGCGGTCGACTACCAGGGCAATCTGCTGGACGACTTCCGCATTGCACAGACAGAAGGCGCCGTCCACGTCCTCAACGCACCGTCGCCGGGCGCAACATCTTCGCTGGTAATCGGCAATAAAGTGGCCGATATGGCGGAAGAGACCTTCTCACTGGTTTGATCACGCCCCGCTCACACCGGTTTTGGCTCCCGCTGGTAGTCTCCGTCACAAATAAAAATGGGGAGACGTATGCCAGATCACGCCCGGGGAACACACGAAAACGCGGCACCATCTTTGACGCTTGAACCCGCCGATCCAATGAGTTGCATCGGCCCGGATGGCGTACATGCCTGTGGCGGCCATGGAACCGATGACGGAGTATGTCGTCACCCGGACGGCACTTCCCATGGATGTGGAAATTGCCCGAATTGCCGAATGGATGAGCCAGTAACGGCGACCGACTAGGCTCGCCCCATCCACGCACCATCGGCTAGAGGGCTGTCCCCTTCCGCTTCGTGTAACCGCTTTACAAGCGCCATCGACGCTATAAAGGCGTCGACCTGGCTGGTGAGGTATGTGGGCGTAACGCCGCCCCGCAGGTCGATCACGTGCTTGAGCCACATTGAGCCGTATGGGCCAAGATCCTTGTCGTTGTCTACCAATGCGACACCGGTGACAAGGTTCCAGTTCAACCGATCAACGAAACGGTGCGCCCAGTTCAGCGCGCCTGCGCCGCCGATGGGCCGACGTGGGTAGTAAAAGAGCAAGTCAACCAACGCGATGTCGCCGCCGGGTTCGTAGATACGTGGTTCGGGATCCGGCATGACCTGGATGTTGCGGTCGTCGTCCAGAAGTATCTGGAATCGATTTACTACGTCCAGGTCGCGATCCACTACGCGCCATGACACCGGTGGCGGTGCGGTTTCCAGCGCATCACGGACTTCGGAAAGGGCGTCCTTCCCGGGGAGGATCAGGTCAGGCAGAGCGATTACCTTTGTGGTTGAGAACGATCAGCGAACTCGACGATAACACCGTCTTCATCCGACGTGCTTCTCTTCCATACCACTCACACCCAGAGAACAGGTCGACTCAGGGTTAACCCGCGTTGGCGTGTTTCTTCTGGCCCTGCTCTCGACCACGCTGGAGCTGCGACAGCGTTACCTTACGGATACGGACCGTGCTCGGTGTTACCTCGAGACACTCGTCCGACATGATGAACTCGAGCGCCTCTTCAAGCGTCAGCGTTTTGTGCGCCGCGAGGTGCTCCGTGGCGTCCGCCGCTGCCGCCCGCATGTTCGTCTGCTTCTTGGGCTTGGTCGGGTTGACGTCCATGTCTTGCGAACGGGGGTTCTCGCCGACCACCATGCCTTCGTATACCTGCGTACCCGGCGCTACGAAGAGCTGACCCCGGTCCTGCAGGCTTTGAAGTGCGTAACCGGTAGTCTGACCGGTACGGTCCGCCACAAGGCTTCCTGTTCGGCGAGTACGCAGCTCCCCGTGCCATGGCTCGTAGCCTTCAAATACGTGGTTTGCGATTCCCGTGCCACGCGTCTCGATCAGGAACTCGTTGTGGAATCCAATCAAACCACGTGCCGGGACAACGTAGTCCATGCGTACACGTCCCTGACCATGGTTCACCATCTGGATCATGCGTGCCTTGCGGGCGGCCATGAGCTGGGAGATGGAGCCCATGTGCTCGTCCGGGATGTCGATGGAAAGTCGTTCCATCGGCTCGTGCAGCTTGCCGTCGACCTGTCGAGTCACGACCTCGGGTTTGCCGACGGTTAACTCGAAGCCCTCACGTCGAATCGTCTCGATGAGGATCGCTAGTTGAAGTTCTCCCCTGCCCTGCACGATCCATGTGTCGGGCCGGTCCGACGCCAACACTCTGATCGATACGTTACCGATCACTTCCTGGTTAAGACGGTTTTCCAGGAGTCTCGCCGTCAGCTTGTCGCCGTCCTTGCCGGACATTGGCGAGGTGTTAATGCCGATAGTCATCGACAGGCTGGGCTCGTCCACCGCAATAATGGGCAATGGGCGCGGATCTTCAAAATCTGCCAGCGTCTCACCGATGGTCACATCAGGAAGTCCGGCGATGGCGATAATCTCGCCCGGCCCGGCCTCTTCCGCGTCCACACGGGCAAGTGCCTCGGTCACATACAGCTCTGTGATCTTCACTCGGTCTATGCTGCCGTCGACCCGGCAATGGGCGACCTGCTGTCCGCGTTTGATGGTGCCCTGTCGAACCCTGCACAGGGCAAGACGGCCAACGTAAAGCGAAGCGTCAAGGTTGGTTACCAGGGCCTGTAGTGGCATCTCGTCGTCATATGTCGGTGCCGGGATGTGCTCCATCATCGTCTCGAACAACGGCTTCAGGTCCACGCCCGGCATCTCTGTATCGGTCGTGGCTGTCCCTGCGCGGGCGTTCGTGTAAACGATCGGGAATTCGATCTGGTCATCGCCCGCGTCAAGGTCAAGGAACAACTCGTAGACCTCGTCCACGACTTCTTTGATCCGGGCGTCAGCCCTGTCGATCTTGTTGATGACAAGGATCACCGGGAGGTGTGCTTCGAGCGACTTCCGCAACACGAACCGGGTCTGTGGAAGAGGTCCTTCGCTGGAGTCGACCAGCAGCAGCACACCGTCCACCATCGTCAGACCGCGCTCAACCTCGCCACCGAAGTCGGCGTGTCCAGGGGTGTCGATGATGTTGATCTTGGTGTCGTCCCACCACACGGCCGTGTTCTTGGCCAGGATGGTGATGCCCTTTTCGCGCTCAAGCTCATTGGAGTCCATCACACGATCCACGAGTTCCTCGTGAGCGGTGAATGATCCAGACTGCTGGAGCATGGCGTCAACCAGAGTGGTCTTACCGTGGTCGACATGGGCGATGATCGCGACGTTTCGGCGATCTGATCGGGTCTGCGTGGACATCTTGCCTCTATTTACGTTGGGGGCGCGTTCGCTAGTTTGAGTGGATTGTGGAACGCGAAACGGTCCGGAACCAGCGGTCGAATCCGCGCTCCGGACCGGGTATTGCTTGCTCAGGTCAGGCGCTCATACGTGCGTGAGACGCGGACCCGACGAAATTCGTCGCGTTAAGCGTACCACCGAAGCGACACCGCAAACATGCAGGAACCGCCGCGTTCGATGACGAATTTGCTCCGCCACCGAACGCCAGAATCGTTCCTGTTCACGCTTGAGACCGTGGTTAGTCCTGCGTCTTCTTCCACTCTTCGTACTCGGCCCGCGCGTCGTCCCGTAGCGGGTAGTACTTGCGGAGATCGCCGCCCTCAAGCAACCGTTGGCGTGTGAACTCTTCCCATTCCACGTGGTCGGAAGCCTTTTCTAGAAGCGCCGGAGCAAGTGCAATCGGCACATTCACCGCGCCATCGTCGTCTGCGATCACGATGTCGCCGGGCATAACAAGCGTGCCGCCGCATGCGATCGGCTCATTCACGGCGAAGGGCATGATGCCTGCCTGCGTGTGGTGGTTGGGTGAGACACCTCGGAGCCACATGCCGATGTCTAACTTGGAGGCTTCTTCCACGTCACGGATGACGCCGTCGATAACGATCCCTGCACCACCTCGACCCTGGAAATAGGTCAACATCATCGATCCAAATACACCGCTCGACATGTCGCCACGGCCGTCCACGACGACCACATCGCCGGGCTGCGTGTGATAGAGGGCGTGACGGTGTAGTTGCTTTTCCGGGTCCTTGTACTCTTCCAGCGGGTACAGGTCTTCACGCATCGGCATGTACTGAAGTGTGATCGCCGGGCCACAGATCGACTTGCCGCTGGTGTACGGAACCGGCCCAAGCATCTGTGCGTCCCGGACTCCGAGTCGGTGCAACTCGCCGGTCGCCGTGGCGCTGCCAATTTTTGACAGCCCTTCAACCAGCGCTTTTGACGGGCGTTCGATATCGTGTGTCTGGACCATGGTTCTCCTTGATCGTCGACGTTGGGTTGTTGCTGCATAACCCGGTACGTACCGGGAACGAATAAGCGCCGGACAGTGACGCGTCGGATACGAGAGGCGTCCAAGGTAACCCACACCGGGCCGTATGGCACGGTATTACGACCTATTCAAGGCCACACCTCCAGTTGTGGCTTTTAGAAAAAGAAGTCCACATGCCCAGTAACAATCAACCGGGTTCGCCGCCTGTCCTGGTGCCGCTATGGACGCGTGAGGAAATCGCAAAGTCTGTCGCGACGCTGGCTCGGAATATCGACCGTGACTACGTGGACTGCACTCCCGTGCTGGTTGGGGCGTTAAAAGGGGCTTTCATCTTCATGGCGGACCTTGTGCGGGAGCTCCAGACTCCTGTCGAGATCGAGTTCATGCGGCTTTCCAGTTACGGCACTGGAACCGAGAGCTCCGGCGACGTACAGATTGAATTTGGCCCTTCTCGGGAAGCTATTGAAGGCCGCTCAGTGATTGTGGTGGAAGACATTATCGATACTGGTCTGACCACGACCGCAGCACTGGAACATCTGAATCAATACGATCCGTCGTCGTTACGCATCTGCACGCTGCTGGACCGACCAGAACGACGCCTCGTGGAGCTAGAAGCTGACTACGCAGGGTTCACCTTCACAGACCACTTTGTCGTCGGATACGGGTTGGATCTTGACCAGAAGTACAGGCAGCTACCCGGTATCTACGGGCTGGAAACTGACGCTTAGTTCGAAGACTGCTCGGTAACCATCGTGGAATCCGCTATCTCCGGCGTATCGTCGTCCGATGAGATAGCTCGACCGCCCTGCCGCAACTCCGGTGAAAGCACCACAATCACCAGCACAATTCCGAGACCGAGAGCCGACGGGATAATTATCCCGAGGTGAGGGTTGAACGTCGATGCGATCACTCCAGACACAATCCCTCCAAGTGCACCGGCACCCCAGGTAACCTGCTGGAGGCCAAGGACCCGGGCACGGGCCTCTGATGGTGTCTCCCGCAACAGCATCGTCGAGCTCATCACGAAGAACGCCTGCCCTAGACCGCCGATCAGCGCCAAAAGTACCAGCGTTAACGGTAGCCATGACGAAGCGCCGAGCGGAATGCCTATCGCAAAAGTCATGGCAATGCTGATCGTCAACACACGACCGGGCCGGATTACTCGCGCCGCCAGCACGGCCATCGTCGCAGCCCCAATCAACTCTCCTGCAGGCATGGTTCCGTTGAGTACGCCCAGTAGTTCTGAGCCGCCGTTGAACACTTCTTTCGCGAACACCGGTATCAGGATCATGTAGTTAAAGGCCAGCATCTCTGCTGCCAGTGATATAGCGGTCACTGCAAGTAATATTCGACTCCGTTTGATGTAGCCGAAACCGGCAAACAGCTCGCGAACAAAAGAGCCACGAACCGGCGGAGCCACGCCTGGGACTCGCGCGTTAATCCCTTCCGGTGCGTCAGGAACCACAGCGACGGCGATGGTAGATATCACCGCCAGTACCAGGAAGATATATCCCGGTTCTACAAATACGAGCAGGGATCCCGTAACCACCGGACCCACGATAAACATCAATGTCAGGGCAAACTCATCCAGGGCTAGCGCGGATGTAAGTTGCCGGGACGGCACGATATCCGCCATAAACGCTCGCCGGGATGGGATCGTTGCCCCCGTTGTCACAGACCTTAGCGTGTTGATCACGAATAACGGGAAGAGTTCGTGCGGTAGCGTGAACAGGGAGACCGCCATAACGATGGCAAGTACGGCCCGTGACGCCGTCCCAAGCCGTATGAGACGAGGGCGCCCAAACCGGTCCGCAAGCACACCACCAATAGGACCGGCCACTAACTGCGGGCCCATGAAGGAAACAAGAACCAGTGATACGAGGAACGGCGATCCGGATTCTTCAACGACAACCCAGCCCAGCGTCGTTATCGTGGCGCCAACACTGAGGCCGCCGGCCATCGTGACGAACCACAAACGCCGGAACACCGGATTCTTCAGGACGTTGATGGCCGCAAAGGATTGCATGACCCGAGTATAGATTTCAGGTGCGTCGGGCCACCATCATCTTTGGATCCGATCCCGTGCCGTTAGTGACCGGTTGGACCAGCCATAGTCGCTTTCACACCGCGTTAAATGTGGCTACACGCCTACTGCAACAGGCTCTCGGCGTTCTGGTACGCAACCTTGTCCTGTACCGCTGGGTCCAATCGTCCGATGAAATCCCTGCCGAACTTCACCAGTAATTGACCGATATCGGCATGGTAGTTCCACACGATGTCTGCGCGGTCGGTACCCCACATGAAGCGGTCCGGGTATGTATTGATCAGATCCTCGTAATGGACCATCGCCTGATCGAGAAGTGGCTCCCAGTCTCGTTCCATTGCGTCGATGAAGTCCTGCTTGTCGCCGAACCGGAATTGCGGCGTGACCTCGTCGAAAATGTCGTTGAACGTGTAGTAAACGTTTGAATTTTCCGCCATCAGGTCCCCGATATACGGACGGACGAAGTCGCCGTGAACCAGGAAGGTGACTTCCGGGAACATCTTCAGCGCACGACCCAGGTTTTCGTGGTCGCCCACGCCGGGATGGAAATACACCAGGAGTCCGTAATCCTGGGCGACCTCAAAGTCTCCAACGTAGATCGGGGCGTCCGGAGGGAGGTTGACTGGTTCGGTTGGAGAGTCTCCGACCTCACCAAAACCAACGAACAGGTCTGGTCTCTTCCCAAGCATCTCAACCAGTACCTCCGCCTCCACGGTGGAGATCTCGCTGCTGGTTGACTGTATGAACGGTACGAACAACTCTCCATGCCGGTCCACCGCGTTGTACGCCAGTTCGATTAAAGCATCCGAGGCATCGTCGTATACCGGAAAGAACGTGAACGCCTTCGTGGATCCTTCTTGTCGGAGGGCACAGGCGACCTCGTCTAGCGTTGTAGTTGTTCCAAGGAGAGGGCGATCATTCGGGTCGATGGAATCGTAGAGTTCGGCGTCGACCCCACCCGCGCCGCCGTAGGACTCGCCGTCTCCAGTTGGGTCGTCGTTGAGCGGTGGCATGTGCAAGTGGGTGTCTATCAACGAGCCCGTGTAGTAGCCAGCGGGATATTCGATCGTCTGGAATGCGGCGCACTCTGAAGGCACAAGCGCAGCCTCAAGGCTTTGTTCCATGGCAGAGTTCTGGAACGAAGCGAAAAAGTCAGCGAAGAAATCCGATGCATCAACGGCACCACCATCTTCGTCTGTTATCACCTCATTGCCGTCTGCATCCACATCGAGACCTAGCTGCTCCGCGATATCTTCTATATCAAGGGCATCTGTAAGTGCATCGGGATCCAAACCGAGTTGTTCAGCTATGGCGTCCGGGTCCAGGCCGAGATCATCGACGAGGTCTTCCACATCTGAACCGTCGCCAGCAGTGCCTTCCGAGCTGAGTTTCTCGACAAGGGCATCAGCGACGGGTTCCACGATTGACGCCGCCTCTGAGAGGTTGTCGTCAGTGATAACGCTCGTCGGAACAGCAAACTGTTCTCCCGATGGCGTCACTGTAGAAATCACATCGGATGCAGCAGTACATGCCGTGAGCATGAAGATGGCTGCGACCAGGGTCGCTGAAAATATGGTGATCCGGTTTAATTGTTTCTGCACGTCATCCTCTTCTTTGGGATAAAGACTCGTATCCCAAAATTACCTTCAAACAGAACCATGGTCATGGGCGGAATCCCTGTCAGCATCAGGGCTGCCACGGGTGTCCCACCTCGGACCGTGCAGTAAAGCCGCGGTAGGTGTGAACCCCTAAAGCCTCATCTGCGCGGCGGCTACCGCAACAGTCCTTCAGCGTTCAGGTGACCGACCTTGTCCTGCACCGCCGGGTCCAGACGGCCGATAAAGTCTCTTCCAAACCTGACCAGAAGCTGACCGATGTCCACGTCGTAATTCCACACAATATCTGCACGGTCCGTGCCCCACATGAAGCGGTCCGGGTAGGTGTTGATCAAGTCTTCGTAGTGGTCCAATCCTTGATCGATGAGTTGTTCCCACTCCTGTTCCATAGCGTCGATAAAGTCCTGCTTATCGCCAAACCGGAATTTCGGGATGATCGCTTCAAAAATGTCGTTGAAGGTGAAGTAGATGTTCGGGTTATCGGCCATAAGATCACCAATGTGCGGGCGAACGAAATCGGCGTGGACCACGAAGTTGAGGTCCGGGAACATCTTGAGAGCCCGGTCCATCGCCTCATGGTCGCCCTCACCGGTATGGAAATAAACCACCATCTCGTGGGCACGTGCGACCTCGAAATCCCCTACGTAGATCGGGTCATCTGGCGGGTAGTTGAGGGGTTCCGTCGGCG
>Ga0257122_1001130_pt1 | contig 19964 bp, 10 predicted proteins | sample SI106_120metaG_FD_190146 | JGI IMG/M metagenome (GOLD analysis project Ga0257122, IMG submission 190146) | Marine microbial communities from Saanich Inlet, British Columbia, Canada - SI106_120 | ecosystem: Environmental > Aquatic > Marine > Inlet | place: Canada: British Columbia | collected... | reverse complement strand
CTTTCTTCAGTTGATCGGCTTCCTTGATGGACGAGGTGTCCGCGGCTTCCTCGTTTAGCACCGTCCGGCCCAAGATCAGCAAACGCGCGCGACAGTTGCGCGCCAGCGGCAGCAGACTCGCTGCGGTAACACCGCGTGCTCCGCCGGAAACGACGAAAACCGCGTTCTCTTCGATGCGGTGGGTACCGTTCAACAATGCCTGCCTATCGTCGCGCACAAGGTCCAGGCCCAAACGGGTTCCATCGGCACGCAATCCCACTTCGAGTTGGTCCCCGCCATTCAGCAGTTCGCCTGCCAGAGCCGCAGCCAAGGTTGAGGCGTCTCTAGAACTTCGATCGATATCGATCGCACGCACGCCAGCAGCCGGCCATTCCAGCGCGGCCGTCTTGACCAACCCTGGCAATCCGGCAAGCCATGCGCGGTCGCCGAGTTTGAGGCCAAGGCCGAAATCGCCGCCCGTGTCTTGTACGGTAACGAAAATGCCGCCTTGCTTTTCCAACCGGCTGGCAAGGCCTTTGGCCCAGGCAAAAGCCTTCTTGCTTACCGAAACGGTATCGATGTTCTTTCCGCCGGACAATCCGCCCAGAAAGATCAGACCGTCAACGCTGTCGTCAACGCTGTCATCAATACGGTCGCTGATGGCCGAACCGACTTCTGCCGGTACACCAGCTTCAACGAGTTTGAGCACGAGCTCTTCAGCAAGAGCGGGCTCTTCGTCTGTAACCACAACCTTTCGGCACGATTGCAGACCTTTTAGAACATTTCCGGTAGCAGGTGTTGCGACAACTTGAACCCGTCGGCGTTCTACCTTTGGCGCCTTGCCGTTGGAAGGACGTGCCGCAGCAGAAACGGTTTGCTCGCCATTGCCGCCTAGCTTTGCTTGTTGCTGCTGCATATAGCCGAGAACCTCACCCAAGGTCTGTAGGCTCGCCATTTCCGTGGCGTCTACTTCTGGCAACTCGGGAAAGCGTTCTTGGACGGCGGATAGAATTTCGACGCGTTTGATCGAATCGATACCTAGGTCAGCCTCCAGAGACATCTCCATTTTGAGGATCTCTTGCGGATAACCCGTTTTTTCAGCGACCACATCCATCAGCAGCACGGAGAGGTCAATGTCATTCACTGCCGGGGCCTCGGCTACGTTCGAACCGTTTGGCGCTTGGTCGAGATGAGCTACCGAGCCGTTGCCCCCATGACCATTGCCCGCAGCTGGCGACACCAAATCGCCAGCATGGGCCTCCATGTACGCCAAAACCTGCCCCAGGGTTTGTAGGGCAGCCATTTCGTTGGCATCCACTTCCGGCAGATCGGGAGCTTGCTCCTGAATGGCGGAGAGGATTTCCACCCTTTTGATCGAATCGATGCCCAAGTCGGCTTCCAACGACATATCCATCTGCAGTATTTCCTGCGGATAGCCCGTCTTCTCAGCAACGACGTCGAGCAGCAACGGCTTGAAGTCCTCAACGCTCAACGTCGCCGTCAACGGCGCCGCTGACAAGGTGGCACTTGGTGCCGATGGGGGAGTTGGCGGCGGCGTGATCGGCGGTGGCGGCGACATCGCCACGACAGGCGCGACCGGGACGGGCTGTGCGATTACGGGTGAAAACATAGGGGGCGCAGCGGGAATCGAGGGCGCCGGTTGTTGGACTACCGGTTGTTGAAATGCCGGTTGTTGAAATGCCGGTTGAGGCACGGTCTGCGGCAACGGCGCGCCTGTAGCCATGGCAGCCAGCCCGAGTGAAGAAGCCTCAGCAGCTTTCAAAAAAGCCTGATGACTCTGCGACATACTTCTTTGAAACGCCGCATGGGCTTCAGCCGTCTGCCTTTGGATTTCCTGATAAGTTGCCAACCAAGAGCTGTCTACGCCCTGAGCCACCGACACGGGTGCGTGTGACTCGACGGGGTTCGCCGTAGCTGCCGGCGATGCCTGCGGTGCGGAAGCGTGTATCTCAACCGCTTCGGGCTGCTTGGTATTTTGGATAGAGGGGTTTGACTTCTTCACAGATAATATCTCGTCGCTTGGCTTCGAAAAAATGTTGGGTTCGGGTAGCGCAGCAAGACCACCGGGGGGCGGGTATTTCTTGCCATAGTTTGCCCCGTCGATGTCGATGGCTAAAGCGGGTTTCTCGCGCTCTCTGGGATCTGCCGGCATTTGATATTCCTGCCACAGCGTATCCCATTTCAGATTCTGTCCTGATAAGGCCAACTGGCCCAGCGCATTGAGAAAGGGACCGAGTGGATCGACCCCTGCGTCGCGCTTTTTATCTAAGGCGATGACCTTATGCGGCCGCCCCTTGAGAGTGCGACCAACAAGGCGCGTCAGTATCGCTCCAGGGCCAACTTCCAAGAATGTACGCACACCAGCCTCGTACATCGCCTCGATTTGATCGACGAATCGAACAGGTTCGGCAACGGCCTTGGCTAACCGATCTCGAATGGCCTCGCCGACGCGCTTGCCACTCTGCGGATACACATCTGCCGTAGCGTTGCAGTAGACGGGAACGGTGGTGCGTTTGAATGAAAACGTATTTAGATAGTCCAGAAAATCGTCGGTGCTACCACTGACGAGAGGCGAATGAAAGGCAGTGGAGACCGTGAGCCGCTGACATGCGATGCCCTCTTCCTCCAATTTGCTTTCAATATCGCTAATGCCTTCGACCGTGCCCGAAAGCACAACCTGCCGGGGACTATTATGATTGGCGATCACAACCGATGTCTTCCAGCTGTCCAACAGCTCGGTCATTTTCTCGCGTGTACACACAACGGCTGTCATGGTACCGGGCTCGCCTACCTGAGCAGCGGCCTGAGCCATCAACGCCCCTCGCTGCCGAGCGATGGCCAGAAATTCCTTTTCACCGAAAACACCTGCCGCGTGTAAAGCGGTTACTTCACCGAAGCTATGTCCACCAACGGCATCGGGTTGAAGCCCCAACGCGGTGAGCATCTTGAGCATGGAAAGGCTAGCGGCACCAACAGCGGGTTGCGCGCGTTGCGTTTCCGTCAAGGTGGCGAGTTGCTCCTCCCTTTCCTTTTCGCTGAATACCGGTACCGGAAAGACGAAACGAGACAAACTCTCGGATGAAGCTCGGTTTGAAGCTTCGTCGTCCCAGACGCTGCGGGCCAAATCGAACGTTATCGCCAAATCGGAACCCATGCCCACGTATTGGCTTCCCTGGCCTGAGAAGAGAAAGGCGACCTTTCCTTGGGTCTGACCTACACGGTAGTGGAGATCCTTAGGCAACGAGAACGATTTGTCTGCGTCTTTGGCCAGGGCGCCTTGGGCTTGGCGCAACTTCGACACGAAGTCCGCTTCGTCCGATGCGATCAAGGCGAGTCGGTACTTCTGCTGCCCGTCAAATTGCTGCTGACTCTTCTTGGCCAGGTGAATCAGCGTTCCGCGCGGCATTTCTGCGTCGACGGCAGCTTCAAGAGCTTGAGTCAGGCCAGTGGCTGAATCCGCGCTAAAGAGCACCAGTTCTTTGGGCAAGGCACGCAAACGCCCGGTTTGGCGTTTGCCTGGGGTAGTGTATTCCTCGAGTGCGACATGGAAATTCGTACCACCAAAACCGAAAGAGCTGACGGAGGCCCGCCTGGGATGAGCGCTGTCACGAACCCACGGTCGGGATTCGGTATTGAGATAGAAGGGGCTCTGCATCACGTCGAGTTTCTTCGACGGATTGTCTACCTTGATGGTCGGCGGTAGGACCTTGTGGTGCAACGCCATGACCATCTTGATGATGCCAGCGGCCGCTGCTGCGCTCTTGGTATGGCCTATTTGCGATTTTACGGAACCGAGGGCGCACCATTGTTTGGCCGCCGCGTCGCCGATTTCTGGATCCGCAAAAACTTGCTGCAGGCCGGCGAATTCAGCCACATCCCCGGCTTTGGTGCCCGTACCGTGCGCTTCTACCAGTTCCACGGTGCGCGGCCCATACCCCGCTGCTTGATAAGCGCGGCGCAAAGCACGCGCCTGCCCCTCGGGCCGTGGCGCATAAACACTTTTCGCACGGCCGTCGGAAGAACTGCCGATACCGCGAATGGTGGCATAGATTCTGTTGCCATCACGTTCTGCATCGCTCAATCGCTTGAGCGCTACCATGCCCAAACCTTCGCCGAGCATCGTGCCGTCTGCATCGTCGGCAAAGGGGCGGCAGTCGCCGGTGGGAGACAGCGCCGGTGTTTTGCTGAAGCACATATAGATGAAGGGATCGTTCGTGGTGTCTACACCACCGGTAATCACCAAATCTGAATGGCCTAAATAGAGTTCATTGGCCGCCATGGATAGCGATGAAAACGAACTCGCACACGCCGCATCCGTCGTGCAGTTGGTGCCGCCCAGATCGAATCTATTCGCAATTCGACCGGCCACCACATTGCCCAATAGACCAGGAAACGTGCTTTCCTTCCAGTCGACGTATTGGTCAGCGATGCGGTCGCATATTTCGCCAACACGATCTTCAGCGATCCCGCTTTCTCGAAGTGCTTTCACCCATACAGGTCGCTGCAAGCGACTCGCCATTTCACCTAGAAGTTCCAGGCCAGCGGCCACACCCAAGATCACACTCGTGCGACTTTTTTCGATTTCGCTGAACTGTCCATCGGTGGCATCCTGCAAGACCTGCTGCGCTACAATAAGCGCCAGAAGTTGACAGGTATCCGTGCTGGACATCAATGCGGGCGGAATGCCGAAATCCAATGGCTGAAATTCTACCGGGGATAGAAATGCGCCTCGCTTGGAATACGTTTTGTCGGGGGCCCGAAAATCCGCATCGTAGTAGTCTTCTTTTAACCAATAGTGCGGTGGAATGTCGGTAATCTGATCGCGGCGGGCGAGGATATCCTGCCAAAAGCCACCTACGTCGACCGAGCCGGGAAAGAGTGCGCTTGCCCCCACCACGGCCAGGGGCATATCGCGAGCTGGAATCTTGTCAGACATCAATTATCCTACGATAGACCCGATCGCTTACCATGGCCCCGACGCAGGGGTCTAGCGATTGAGTGCCTGATCCGCAGGAAATTCCGCTTATGCGTGGGAGCCCTAGCCCAGCCGCCGCGGTCGAAAATGAAAAATGGATTCGGGGACTTGCAGACCGTGACACCGGAGCTGCTGCGCACGACTGATAACGGCCGCCCCTTCCAGCAAGTTGAGGGCTATTTGGACGACGTTTCGCTGCCCAGGCGCTTCAAGAAAAGAGCCCTCGGTCCAGCGATTGAAGGCGCCCATCGCGGGGCCACACCAGATCTGATAGTCGAGTTTCCTTTGGGAATCTCCGGAGATAGCCCAACGACTGGATTTCCCAAGATACCAACGGAAAACCAACGCCATGCGATGTTTCGCGTCTTTTTCAGCCTTGTCGACCTCAGCCGGGCTTCTCTCTCGGAAGAAATCAGCCGTCTGACGCCAAACGGCTGATAGCGGTTGGGCGAAGATCTCCGACTCGAGTCTCGCGGTCAACGCGGCGGGGATTTGCTCCAACCCTTCATATTTACGGTAGGTTTCCAATAGGAGTGCAGCCCGCGACGCGAAAAGCGTGCCCCGCTTCAACACCTGAACCTTGACGCCCATTTCGAACATATCGGGTGATGGTGCCATAATCACGTCGGTGAAATCCGCCTGACCCAGAAGGGCTTTCGCCTCATTGGAGAGCCCCGATTCAACGGTGGCCTGATTCACCGAGCCCGTTAGCACATAATCCGCGCCCAACGCGAAAGCGGCTGCCACAGCCGAGGGCGTGCCCAAACCTCCCGCGGCCCCGATTCGCAGCGGTCGGCGGTAGTTACGCTGTTGAGCGATACGGTCACGCAAAGCGATCAACGTAGGCAGTAGCGCCGTCAACGGCCGGTTGTCGGTATGGCCGCCCGAATCAGCTTCGGCCGTGATGTCTTCGGCAAGGGGAATTTCCGCGGCTAGCGCGGCCTCTTCCGCAGTGAGCTTTCCCGCGTCGACCAAGGCGGAGAGCATGGCTGCCGGAGGTGGATTCATAAAAAGCGACGCGACTTCAGGCCGAGAAACTTTGGCGAAGACATGACGTTCTCGCACTATCCGATCACCTGAACGGCGCAATCCCCTGCAAGCGAAGCGCACGACATTGGGCGTGAGCTTCATGAACGCCGAAGCCGAAATACGCGTGACACCACGCTCGAGGAAAAGGTCGGTGACCACCGCTTCCAATTCGGGTTCGTGTGGCGAGTGAATCAGGTTGGCGCCCCAACGATGTTCCGGTGAGAGTTGCTGCTGAATTGCAGATAGCCCGCGGGTCACCTCGTCAAGGCTGAGCCCACCGGCGCCATAAAAAGCGAGCATGGATGCCTTGGCCATGGCAACGACCATTTCCGCGGACGCGATCCCGTTGGCCATTGCACCGGCGACATAGGGAAAACGAACGCCGTGAGCCTCGGCAAAGGAACGATCGCCTAGCCATTCAGGATAGAGCGACGGAAAGGTGCCAGCGACGGAAAAGGCGCCAGCGGTAGGCGCACCAACGTTGAGCTGTCCACCCACCGCCAACCCCATTCGACCGTCGGCGGGCGAACGTAGAAGATGAACCGGCTGTCGAATCTGGCGAATGGCCAGCCCCACCTGGCGTGCATCAAAATAGTCCACGGCGTCATCGTTCGTAGAACCTTGAACCGGCTGCCACTGAAGTTCTTCGGATTTGGGAGGCATCGTCATCTGCGGCGGAGTCTCAGCGCAAATACGCGCGGAGGTCAAGCAGCGGCTTGCAAGGTTCCGCTTCGAGAGATACGCCCGAGTCCGGGACCAGGAATAACTTCGAAAGCCGGTCCACCGGTTCTCGCCATAGCAGCTTCCAACACATCGTCGATGGTGTCGGGTGTTGCTGCGGCAATGGCATAGCCGCCAAAGCCAGCGCCCGTAAGCCGCGCCCCTAAGGCACCGGCACGTCGCATATCTTTGCAGAGTTGGTCTAGGGCAGGCGTGCTACAGCCAAATAGCGTAGCTAGGCTGGTGTGAGACTGATCGAGTAATGCACCGATGTGCGTAAGGTCCCCTTCCAGCAAGGCGATCTCCATATCTTCGACGCGGCTGGCCTCACCAAAAACGTGCAAAGCCGGAGCGCGAACGGGGATAATTCGATCCGCCGGAAATTCGCCAGCACTCATTTTGATGAGGGGCTCCAAGTCTGTGTGCAAGGCCTCGGATATCTCTTGCGGACTCGCCTGGTCGGGAAGTGTGGCCGCAGCCGCGGCGAGACCCGCGGAGCCCATCAATGAACCCAGCACCTGGGTGGACCGCGTCCTGAGCCGTTGTGCCAAAAGCCGCGCCGCCAACCGGCAACCGATCACGCGATCATTGTAGGATTGCTTGGCATTTCCGCCCTTTAGAGCCCCTTCGCCGGAATAGGCCGCCACAAAACACAATTCACCCGGCAGGGGAACAGGACGATGTCCCAAAGGCTGAAAGTCGATTCGCAAGGCGCGTTCCGGCTGAGCGAAAGCGATGATGCGCTGATCCATTTGACCGCATTCAACGCTGACCAAACGCTCGGCAGCTACCGCGAGTTCGACGACATCAATACGAGAAAGCCCGAGGTCCCAAGCGAGGTTGAAGGCTTCAATGAGCCCGAGCGTCAACGATGACGACGAGCTAAGCCCCCCGGTGAAGGGGAGATCGCCACAAATAGCCAATTCTGCGCCTTTGCCCGGGGCTAACTTCGCCAATTGCTGGACGACGCCCAAGAGATATCTATGCCACGAGTGCTTTGGCTCGTCGGGGAGCTCTTTTCGCTCTAGCTCCGCATCTTCGGCATGAAAGCTCGCGGATCGCGCAACGATCCGGTCGTCGTCGGTGGGGGCTATGGCGATGCGGTTGCCACGCGTCATGGCGACCGGCAATACGGGAAGTAGCGAATAATCCGTGTGCTCACCGATAATATTGATGCGCCCAGGCGAGTGCACAATTTCGGCCGGACGACGTCCAAAGCGCTCCTTGAAGAGCCGTCTGACCTTTTGCCGATTGTCGAGCATCCGCCAATTGTACCAGATCAAACGGGGCGCGGACACCTCTCCGGCTATCGGCGAGCGAATAGTCCCGGCGCCACTCCAACTCCGAAGAAATCAAAGGACTTAGCGTACCTGTGCACTGGCATGGGCATTGCTTTGATCGCCATTCGGGAACAGTACACGCAACAATTCGGGGATTTACATGAAACGACTCACAACATTCGCCATCGCGCTCGGTTTCGCGCTCATTCTACCGGCCCGCATGACTACGGCGGAAACGCTACGCGGGCCCAACCTACGGGTTCGGCTCAAAGCGAAGCGGGCCCAGAGCCTCGGCAAAGTGGCGCGTAAGCTCAGTCGAGCGAACGTGCCCGGCTACGGCGTACTCTACAAACATCGCGAAGGAAGCTGGCAAAACGCTACGCTCGTCGCCACCGTGGAAAGGCGCACTGTGCGGCGGTGGATGCATACCGTTGGCAACCACAGCATCGGCTTTGTCATCAGCAACAGTCCAGACTCCGCAGACGGCTCGGGCTTTGTGCGCGTGGGTAAGACCTTTTTTCACTATCACGCCTCCAACGGCACCAATCCTACGGGCATCAAAGACATGGTGCGCAAGCGTGGCGAGTATACCGAAGCGACCTTCATGGTTAGCCGAGGTGAGATGAAAGCACTGACCGCCTTCTATCAGGCAAGACTGCACGCTCAAATCGTAGACTCCCGCGGCGAACCGATTGTTCCAGAGATGGACTACTATGGCCCGAGCAATATGAGGCGCGAAGGATGCGCGGGGGCCTCGTCGTCGGTGCTCAATCCGCGTTGGGTCGACGCTTTTGAAAACAGCCTCGCCAGCATGCGCGATTGGGGACGCCAACGCAAAAGACGCGGACGCAGTCCACGCAATGCGATCTTAGCCAATGTCACCGTTGCCGATGTTCGTGCACTACGCGGCTTCATCGAACGCACGGGCGCGAAACAGCAAACCGACCCGAAGGCACTCGTACGCACAAACTTCGATCGCGCTGAATCTGTGACGATCTTCAATTCAGCCATTAGCAATCCCAAAACCAACCTGGAATGGAATCGCGGCGAATGGCGTGGTCTCGCGGCGATGAAAACGATTCCGGATTTGGCACCCGGACAATCGTCATCATCCTTTGCGAGCGAAAGACTCACGCTTTCGAAAATGGGATCATCGCTCTAAGCCTTGAACGCATCGTGATCATGCACGGGGAACCCATCGAAAACGATGCGAAACGGAAGCTATTGGAGGTCGCCGAGGGCTTGAGTCCGCAGTCGTAACCAAACGTAATAACAAACGAACAGGCGATCGACCGGGAAGATAATCCCGGAAAAACATTTGACGAACCAGGTTCTGTCAGCTATTTGATTAGGATGAGTATGGAGAAGTACCCCCACCCTTTCAGCAAAGAAGAAGCCACAGCCCGGGTAAGAGCCCTGACTGAATATTGGCAGCGCTATGGGGTCAAAACCACTTGGCGCGGCAGCACAGCCCAAATGGAAGGGCGCGTACTCGGCGTGAGCTTCACCGGCATCTTCGAAGTAACCGATTCAGAATTGATCCTCCGCAAGGCCAAATACAGCCGCCTAGGGATCCTCCTCGGCGGCCGACATTACGCCCAGCGCAAATTAGATCAATATCTAGATCCCAATATGCCCCTCGGTCAGCTCCAAGTCGCTTAGTCTTTTCACACGCCTCACACACAACAACAATAATCTCATTCGGTTTCTCGGGTTTCGGCTATCGGTTTATCGGCTATCGGTTTATCGGTTATCGGTTTATCGGTCTATCGGTTATCGGCTCGTTGTTTGCGACACGATCACAGCGATGAACGGATAGCGAGGGAAACTGGTATCGGTCGACACGAGACTTGAGGCGCGTTTTAGAATGGACGAGGTTTCACTTTTGGTACCTCGCGCGGTCCAGTACTATCGAGTTTCGCCCTACCGCCACGTCACTGAAGATGGCTGCCCCATAGGCTGAAACGGGAAAAGCAATTTGTGGGCCCGCCCTTGCTGCTCCGTATCCAGCAATTGCATTCCGCGGGCGCCACCACTGCAGATCGTATTAGAATAGCGGAGCGTCCAACTAGTTCATATCTTCATCGCGATGCTTCAAGTGCAAATACACCGCCCACCCACAATCGAAGGTTTCACCCTCCCAGCAGGGAATCGTATCAGCCGCCAGATTCAGCCCAGCCTCACGATTGCGCTGAACCGCCGCGCCGACTGAACCCAGTACGCCATCGCCAGAGAAAGGAGAAACTACCGCTCCGTCGGGTCCACGAAAGACTGCGTCACCCGCATCACCGGTGCCCTCACCAAACTCCACCGAAAAGCCACCCTCGTGAACCAGTTGATGATGAAACGAGCAAAGATGAAGCAGATTATCGAGCGATGTTTCACCACCGTCTGCCCAATGCTCAACATGATGAGCGTGGAGGTACCTTTCATGACTACACCCGGGAAATGCGCACCCCGGCTGACGATGCCGCAAGGCCCGACGAATCGCAGACGGAATCGTACGGGTCTTGCGCCCAACGTTGAGCACTTCGCCACTTTCACCATGCGTCATCGTTACCACCCCGCAATCACAGCCGAGTCTACGTAGCGTAGCCGGGGCCAATACCTGCCCGTTTTCCAACTGACAGCGCCCATCTTCATCCCCGTTGGCCAGTACCTCCGCATCGACGTGAACAACCACTTGGTGCCGATCGCCACCACCGAGCTTTCGCTCTTCAGATTGCAGCGCCGTCTCTAGTACAAGGGCCAATGCGTCGGCTTTTCTCGACTGGCTATCGGTAGGCTGGGGAACTCCCGAGCCCTTGCTCGCCTCAACGTCCGAATACTGTTCGGACGACGATTCCGCGGAATCGAGTATCGACTCCCCCAATTCGATCGCCTTCACGAATCGCGCGCCTTCTTCCGGAGCCAATCTGGCCTGCACAACCAACATGCCATCATCATCCGTGAAGTAGCGTAAGTAACGCTCTGCATGCCTCTCGTTGGCGCAACCGTTTTCACTTTCGGTATCCGCCTTCCGATACCCCCGAACAAACTTCTCCAACTGTGAAGCCGTTGAGGCTTTGGCTAGGATAACAAGCGACTCCTCGTTTCCGGCCGAAGCAATACGACATAAAGCGCGCACTTTCGAATAGCTCAATTGCCCCAGTCGAAATGCGTCGCTGATCACAGGCAGGGACTCCAATGCCAAAGCAACCCGAACTTTCTGCCGGGCCGTAACCAAATCGAGCCCAATTCGCCAATTCAAGAAATGCGCCGTAGACACGCACCCCATCGCCCCCCATTCTCCCGACCTATCAAACTCAGCAATCATCCGAAGTAACTCATAGGTCGCCGCATGAATATGTGCTGCCAATTCAGCAATACGTTCACCAAGCGGCTCTGCATCAACTTCCCCACCGGCTGCAAAGTCTGCCAGCGTACCGTCCGCTACCACCAAACCCTCGACCTCAATCATGCCCAGTTCCATCAATGCACCCCGCGCGTAAATATGAATGTGATAGTGTTTTTATAGCACGCGTTTTTTTTGCCTTCTCAGTTCAAGCGAGTCGCAGTAATTTGATGAAAACGTGATTTTTCCGTCGAGGAATGAATACGGACGTAGCGATCTAGTTGGAGCTCACGAGAAGGGTGAAACCAAACGACTGACGACCCACCCGATTCAACCGGCTCAAATCCGTCAAGATAAAAATGAAAACAGATGTGTATTAATTGAGAGTCTGCGAACCGCGCGGCTCATCACAATGTACTGGGTGAGATTCGACGAGACGCCTCTGGCCACGAAGCTGTAGCCATCAACCCGTTACACAATGTTGCTGCAGCATGGCTACCCCCCTGTGCCAGGATAGTTGCCGTCCGCGCGGCATGTGCTCTCCGTCGAGAAATGAAAACGTGCGGGACGATGCAAATAGAACGCGCTGACAGGGTGAAACCGTACGACTAGCGATCGCGCCAATACAACCAGCCGAAAACCGTCAAGGAATATATTCGTTCTATATTATTTTCTCTGATTTCTACCGCTCAACCTTTCACCAGCCCAGAAGCATCGTGACCCGCGCGGCATCTAATCGTTGGATGCGGAGCAGCAAGGTCGGGCCCACTAATTGCTTTTCCCGTTTCAGCCCATGAAGAAGCCATCTTCAGCAAAACAACGGCTGGGCGAAGCAAGCGAGTGCCAGACCGCGCGAGATGCCAGAAGTGCAACCTCCTCCATCCTAAAGCGCGCCTCTTGTCTCGTACCGCCCGCCACCAGTAGCGACTGCACCTAAGAACAAAACCGACTGGATCAATATCCAGCGGAAACACGATCCCTTGCCATGCCCATCGTCCCGTTCATTTTCAATGGCCACACCGACCTCCCAACTCCCAAATCTAACTCCATAGAATCACACGCCCCGAACGCCGGTCGAGCACGCAACGCGGTTGGTACGCCCGATGCAAATGCAGTTGTTCGCTGCGCCCCGTTGGTGGGAGCCCGCATCAAAACCTCAGGAGGATTCTGAATGACTCGCGTTAGCCCCACTCAACACCTTCTAGCCTGTATGTTGGCCGCACTTTTCTTGGCGGCCTGCCCCGGCGACACAGGCTGGACGCCTCCAGCTACAAACGATGCCGCCCCGGCGCCCTCCAACCCGCCCCCCGACGACCCACCCGCCACAAAAGAATGCAGCCCTTCGACGTGTACCTATGGTTGTTGTTATCAAGGTGAATGCGTCACGGGAAATTCAGATTTTGCATGCGGCAAAGGCGGCTATCAATGCCAACAATGTGGCGGTGACAACATCTGTCAGTCGGGAGCCTGTGCGGCAAAAGAAAAAGTCGAAACGTGCGACGCAAGCAACTGCAATGGCTGTTGCGACGGCAACACGTGTCGGCCTGGCCTGTCGAACGCCCAATGCGGAAAAAGCGGCCAAAGCTGCAGCGACTGTAGCCAAGCCAACGGTATCTGTAGCGCGGCCACCCAACAATGCGCCACAGACTGCAAACCCAACTGCGCTGGAAAATGCACCGGAGCTGCCGACGGATGCGGCGGTACGTGTCAACAGAATGACTGCAAAGGCTGCTGCACCGCGAGCGGCCAATGCGCACCGGGAAATGCAAACGACGCCTGTGGAAAGCCCGGAGCCCAATGCGCGAGTTGTACGCAATTCAACGCCACCTGCAAAAGCGGAATCTGCCTCGGTTGCACGCCCAATTGCGCGGGCAAATGCAAAGGCGCTCCCGACGGCTGTGGTGGCACATGCGCTCAGAGCCAATGCAAAGGCTGTTGCGAAAAAGGACAATGCCAAGCGGGCAATACGCAAACCGCTTGCGGCGTTACCGGAGGCCAGTGTTCGAATTGTTCCACCAAGCAAATGGCTTGTAGCGCTGGAAAATGCGAAACCAAAGGCGGAACCAACCCGGGTGGTGGCGATAACTTCCCCCCCGCAGATAGCCCTAGCTGCACGCCCGATTGCGATGAAAAATGTATGGGCGAAGCCGATGGCTGCGGTGGCATCTGCTGGAACAACACATGTAGCGGCTGTTGCTCGTCGTACGGCGAATGTCTTTCCGGCCTAAGTGACATCGCCTGCGGCAACTACGGTAGCAGCTGTGATGTTTGCCCCCTCGATCATCAGGGATACGACTGGACCTGCTCGCTCTACACGCAAACCTGCGTAAAAGACCAAGCGACTTCTTCAACGCCAGCTCCCAACAACCCACCGTCGACCAATACGAATCCCTGCAGCGGCAAAGCCGACAAGACGTCATGCCTCAATAGTAACGGCAGCAAATTCGGCACCTGCTACAATGGGTCATGCTGCACGGGCTGCTACGACAGTCTTTCTGGTAGCTGCGAAAGCGGTCAATCCGATGACTACGATTGCGGTTGGGGAGGAAACGAATGCGAGGTCTGCGCCTCTGGCAAGACCTGCAAGAGCGGCAGCTGCGAAGCGAATAGCAGCACCAAGCCACCCGCCACAAATACAAATCCCTGTAGCGGCAAAGCCGACAAGACAGTCTGCTATGACGGCAGCAAGGTCGGTGAATGCTACAGCGGTTCATGTTGCACGGGCTGCTACAACAGCGACTACGGCACCTGTGAAAATGGTCAATCCGACGACTACGATTGCGGCTGGGGAGGAAACGAATGCAAGACGTGCGCTTCAAACGAAACCTGCCAAAGCGGTTTCTGCAACGCCACCAGCAGCCAGCCTCCTTCATCGGGCGGTAGCACCAACGAATGCAAAGGAAAAGCCGACAAGACCCTTTGCACCTCATTCAACGGCTATGCCGGCGCGTGCTGGGGTGGAACCTGCTGCGATGGCTGCTACGATAGCGTGTCCGGAACTTGCCGCGCAGGTGATAACAAAGTTGGATGCGGAATCGGCGGCGAAAAATGCGATGTCTGCGAATCCACCGAACTCTGTAGCGGATCGAAATGCGTCACGGACAGTGGCGGCTATGATTGGACCTCGGGAGCCGACGACAAATACACCCTGCGACTGGAGACCCTTACTGTCGACGTCGGCCCCCCGCTCTGGGACTATTGGACCGCATCGACTTCGGGACCAGACCTTGTCTTCGCCATCAAACTCGGCCAGAGCAACTGCAGCGTTGGCGCACCCTATTCCACCTGCACAGGTGAATCCCCGGACGTAACGGGCACCTGGAAATATATGGGGGACCTGGTGACCAAAACAGCAAAGGAACTAAAGAAGACCCATTGCATCTATATCTTCGATGCCGACGATGACTACACGAGCCCCTGCAAAGGCGGCAGCCACGATCTAGTCGGCAGCTGCAATATCACCATCACCCAGCAAAACCTCAACGACGGAAAGCTCGTTCTGAGCAGCTGCACGAAAGGCAGCACCAACTACGTGAAGCAAGTCGACTTCACCCTCCGCGCCGAATAACAAGGCGCGCCGAGTTATCCTACCTAGGGATGAAAGACATTATCCTCATCCCCTCTGACCACGATCATCGGATGGTCAGGCATCTCTCCCAATATCTGCTCATAGCTCTGAAGCGATTCGGTATTCAAGAATGCGTCAACGAGCACCATGAGGTTCTCCGCTGCGTAATGCCAACGCGCCTGTACCGTATTGACCATCAGATCTAAATACTTCGTACCAAATTCATCATCGACGTTGACGGCCTGATGACGCGCGACGAGAGACTGCGCTGAAAGCTGAAGCGTATAACATCCATCATTGAAGACGATCACATATTGGCTCGGTCGCCAATTCACATAGGCAAGGTAGTCATAGTTGGCACCGTCTCGAGAATGCCCACTGTAGGCGATAAGATCCGCTTCACGAGCGAGCACGTTGTAGCGTTGATAAAAATCCCAGCCAGGGTTCGCCAACTCTCTTACCATCAACACGGAAATTTCCGCCCGACGCCGGCCATCCAGATTCACCGTGAACGTTCTGTCTGGGGCCCTAAACCAGGAAGAGAAGCTAACCGGAATATTCTCGCCGCTCACACTATGCTCATGGTTGGAAAGTGTGTCCTCCAGTTTCCGGGTGAATTCTCGGTACGCAAAGAAGCCGGAATCGAAGTAGCTCACGTCACCTAGACTATCCGTATCGTCGAGCCCAATGATCACCACCGCTCGGAACACATCGTCTTCCCAGATCTTATGGTATTCGGGATAGGAGCTGCCCCCCTTCTCATCACGCATCGAGACCAGCGCATAGGTCGTGAAGATGTCTTCATCCGCCAATTGACAGAGACGCTTGTCCGGCACAAAGGAAGGGCCGAAATTTCGACAACGCTCCCTATACGTTCCTCCATCATCCCTCGCTTCCGCACAGCTATCTCCGTATTTGTCGTAGAAGCTTGGTTCCACTTCATTCTCTTGGCATGACTGAAAGAACTTCGGGAGAATAAGCTTGTAGAACCGCTTGCCCTCCCACGCTGCCCCCCACGAAACCAAGAAGGTCGCTCGATACGACACTATTTGGTCATTCCCTTCGTATTGAACACCGATATCGCTGATCGCGATGTCTTGCCACGCACCATTGATGCGCCTCGCAGATAGTTGTCCCCGCAAATACTTGAGTTGCTTGCGAATGGCGGCTTCATGGGAAGGAATCCAGGTCGTCAGCGGAATGCGCAGCTCTCCCCCAAAATCGAAATTGAGTAGCATAGAATCGACGGCCGTATCCCCCTTACCCCCGCGGGCTTTTCCCATCTCCTCTTCAGCCGGCAACGTGCAGGCCAGGCACCAAAGCGCCAGTACCCCATAGAGAATTTTCATAGCGAGACCTCCTTCTGAATGGCTCCAATCCCCGACGCAAATGGGGGGCAGCTTCCAAGAGCGGACTAAGCAAGATCAGTACCCGCAATAAGATGAGCAGTTTCCAGCTGTTTCAATGAGACGTATGGACGGAGCCACCGATGCTATCCGACTTTGAATGCCCGAGCACCACTATCTTTGGCTACGATACAATGGTGTAGTGAAAGCATTGATTGTTGAGTCAATCGCGCCCTGCTAGGCTTTATCCATGCTTACGAAAAACCTAGTCATCGTCATCACAACTACCTCTCTTCTAGCTTGCGGTCAGCGGCCCATCGTCCAAGGGACTGACGAGGGGGAACCGACCATCGGCAGCTATGCGGGAAAGCTCGTCTTCAGCCGGCCCAGTGACGTCGACCGCGACGGTGACAGTTGGGAGGAACAGCTTTTCGTTGCAGATTGGTCGGGAGAGAACGTTGAGCAGGTCGCTACACCGGAGTCGCTAGGACACTTCAACGGCGTGAGTCGCTCTGAGGACGGCCAAAGTCTCACCGTAGCGACCCATGAAGGTCTTTTTTCCATCGATGAGACCGGCAAAGCGACACAGCTACCCATTGGGCATGTTGGCTGGCAGGACCCCTCTGACCCCAGTATTAGGGGACTCATGATGGACGGCGCTCTCATCAATTCTCCCGATGGTGGAATTACGGCGTTCGGCTCTACATCCTTTGACTACGCCTACATGACGGTCCTGCATGTCGTCGATGCCACGGGCGGCGAACCCCAAATTTTTACCAACGAGGGTAAGCTCCTCGCGCAAAGCACCTTCAATAGCATTGTGAACTTCGTCAGCAGCCCACTTTATACGCACTCCTTTGTGTGGGCCGACGAGGGCAAGACCTTGATCGCGGCGCAATCCGACAAGCTCGTCAGCGTCTCGACGGTAGGGGAAAGGCTGAAGATTCTGAGCGCAGGCTATGAGTACGCAAACGCCCAATTGGCCATTTCCCCCGACGGAGAATATCTGGCGCTAAACCGAAGAAATATCGGTGCTGGGAACGGTCGAGACATCTACCGCGTGCGCGTGGCCGATCTACTGGCAAGCAACCTACTCGATCCCGATACCACCCATCCAACGCTTGAGCGGATCACTTTCGATCAAGATAACAAACAAGGCCTCGCCTATGGGCCCAACGGTCTCGTCGCCGTAACGAGTCTTGCCGAAAATGACTCGACCACGTTGCGCATCATCGACACCCAATCGGGTGATACGGTGGCAACCATCGAGGGCGTGAGAAAAGTCTATCCTTAGTGAGCGCCGAGGGCGCCAGGGCCGAGCTGCCCCGGTGTCGTTTTGCTGCGAAGAAGTTGCCCAGGTCCGCTAATCGTCGATATTGTCAAAAAAAGACAAAGGACGGTTCAATGAAAAGGGTGATTCTACTGGGTGCCATACTCGTCATGGCCTGGCCGACACAGACGATGGCAGTTAATGAGGTACACGTAAAAAAGATAAAGAAACTGCTACTCCATCCCGACCTTAAAGAAGACAAAGCGATCTTCGACGGCAAAGCGTTCAAAGTTTCCGACGACGATGCGCTGGCCTATAGCAACAAATTCAATAGCCGCTACAACGAACTCTCCTCGACTTTCCGCCGGCTAAGTCGAGGCGATCTGGGTCTCCCCGAAATCCAGGCGTTGATCAAGCAGAAGAACGCCAAATACGATTGGTCGGCCGCCATGGCCAAGGTGTTCAAGGCCAAAAGAAAGATATTCAATGACCAGCGAGAAGCAGCCTCAGGACAATGCAGTCCATTCCGCGACAACGTGATCAACGCCAACAAGCGCGAGATGAAACCAACCTTCGCGCGTTTGATTTCAATGATCGATTTCGACGGTATGAAGAAAGAGTTCCTGGAGACGCCTAAGCAGATCACCCGGCATCGAAAAGCTCTCGAAATTATCGACCGAGAATGCGCAAAGGCGGAATATAAAGTCTTCGTCGCCAAGGGCCTCTGTCGCTACAACAGCCAACCCGTAGACGATCCCTACCGGGTTTGCCAAGTTGCCGGTAAGAAAGAAAAGATCCTCTCCGCCTATATCAGCAATTTCGGCAAGAGAGCGGTCGCCGGACTTGGCGGCAAGGCACGCGAAGGCAAGGACGTCGACTACTACCCCCATCCGATGGGCTTCCGCTACAAAGCCTTGCTATCGGTAGGTGCCGAAGAAAAAAAGTCCTACTCCAAAAGGGTGCTCCCACTCTACAAAGCCGCGGGAATCGCTTCACCGGATTTGAAACCCGCATGGGAGGAGATCTTCCAACTCAAAACCAAAGTGAAAGAATCCGTGGACAAAGCCGCAAAAGCGAACAAACCAGGCTTTCTTTTCAAGGGCAAGAAGTCACACTACAGCATCCGCTTGGCGAAGAAACTACTCAAGTCACACTACCGAAAGGCGAAAATCTCCAAGGCGATATACAGCAATAAATGGCTCGTCAAGACGCGCTTTGGCCGCCCCTACGAGCGCACCACCCAAGCTTATATTCTCTTCCAGCTAAAAGGCGATCCCTGGTGCATGACGGGGAAGTTCTTCGTCACCGAAAAGCATGATGGAAAACGAATGAAGAAGGCCCGCTCAGCCCTAGCCGGCGGCGTACGCTTTCAACCCTGCCGCTAGCCCTGTTTCGAATCAATAGCGCCAGTCGCCACGCGGTCCGGCGCTGTCAAGCTTCGCTCTCCCTCCACGCCGCTGAAGATGGCTCCTCCATGGGCTAATACGGGAAAAGCAATTCGTGTGCCCAGCTACGAGCCAGAGTCGGACTCAACGATTCACCCGACGTTGTGGGCCCGGGATTTCGCAGACCTCGATCAGACCCCATTTTCGCCACCCCGTTTTGAGGAGCCATTTTGTGGGCTTCTCGACAGGATAGGCGTCGGCGGGAGGGCCGGTCTTTCGCAAATCCGCCACGAGACCTCTATCGGACCAGCCGCCAAAGTTCCCAGCGGACGAGAGAGGGTCGACCCAACGGTCACCAAAGCGTTGACCATGCTGCTTGCCGTGTCGACGCTTGTTATTGAGCACATAGGCCAGCGCAGCTCGGGTCTCCGCCGGTGTCTTCAAAACATGGACATGGTAGCGATCTGCAAACACGGAACCGCTACCGCCGATTTCCTTGCGCAACGCTTTCGCCAGCCGAATACACAACGCCTGCATCGCCTTCGACAGCGCGCCGGCCCCTTCCGCCTCCAATATTAAGTGAATATGGTCACCCTGAATGGAGAATTCAACCACCCGCACGCCGTAGCGTTCCTTGGCAACGTGCAGCCCCGCCCAAATAATCCTCGCGAGCGGCCGCCACCGTAAACTCGGCAGCCCCTTCTTCAACTTCAACGTCACATGCAGTGGCTGGTAGTGACGAAAACTCTGCCGTGCGCGATGAGGCAGACGTTTCGGCCCCAGACGTTTGCGTCCAGCCCCCTTGCGTGCGCCCCCTCGTTTCTCGGCCTTGAAGAGTATCGTCTGAATTGCCATCGACAACCCGGTTTTCCCATCTTTGATTAGGCAGATATAATACCATATTCCTCGTCGGAGGCAAGAGAGTTTTGGTATTGTTTAGGGGAGCACACCTGAGGCAGGCCTGAAGCGGGTCAACGAAGCGGTCCAACTTAAATACTCGTACTTCAGAGTCTCGGCGGTCGGGCCCACAAATTGCTCTTCCCGTTTTCGCCCGTGA
>Ga0257122_1001127_pt1 | contig 19980 bp, 13 predicted proteins | sample SI106_120metaG_FD_190146 | JGI IMG/M metagenome (GOLD analysis project Ga0257122, IMG submission 190146) | Marine microbial communities from Saanich Inlet, British Columbia, Canada - SI106_120 | ecosystem: Environmental > Aquatic > Marine > Inlet | place: Canada: British Columbia | collected... | reverse complement strand
GCGGTCGTAGAGAGTTGAAACCTCACCAGCCAGACCGCTGATCTGGCGGTGCATCTGGCCGGGATGCACCCGGTACCCGACCAGTACCTCGGGTAGAGCGTCGATGTGTCCGGTCTCGCCCACCCGAAGGGCGAAGTCGAGATCCGCGGAGATGGAGAACAAGGAATCGAACCGGAGCAGGTCGTCCAACGCTTGGCGTCTGATGAGCGCAGTGGAAGCCAGCGCCAGGCCGTTGCCCTCAAGCGCCAGCCATCCACGCAACGCCGCTGATCCGTCATCGACTCGGACGACTCCGATCCTGCGTCTGGTCCGGTCGTCGAAGAACTCGTAGCCACAGGTGCACATGGGTGATCCCGACTCTTCGAGCTGAGCCACCTGAGATTCCAGCTTGGACGGATGCCACAGATCGTCGGCGTCGAGCAGTGCCACGTAGGCCCCGCCCGATTGGGAGATCCCGAGGTTCCGGGCCGCAGCCACCCCGTTGTTGGTCGTCCGGACGAGTCGGACGGGCCGCTCCGTCGACTCGGCGAAGGCAGAGACAAGGTCTGCTCCCCGGTCCGACGACCCGTCGTCGACGACGATTGTCTCGATCCGCAGGTGGGTTTGAGCGAGAACCGATTCTAGCGTCTCGGTAATCCAGGCCTCGGCCTGATACATGGGAATCACGACCGATACGAGGGGGCGATCAGAGGTCTCGCCGGTCACGGGCTGTGCAGCCTTCGCCAGCCGACGGCGACCCACCACGGTGGGCCCTCTGAGAAGGTCACGTTCTCAAGGCCGGCGCCTTCGAGAAGAATGCGGACTTCCTCTTTGCTGTAACGCTTTTCCAACCGGGTGCCGAAGCGGTCGAGGGCGTCGTTGCGCATCACGTAGAACGACCGGCTTCGGTACTGGAACAGCGGCACGCCTGAGGGATCTGCCCCGCGTCGTTCGACCAGTCGGGCAAGGCGGGCCAGTGGCCAGTAGACGACCGTTGCAAGCACATCGGCGACTAACGACCTGAACCTCAAGGGCAGACGCGAAATGAGGATGCGCATCACCGTCACTGCACCCAAAATGCGGCGCTTCAGCCAGCCCGCCCCTGCCAGGTCGTGGTAGAGGTAGACGAGGAAGGGTGCCCCTGGCTTCAGTTTCGCCACGCACGTTGTCGTAGCGAGTTCCGTGTCCGGGATGTGGTGCAGGACACCGAGCGCGTAGCCGAAGTCGCAACTGGCATCCTCCAGCCCCATGGAGCTGAGATCCTCGCGGTGGAAGACGACGTTGTCCTGGTCGGCGAGCGCCTCCCTTGCGACGCCCAGCGCCGCCTCGCTGGCATCGATGCAGTGCAACCGACCCACCCGTGGGGCGAAGAAGCGGGCCCAGCGCCCCGAGCCACAGCCGGCGTCGAACCCGACGGCATCATCGGGCAGGTCCTCCCAGGGGAACTCCGAGGTGTAGAGGTCGAACATCTCGCGCAACTCGGAAACGTCCAGACGCTCGTTGCTGAAACGGGACCACTCCTCACCGAACCCGTAGACCACCCGAGGGTCGAGGTTCCCTGAATCGTCTGAACACACGGTGTGCCGCCCAACATGACCGTGGCGCTCCCAAGACTCGAGGCCACATGATTGATTCTTAGAACTACCTCACAGCTACCTGTCGGCCGGCAGGCAACTGCGTACTTCTCGCAGCGCCAAGCCGACCACATCTACCGAACGGTCGGCTGTCCGGGCAAGATATCCTATTGCCACCTGGTCATGACATCGCCGACTCATCAGAGGGATGGCACAATGGAGACCATCTGACAACCCGACCCGATTCCGGATGCCCACATGCCACACCATTCAAGCTTTGTCGCTGAAGTCATCCAAGCCTACCGGCAAGCGCCCTCCGAGGCTTCGCCGGGACCATGTCACTGATAGAGCAGATGTCGGCACAAACCTCGATCAGGCTGTTCACAGGTAGGCTGCCACCAAGATGGCCGGGATTCATCAAGCCGCCTACGGGCTCTACACGAAGGCAACGACATGGCTCCTACCGATGGGGCTTCAGGACCTGCTTCTGAGAACGGGGAAGCGCATGACCGGCACCCGTTTCGTCTTTCTCGCATGTTTCCCGAAGTCAGGCTCAACGCTTCTCAGCGAATCGCTGAACGGCCTGCCAGGCTGGAGACGACTGAACTCGATTCCACCAGACCTGACCAGGGAACAGGAACCTATTCGCGAGTACGTCATTCGAGACTGGGCTGCCATGGGCCAGAACGTAGTCTTCAAGAACCATGTTTCCCATTCGGATCACCTCATCGGCCTTCTCGCACACTTCCGAATGCACCGCGTATTCCTGGTCCGCAACCTCGCTGACGTTTGCTGCTCACTCTCAGATCACTTCGACAATGAGGCCACCGACTGGCCATTCCTCACCCTCAGCGGATCCCAACTCAATGAAATCGACCGCTCAGGCAGGCGAGCCGACTTCATCGTCGACCTCGCCATACCCTGGTTCGTCAACTGTTATGCCAGTTGGATGAGGTTCGTGTCAAACGGGGGAGAGTGTCAGGTCGTACGATACGAGGATCTGATCAGTGATCCGGCTGCCCTCGTCGGTCGGGTGATCCGGGCAGCCGGTCTGAGCCATTCCGGCGACGAGATCAACTCGGCGATCTCAAGAGCAGAGAACCTCCCGAACAGGTCTCGCCTCAATGTAGGGGTGTCCGGGCGCGGACGAGACTTCCTCATGGCCAACCCGCACGTAGGGGAGTCGATCAGGCGCTATGTCTCCTACTATCCCGACGTTGATTTCTCACCGGTGTTCGAGTAGAGGTGATCGGCTTCGTGAAGCAACGACGTTCCCACCCTCACATCGGCCCTGTTGCGTCAGCTTCGATCCTGGCTCCGAACCGATGGCATTCTCGTCCTCTCCAGCCCGCAGCGCCATTCACCCGTCGCGTTTTGGGACAGATTGGAGGCGCGTCACAAGGGCATGGAATACGACTGGTGGGATCCGACACACATCTCAGTACTTCCGCGCCGCCGCCTCGAAGCGCTGCTCACAGGGGCTGGCTTCGACATCCTGAATCGGTGCGGCGTCTGCTTCGCACCCGATGCGTTCGCTGTCAGATCAAGGACCTGCCGCCGTCTGCGGTACGCCTCCTCAACCGGGATGATGGCCCGGTACGGCTGGAACCTCATCTACACCTGCCGAGCGGTGTAGTGGTTGAGGTATCAATCGATTGACGTTTGCCGCGGCCAATACCTTGGACTCCAGTCACACTCGACCTTGTGAGCGGGCTCAGGTCAGGATGACCCGACAGAACACGACGGGTTCCTGTCACTTCCCCGGCAGAATGGCATGGTGCTAACAGCCTTGGACATGATTCCACCAATCGCCCATGTTGTTAGCTCAGCGAAAGTAAGGACCTCGGTTGGCTGAGATCGCCGTCATCGGTGCGGGCTATGTGGGCCTCACCTTAGCCGTAGCCGCCGCACACCTCGGCCACACCGTGTCCGTCGGCGAGAGCGACCAGGATCGGGTCTCGGCTCTGCGGGAGGGCAGCTGCCCCCTCTTTGAGGAGGGCATCGCCGACCTGCTCACCGAGGGGATTGCCGCCGGGCAGTTGACCTTTACGACCTCCAACGTCGAGGCCATCGAGTCGGCCGAGTTCGTGTTCCTGGCCGTACCCACCCCGTCGGCAGCAGATGGCTCGGCCGACCTGACCACGTTGTACGCAGTGGTCGACGAGTTGGCACCGCACCTCGGTGACAAGATACTCGTACTCAAGTCCACGGTGCCCGTGGGCACCAACCGGGTGGTAACCGAACGTCTGCGGACCGCCGGTTGCCTTGCGCCGGTGGTGTCCAACCCCGAGTTCCTCCGGGAGGGCACCGCACTTGCCGACTTCTTACACCCGGACCACATCGTGGTCGGAGGCGACGACACCGACGCTGTTACACGGGTAGCCGAACTGTTCGACCTGGACTGCCCCGTGACAATGACCGACCCCATGTCGGCCGAGTTGGTCAAGTACGCAACCAACGCCTATTTGGCCACCCGGGTCATGATGGCCAACTCCTTTGCCGACCTGTGCGAGGTCCTCGGTGCCGACATCGACGCCGTGGCCACGGGCCTGGGCCGTGACCACCGGATCGGGCCGCACTTCCTCCGGCCGGGCCCCGGCTTTGGTGGATCATGCTTTCCCAAAGACGCTAGGGCGTTGCTGGACCTAGCCGACCGACACGGCCTGGATTTTCCGATCCTGGCGGCAGCAGTCGAGGTCAACGCTGCCCGACAGGAGCGTATGGCCGACCAGGTGATGGCTGCCGTTGACGGTGTGGAGGACCCCGTAGTGGCTCTCTGGGGGCTGGCGTTCAAAGCCGGCACCGACGACACACGTGAGAGCCCGGCCCTGCGTATCGGCGAACTGCTGGCCGAGCGGGGCGTCACCGTGCAGGCGTTTGACCCGGAGGCCACCACCGCCGGTCTAATTACCGTCTGCAACTCGGCCCTTGCCGCCACAACCGACGCTGACGTGCTTGTCGTGGCCACCGAGTGGCCCCAGTTCGCCGAGGTGGACCCCGTTCAGATGGCCTCGACAATGCGGGGTGACCTGGTGGTCGACCTACGCAATCTGCTCGACGCCGAACAGATACGCGCAGCCGGCCTACGTCTCAGGGGCGTGGGCAAACCCTCTTCATAATCGGCTGTCACAAGACTTGACCACTGTCTACCCTTCCTCCCAGCAGCCTTCCTGTCCGACGGTCGCGCAGAACCGGGCACGTTCCGCCGCGATCTCATTGCCCGCTGCGAAGTGCACCTCAATGACCGTCTTCCACGCTGATGTATTGGGTGACCTAAGCCTCTCGAACGAGTCAATCAGTTGAAGCGCCTTGTCATGTCAACCCACCTCGCCCAGGACCGCTGCGGCTGTAACGGCTCTAGTCCACAGGCACACATCGGCGACTGCGGCTCTCTGCGCTGGTCTTTCAGTTGCCGTCTTTCCATCCCAGGTCCTGTGGTCGTCTCTCGTATTAAAGGACCCGTTCAACTGGATGGCTCTCGCCCTTCTTGCAGTGATCCTCGGGTGGTGGGCACAAAAGACCAACATCTTTAACTACGCCGTCGGATTCCTAGCGCTGTCATACCTGATGTTCTTTCTGGCTCACCTGCGGGTCCACACGCTTGCTACCGCCTGCATCGCCGCCATCATCACATTGGCTACAACTGCGAAGAATCAACGAACTGCAAAGGTCCTTGCGGTCATGCTCCTCCTGGCGGTACTGCCGTTAACCGTCAATGCTGGCATCTTTTCACACAACACCTTCATGCTCACCCCAAATCTCGGAGGCATTAGGAACAACATGGCCCTCAACGCAAGGACCGCTATTGGCAATCCCAGCGAAGTGGAAGAGGTCAGAGAAATCGCCCGGCTGGAAGAGGCCATTGCCACGAGCACTCCTTCTGGAGTTGCTGATATTTTGTACCTACCTACGGGCCTGCGCGTAATGCTGCTGGATCCTCTGCCAAACCAACTCGACCAGAGTCCCAATATGAGATATGCGTTTGCTGAACACCTTCTGTGGCATCCGTTGCTTCTGTTGGCCCTGATCGGAATAGTGGCGAGACGGGCGAGTCTTACTCCAGGGCTTGTTTTCACACTCCTCGTTACCGGTGGTCTGGCCACGATGTGGGCCCTGGTCGAAGGAAACTTCGGTACCGCCTACCGGCATCGCGGTAAACTCGTCTGGGGAGTAGCTGTCCTTGCAGGAATCGGTCTGGATCACCTACTCAACAACCGCCGTCCGTATTCGCGGGATCGAAAGCAAGAGTCTCTAGGTCGGCAGTCGGGAGACACTCAGCAGTCATCGGGAATGGGGATGCCTCCTGCTCCGTAGCATGCGGCGGCCTTCTCAGCGTGGGCATCGTCACCCAATGCCAGGTAGACCCTCTCTGCCGTCTTCCACACCGCCGTGTTACTTGACCCTAGGGACTCAAACGATTCCATGAGGGTGGATGCCAGGTTTGACTTACCCTCGCTGGAATAGAACTCCGCAGCCTCGGTAATAGCGGTGACACCGTTCGGATCGGCCTCCAGGGCTCGCTCGTACCAGTACGCCGCGGCGTCCATGCGACCCACCGCCAGACCTGCCCTCGCCGCCTTGAGGGCGATGTACGGGATACCGGGCTGAAGTCGCGCACCCCTGTCCATCTCGGTAAACGCTGCCTCGAAGAAACCACCCTGTTCGTACAAGAAGGCCATGCTCTCTGCGTAGTAGCCGTAGCGGGGCTGCAGGTCGATAGCTCTGGCAAGTTCAATCTCCACGGTGCGTGGATCTGATACGGCCAATGCCGCCTGAGCACGCGAGACGGCCATGTTCGCCCTGAGCGGTGCAGAAAGTGGCCCAAGAGCCAACAAGAAGGCAACCGCGAGCACAGTAATCGTTAGCAGTTGCCGTGCCCCCTGAACACCGTCACCACTCCGAGGGCGACGGCTTCGAGGTTTCCACGGCAGTACCAACACCGTCTTCGACATGGAAGCACCACCGGCAATCAGGATGCCCCCCAATACCCACTGCGTGTAGATGAGACCCGGTACGTCCATCGAGACGAATGCCTGCACGTGATACGCGACCCAGGATGCGAGCACCGCCCCGTAGAAGGGTTGGAGTGGACCCTCGGCCCTTGTCACGGCAAGTATTCCGAAGTATCCGATCACCAGGAGAACGGCGAGGTAGGTGCCCGCAAGAATGAGGCCGCCTCCGCTCAACATGCCAAATGGCACGCTGTGCGGTGAGTCAGAGAGCAGCGACTCCCACTGGACTGCATGTTCTACTGACCGATGCGCCGTGAAGTAGCTCGAATAGGTCTCAAGGCCCCTTCCCGTCAACGGACTTTCACGAAAAATTGAGAGGCTCGCCTTCCAGAACTCGGTTCTCTGCTCAAGGCCGCTAGCCACCTCTGCCACGATTCTTTCCCTGAAGAGCGCCCCCAACACCCCAACCGCGACGAGTCCCGCAGCAGCCATCGGCCAGAACCAACCTCCCGCCGACGCCTCTGACCAATCGCTATTCTTGTTCATCCCCCTTTGGTCCTTGAGCACTCCGAACCCCGCACAGGCCGCTGTGACCGCCACTACTACGAGGAGAGTTGACCAGCCCGGAGCGGAAAGTAGGAGTGGCAATCCGACGACCGCGACTGCCACCGGCAGGACGACAAGTACCGCCACGAGACGGTCCCTACGTCCCCTTGTCATCGCCCACTGGGCGAGCACCGCACACGCGACCATGGCAGCCACCTGACCCTGAAATGAGTTGAAGTAGATCAGGGCAATTAGGGATGTCCCGATCGCGCCACCACCTACGACCTTCGCCAGTGATGGCATTGAAGACCCGAAGGCCACCCAGACGAGCAGTGGAAGAGTCAGGCCGACGTACCCGGAAGAGAAGTTCCCATTACCAAGCGTTGAGAAGACCAGCACGCCGACGAACCTTGTGTCGATACCCCACGAGATCGGATCCAACCCGTACGCCTGAAGCAGGGCATACAGCACGACAAGGGCGTGTGTGGCGACGAACGCCAAGACCAGAGGCTCGCTTGATCGGCGTTGAGCCAGACCGTAGACAACATGTAACAGCACCAGGCACAGCAGATATGTCAACGCACCCGCACCCCTGGCCGGCAAACCCGTGAACGACACCCAGGGTTGTGGCGACACGATCGTGACTAGGGCCAGTGCGACAGCAAAGGCCGACAATGCAATCGAATAGGGCAATGGTCCGCGGTCGAATTCTCCCGAAATCAGTACTCGATACAGCCCGATCAACAACACAACTACAGATGTGACCCAGAGAAAGGTGACCTGTGGAATCGTGAAGGTCAGCATTGCTGTACGGAGAAACACCGTTGGGGTCCCGACTATCAGGACAATCAAGACCGTAAGGAGTAGCCGATCACCCGGAGCCGACCCAGACAACTTCCTCGGGAGCTTCAAGTTGTCCTCATTTCCACCGCTGACTCAACACCTCAGCCGCCTTGTGACCGGTGGCGGAGATAGGCGAGACGCTTCATCTCCAGGCGGCCCTTGGCCAGAGAGTCAAGGACAAGGCCCGCCAATCCCGACAGAAGGCCGACCAACGAAAGCCCGGTGGCCAGCACCGCCGTTGGTAGCCGTGGCACCAGACCCGTCTGGGCGAAGGTGACGGCCAGGGGAACGCCCAGCACCAGAGCTGCGGCAAAGAACAGGCCTGCGATGGAGCCGAAGAACGCCAGGGGGCGGTTCTCCTTGAGGAGCACCAGCATGGCGCGAAGGATGTTGGTGCCATCGGCCACGGTTCTCAGCTTGCTGGCAGAGCCGTCGGGGCGGGTGCCGTAGGTGACCTTGACCTCGGCCACAGGCAGCCGAAGTTGTGAGGCGTGAACCGACATCTCGGTCTCGATCTCGAAACCCGATGAGACCGCTGGGAAGCTCTTTACGAAGCGCCGGGAGAACGCCCGGTAGCCCGAGAGGATATCGGTGAAGCCAGAGCCGAACAGTGCACGGTAGAGGCGGTTGAACATTCGGTTACCCAGGGCGTGTCCGGCACGGCCTGCGTCGGTGCGCACGCCGGCCCGGGTGCCGACCACCATGTCGAGGCCATCGTCGACCAGGCGCTCTACCAGCAAGCTTGCCTGACCCGGGTCGTAGGTGCCGTCGCCGTCGGCCATAACGTAGGCGTCGGCGTCCAGCTCGGCGAACATGCGTCGCACGACGCCGCCCTTGCCGGGTAACTCCTCGGTGCGCACTACGGCACCGGCCTCAGCGGCCCGGACAGCGGTGGCGTCAGAGGACCCGTTGTCGTAGACGTAGACGACGCACCCGGGCAGCGAGGCCAAGAAGCCCGACACGACGTCGGCGACGGTGGCCTCCTCGTTCCGACAGGGAACGAGGACGGCGACACTTGGCTCGGTGCTGGTAGCAGGGGTGGTGATGACGGCTTGCCTTCTCGTGGGTTGTGACCACTGCGAGTCTACGGTCCACCACCTGCGCAGGGCATATAGCCGCTACGGTCGGCCGGGTGCGCTCCCCCGCCCTCCGCCTGAGAGGTGCCTGCCTGCTCGTAGCAGCGGCCCTGGGTGCAACCACGCTGACTGGCCCTCCGGAGGCCCCAGAACCCATCCAGAATCGCCGTACGACCGTTGAGGCGACCGATGCCAACCCCGCCCGGCGGACCCTGGCAGTGACGTCTGAGGGCTTGGCTGGCATTGGTGCCACCGAGTGGCAGGCGGCCGGCCACACCGGGGCGGGCACCAAGGTGGCGATCATCGACCTTGGCTTTGACGGCTGGGAGGACCTGCCCGAGGGTGAGCTGCCGGCCGGCGTGGAGGCCATGGGTTTCGACTCGACGGGCGCCCTTGACACCGGGACCGACCACGGCACCCAGATGGCCGAGATCATCCACGACGTGGCCCCCGATGCCAAGCTGGTGCTGGTCACGTTCAACGACAACTACATGGACGAGATGGTCACCTGGCTGCTCGCAAACGAGGTGGACGTGGTGTCCATGTCGTTGGAGTGGACCGACGGCCCACTTGACGGCACCCACTGGAGCTCTGAGCACATCCAACGCGGCATCGACGCCGGAATCACCTGGGTGGTTGCCGCCGGCAACTCGGCGAAGCGACACCACGTGGGTACCACCGCGGATGTGGACGGTGACGGCTGGGTGGAGTTGGACAGTGTGTCCACGGAGTTCAACGAGTTCCACATGGCTGCTGGCGCGATAGCCAACCTGCTGCTCACGTGGGACGACGCTGCGACAGACCTGGACCTGTGTGTCTTCGACATGGAGACCCTGACCGAAGGTGAGCCCACACAGGTGGACTGTGCAAATGCTCCCCAGGGTGGTGGCGAGTTGGCCATCGAGACGTTGACGATCACCAACACCAACGACGCCAGTAGGCGCTTCGGCTACTCGATCAACCACTTCTCGGGTGATGAGGTCATCTACGACACCCGCATCTGGGGCAGCGGCTACCTGCAGTTCTGGAACCCTGCTGCCAGCATCGGCGTGCCGGCCAACATGACAGATGCACTCACAGTGGGCGCCGTGGCCTGGAACACCCTGGACCTGCAGCCCTACAGCGGCTGGGGCCCCAACATGCAGGGTGTCCTGAAGCCAGACGTGGTGGCACCAGACCAGATCACCACCAGCCAGTGGGCGGGAGTGTCCAACACCGGAACGTCCTATGCGGCACCTCACGTGGCCGGCATTGCTGCCCTCATGATCGGAGCCATGCCGGATCTCACCCCGGCACAGGTAAAGCAGCGCCTCAAGGACCGGGCCAGTCAGGCCGATGCACCGGACCACAGGCAGGGTTGGGGCTTAGTCGCCCTGGGGAGCCTGCCGAGCAGCATCGTGGCGATAAGGGGCCACTGGGCCGAGACGTCGATCGACTGGGCGTTCACCACCGGTGTCACTACTGCCTGCCCGACGGGCGAGGCCACAGAAGGTTCAACCTGTCCGGAACTGCCGGTGACAAGGGATGAGATGGCCCAGTTCATGTGGCGCTCCAAGGGTCGGCCGGCTCCCACGACGACCGCAGCCTTCGAGGACGTGGCAGCAGATGCCACCTACGGCACAGCCGTGGACTGGCTCGCCGAGCAGGAAATCACGCTGGGCTGCACCACCACCACCTACTGCCCCGAGGGCACAGTCACACGAGCAGAGATGGCAGCATTCCTGTGGCGTCTGGAAGGCTCTCCGGAAGGCTCAGTCCCTGCAGGCTTTGGGGACGTAGCCAGTGGCGCCTTTTTTTACGACGCCGCCGACTGGCTGCTGGCCTCAGGTGTCACGAACGGATGCACGACAGTAAACTACTGCCCTCAGGGTCTTGTAAGCAGGGCCGAAATGTTCACGTTCCTTCGACGAGTCGATGACCTTGACTGACATAACCACCGTCTGGTTCTGCAAAGGGCAATGGGAAGCACGGCGGATGTTGGCTTGATTCGTTACCTCATATTCATCCTTGTGGTTGTCGGGCTGAGTTGCAGCGGAAGCGCCACCGTTGCCGCCAACCAGTTACTGGTGTCCAGTGACCAGACCGGCAACTGGGAGATCTATTCTCTCAGCCTTGACTCGTCGCTGGTGTTTCAGATGACCAGAGATCCCGGGCACGACACGGACTCCGCCTGGTCACCTGACGGAGGCTCCATGGTCCTTGCCAGCAGCCGTTTCGGAGACTTCGAACTCTTCATCGTGGACAACGAAGGCTCGACCGTCAGCCAACTTACCGACAACGAGTTCACCGATGGCCAACCGGCGTGGTCTCCCGACGGCGAACACATCGCGTTCAAGAGTGACCGAACGGGTGATGTGGAGATCTTCGTGATGCGCTCCGATGGCACCCAGGTCACACAGTTGACCGACAACCCCGGCGAGGACTGGAACCCCTCCTGGTCACCCGACGGAACATCCCTCGCGTTCGCCAGCAACCGCAACGGCAACTGGGACATCTACACAATGAACTCAGATGGCACCCAGGTCACACAGTTGACCGACAACCCCGGCGAGGACTGGAACCCCTCCTGGTCACCCGACGGAACATCCCTCGCCTTTGCCAGCAACCGCAACGGCAACGGCAACTGGGACATCTACACAATGAACTCAGATGGCACCCAGGTCACACAGTTGACCGACAACCCGAGTTCCGATCTGGAACCTGTCTGGTCTCCGGATGGTGCGCGGCTGGCCTTCACCAGCAATCGCAACGGGGTACTCGAGGTGTTCCTGATTGACATCTCCGGACGAACCGTCACTGCCACATCTCAAGCTGGTATTCCATCCGACTGGCGACTCGGCTGAGGGTCCGAGTAGTCCCGACCGGTTCGGCCCGGCTTAGATAGCTGCCAGTGCCCGGATCAGGAAAGCTGCCATCTCCGCTCGGGTAACCGTCTCAAGTGGGCAGAATGAAGTTGGCCCACAGCCACTCGTTACCTCGCTGGCGTAAAGGGCCTCAATCTCATCTTCAAACTGGGTCCCACCGGTATCAGCAAACTGACTGGCACGCGTAGCTGGCACCTCTAACTCAAATGCTCGCTTGAGAAAGGCCGCCATCTGCCCTCTTGTAACCGTGTCCGACGGACAGAACGAGGTAGGTGTACATCCGCTTGTGACACCGCTGGCATAAAGAGCCTCAATTTCGGCCTCAAACACTGAGCCGTCATCGTCACTGAACGAATTGGCCCCCGCACTCAGGTCAAGGCCTAGGGACCTCACCAGGAACGCTGCCATTTCCTCTCTGGTGACTCCCTGGTCAGGGCAGTAGTCCGCAGTGGTGCAACCAGTAGTGATACCGAGATCAACCAACCCCAGGATCTCGCCAGCAAACGGATGGTCCGATAAGACGTCCTCGAATGGCGCTGGAAGCGTGACGTCAAAGTAGGACGAATAGAGACCAAGGCGATCGCGGACCTCGCTCCCGGCAAGGACCAAGCTGACCTGCCGCCCGGCAACAATGCCATCCAGCCGAACAGTTGATGCACTATCCGATTCGTGACGCGACGTGACGCTGGCATTGTTGATCCAGTCGAACCCGAACGTCGAAGCCATCTGGTCACGGCTGACGCTTCTAGTCCAGCTGGAGAATGGGTTGTCCGCCACCGAGGACAGGGAGGCCGAGTCGTCCACCGAGACCAGATAGGGCAGAGCCTCACCACCAACTGCCTCATTGTCCTCAGTTCTTCCGCCGGTCGACGAACTGAACTTCGCGGTTATTACCTCGTTGTTCCACGTCAATACCTTCCCTGAGGTGGCACCAACACGCCCCTGCCAAAATGGGTGGCCCTGTTCGGCCGTGTAACCCCCGTAAACCTGATCAGGGCTGTTGTCAGGTATGTGGCATGCGCAGAGTTCCTGTCGCTCCTCGTCGAACTGCTCAACAGGTCCATGATCCAACACTGCCCTGACTGCGAGCGTTCTGGAGACAATCGCCTGTGCCTCAAGAGCAGCACCCGGCCAGGAGTCCGGCATTTCCTGAATGCCACTTACATAGTCGTCGATTCCAATCTGGAGCACCAGGTGCACACCAGTTGAAGTGGATCCTCCACGAAAGTGCAGGGTCCCGCTCCGATAGGACCGCCCCTTGAGCGGAACTCGAATGGTCACAGGATCTGAGACGGGAACAACCGAGGCGGAGCAGTCGCTCGATGGGGGAAACGTCACGTAACCTCCAGACCACGAACCAAGGCTAGCCCTGCGGGAGAAGGCACATTCTCCGTCGCCAACAACGCCGAATTTCCACTTTTCGCCGGCCACGATGGTGGCGGCACACAGACCGGTGGCATCAAAGCAGAGGTCTGCCATCCCCTCCTCGACCTCAAATGTCACCTCGTCCTGGTCCTGGAGCAGGCCCACCCATACAGGGGCCTCGTCAACCAGGAAATCGGATCCGATGAAGAGCAGGTTGAGGTCTCTTACAACCGTTCCCTGGAAGTAGTGGCCCAGGATTGAGGTTGCAGGGTCGCCGGCATCGGCCATTGCCCGCGCCCCGTACTGGCTGAGGCCTACTCCATCGCCCCATCCACTTCCGGCAATGGTGACGTCATCAGGCTGGGCTACGGCCCCACCCGGCTGGCTCATTGAAACCACGGCCACCAATAACAGCAGCCCAACGGCACGCTTCAACATGCCCTAAGGGTAGGTGACACGATTGCAATCGGACACGATCAGCAGCGAATGGCGAACAGGCCCGTGCAGGGACATCCAGGCACGTTCCACGAAGCCAGACCTGATGCTGGCTACGACGATATAACCGTAATCTTCCCAACGTCTCCGCCGTGAAGGTCATTGTCGTAGAAGGTCCCTGTAGCGGCGGTCCATGCGTAAATGTCCCAGGTCGAAGCGGTGACCACCTCGACGAAGGTGGCGATGTTCCCGTTGCTATCAGTCGCCCGGTCAGTTGCATCGATATAGCAACTGTTTACCGCAACGACTGTTGCAACCGTCTGGGCACACGAGCCATCCAGACTGAACCGTGAGTAGCCGACGGTTGTGGTGTGTTGGTACTTGAAGGAATCTACGAGGGACCCCGTCACCGGGAGGAAATCGGCTGTCCTGTGGGTGACGGATACGGTCACCTCGATGCTGCTGGTGCCGGAATAGGCACTCCCCTGGAGGTTCAGGCCGGCCGGTCTGGCATTCGTGTGATCCAACGCCCGAGCCATCATCTGGGCCATGTTGAGACGAGAAATGTTGACGTTCGGTTGGTAGAGGGTTGCCGCAATTACCTCGGTGACACCAAGGTTCCAGAGGCTGATGATCGCGTTCTGGGTCTCCATGAGCGTGACAGTTCCCAAATCAGAGAAGTTGTGGTCAACGTCGAGCGACTTGATCTCCTTTGCGCCCGATGTTCCGGCTAGATACTCCTCGTTTCCACCCGGCCCAGTCTGAGAGGCCTTGAGGAGTCGGGACATGAACAAGGCCATTTCCTCTCGCGTCACAAAGTCGTCAGGGGCAAACGTGGTGGCGGTCTTGCCAACCGTGATCCCGAGTTGTTTGATCTGGTTGACAGCGGTCTGAATTTCGGTGGACTTGCCCGATATGTCCGTGAATCCCTGGTCAACTCCACTTGGAAGAGTCGCTCCGGCAGGCACGACCATGCGGGTCAGGAAGAGGGCCATTTGCCAACGGCTGACAAAGTCAATTGGTGAGAATGTTGTGGCAGTCGTGCCCTTGGTGATGCCGTAGTACTTGACGCAGTCAACATCGAGAGAACTTGTGTCGGTGAATCCGGCGGCGGGAACCACGCTTGTCGGACAAGCGTCGAAGACTGCAAGATCGTTCGGGGTGTGATTGGAATATGGCACACCCGTCGTCGTAACCGAGGCATCCGAGGTCCCGCTGCCATTTGTCCCCTTCACGCGGAAGGTGTACTGGGTCCCGTTGGTGAGGCCTGTAACGGTGGCCGAAAGCGTTGTACTTGTACCGTCCATGAACCTGTTGGAGGTGAGCACGAACCCGTCTGCCGAGTACTCGATGATGTAGTCCGTCGGTGTGTTCGAAGATGCCGTCCAGGTGAGAACCACTGACTCGTTTCCGGCAACTGCAGTAAGACCAGTGGGAACCGTTGGCACAACCGCGTAGGCAGTCCCAGGAGCAAGAGCTGCAACTAGTACAAGAACTACTGCTGTCGCGGTTACACGTCTGAAGGTCTTGCGCATACTGTTCCTCTGGATATCGGGTGGTGGCCTACTGACCCTGTTGATTCAAGCATCCGAACCGGATGGCCTCAGCGTACTAGCCATGTTCTGCCTCATTGTGGAACCTGTGGCCGCTCAGTTCGATCTCCAGTCACAGGGCCTCATTATTCATGCCCTACCGGGCCGGCTTGGCTGGGTGGAAAACGGCAGAGCCCCCGGCCCAGAGGGCCGGGGGCTCTTACCAAGCAACCTTTAGATCAGGTTGCCATATCTAGTTTGGTTAGTTCTGTGTGAATCGGTTGATGTTTGTAGCCAAACCATCAACGTTGTAGTCAACGTATACGACGTCGTTCGCAGCACCACCGGTGGTAAGCGCAGCAGCTGCCATCGCTGTCTCCCAGGCGGCCTTGGTCGCCGGTGTGCCGTTGAGCGTACCTACAGCACCAGCGGTAGCGAAGTGGTCGTTGTCGTCGAACGTGTACTGCCTATAACTCAGAACCGAGTTAGAAGCATCCGTATCGTCCGTGATCTCCAGGATGAAGTCATCGTTGGTTCCATCCCATTCGACCAACTTGGCATACGTCTCACCGTTAGTCACATCGTCGCCATCGGCGTCGGTGGACGTGAAGTCAGCAGCAGCAGCCAGACGATAGAACTTCTTCGTCGTCGCCGTAGCCGTCGTCGGAGTCCACGTAACGGTGTCCAGACCACTGGTTGACTCAGTATCAGTCCATGAGTACGAAGCCGTACCGTCAGTACTGGTAGTACGGGATGCAATCGCAGTCGACGTCGCCACCGCTGTAATCGGACTGGCATCAGTCGATTCGGTACCGGCGGCACCAGCGATCGTCTGACCCTGGAGGGAGGTTGTCCCATCCCACAGCGTGAACGTGGTAGTCGACGGAACAGTCTGGACTAGCCAACTCGAACCGGTTGTCGGTGTCGTACCCTGAGCAGCTGAGTTGAGCACAGCGTTCGTTCCACCAAAGCCCGTCGAGAGGACGCCAGCACCCATACCAGTGAAGATGACGTCGTCACCAACGGCTAGGCCGTGAACGGCCAAGGTGGTGCAAACCGCCGGGGTCACAGCGGTACAAGCAAAGCCACCAGGCAGCGTGCTCGAGGACGCGAACGTCCCGGCGTTGCCGGAAACCACGTCACCGTACTGGTCGTAGACGGTACCGGTGTAGGTACGGGTAATGCTGGCGCTGGCCAGACCCGAGGTAGCCGTCGACGTAAGTGATGAGGTCGCAGCAGCTGCTGCGAGATCCAGGTACTCCAGGGTGAATGTCATGTTTGAACCACTGTCAACCATGTTGCCGGAGACACTGGGCAACACTCCACCATCATTGATCGCACCACCGGTCAAGTCGGTGAGGACGACAACATCGGTGACGTTGTCCGTACCAGTGGTATCGGTGGGTCCGGTAATGGTGAACGACACCGCGCCAGTAGCGTCGGTGAGGCCTATTTCCGAACTCGCCAACAGGGTATTGCCGTCCTGGAGGTTGGCACTATCATCAGTGAACGTACGGGTGAGGTCCATCTTGACCTTCCGGAGGGCCGTAGCGACATTGCCTGACGTCGCAGCCGTACCGTTCGTCAGCTGACAGCTAATGGTGGTCACAGCAGCGAACTTGCTCGTATGCGTTGCCGCAGCCGTCATCTCGGCGTTGGCCGGAGTGTCCATTGTGCACCTGGTCTCAGATGCACCGGCAGTTGCAGCCACGGTGATCGAGCTGTAATCGGTGCCCGTGCCATTGACGTCGTTGTCATATGTGGTACCCGCAGCAGCGGTCCATGCGTAGTAGACGTCAGAGCCCTCGTAAATGGTCGCATACGGATCTGTCTGCACAGCCGTAGGCGTCATGTTGCCAAGGGCGTTTGTCGTCGGCTCACCGGTATCGACGTAGCACTTGGTGATCGCCGCCCCCGTTGCAACCGAATTGTCACAGATACCTGTTGACAAGAACGCCGCGTTGCCGACAACAGACGAAGTCGTCCAGTAGAAGACATCCACCGGAGTATCAGCGATTGCAGCGAAGCTCGAGTCACGGTCACTCACCGACAGGGTCGGCGTGTGTGCACCAGCGTTGGTGTACTTGCTGGCCTGGAGCCAGAGACCCTCAGGACGTGCGTTGGTCTGATCCAATGCCGTTGTCATGAAGGTTGCCATTGCGGCACGGGTCATATCACCCGAGGGGTTGAAGGTAGTTGCCGAAACTCCGTCATGGATGCCCATGTCGTAGAGCTCCTTGATGGCGTTTGCACCCTCAACGGTGACAGAACCGGCATCGACATCGGTGTAGTTGTACTTGCCGGTACAGGCAACGGTGACGGTGCAGTCGCTGTTCACGTAGGTCACCTGAGCAGCCGTCAACGAAGCGTCATTATCAGCATCAGACTGGCCACCGGGGCCGGCCTTAACGTTCTCCAACCACCGCTCGATGAACATTGCCATCTCTTCACGGGTGACGTTGTCATCCGGGGCAAAAGTGGTAGCAGTCTTGCCGTTTGAGATACCCAACTCGCCGATCTGGTTGATCGCCAACTGGATCGCATCGGACTTGCCACTGATGTCGGTGAAGCCCTGGTCGACTCCTGCACCCAGCGTGCCACCAGCGGGAGCCAGCGCACGGGTCAGGTAGAGGGCCATCTGCCAGCGGGTCACCGAATCGGTCGGCGAATAGGTCGTCGCCGTGGTGCCCGTGGTGATGCCAAACATTGCAATGCAATCGACATCAGTGGATGTGGTGTCGGTAAAACCGGCAGCCGCAGCGGCACCTGTCGGGCAAGCCGCGTAGGTCGCATCGGAACCGACCACGACGATCGCCGTGGTTGCTGGAGCTGCCGAAACCGGCGAGCTCGCGATCGTCGGTACCAACGCCGCCATCACAGTTACTGCTGTGAGGACGCCGATCCGACGCTTGAGATGGGAAAACATGTTTCCTCCATAGTTGTTGATAGATACCCGAGCTGCCCGCCCCCTCAGAGAAGGCAGCCCACTCGTTGCCCCAAAGGGTAGATACCGCCGACGTCGCCGGTGTCGATACCCTGCAAAGCCGATGTAAAGCACCCGTAAAATATGATTTTCCGAGCCGAAAACCCCGAAAAACCGGGCCAACCGGACCGTTCATGCCTTACCCGTGGTCGCAGACAACCCCCTCAGATGCCTCGCAACGAACCCAGGAGGTGTCATCCCCACCCCTAGGCAGGAACTGCACCTCGACCACGATCGGCCCGGTACGCACCAGCACAGCCTGGTCAAAGCCCTCACCCTGGAGTGCTGAGAAGAAGACAACCGAGTTTCCCTGCACGATCACGGTGACCGATCCGCCCCGGGTGGAGACGATCCTGAACTCCCTGACCGCCACTGAGTACTCCGCAGTCCCGGTGCGGTTGGATTCGTCAGTTGCTCGGACCGTGAACACGTAGTGACCCGAGTTCGTGGGCGTGCCCTCCAAAAAGCCGTCCGCAGTCAGATCTAGGCCTACAGGCAGGCTGCCCGACTCGACCTTCCAGACAAAGGGGGCTGAGCCGTCCATCACAAGCCTGTTGCGGTACGCAACATCGGTCCGACCTCCGTCCAGAACCGGATCGGACATCACAAGCGCCGGCGGCGGCGTGGTCGTCGTAGATGGTGTCGTCGTTGTAGTGGACACCGGCGGCGTTGTAGTCGTTGTGACCACAGGTGGTGAGATCGTAGTGGGGGTGGGAACCCCGACAGCCGTGGTCGTCGGAGCCACCGTGGTCGTCGGAGCCGCAGCCACCGTGGTCGTCGGAGCCACCGTCGTGGCCACCACAACGGTCGTCGTGGTCGCCACCGGTGCCGCAGCCGTCGTCGCAGGTGTCGCCACTGTGGTTGCCGGCGCTGAAACCGTCGTTTCCACCACCGGCGGGGTAGTCGTGGCCCTCATCCTGGGCAGGGTCGTGGGCGTCGGCTGAGCCCTCGCCAGCACCTCGATACGCGCCCCCTGGGGGAACACCTGCAGGTCCACCAGCTCCACGGCGGCATTGGCCACATAGGTCACCCCCACGGTCGCCACCACCCACACAAGCACCACGAGCATTCTTCGCATGAACCCACAAGTATCGTCACAGGCGGGCCCCCATGCCATCCTCTGGTAGGGAAAAGCCCCGACAGCGCCCCGAGGGAGCGACAAATGGCCGACATCCTGGTGATCGAAGACGACCAGCGCATCCGCGAACTGGTCTGCAACCACCTTGCGCGCGACGGCCACTCCGTGAACAGCGAAGGCACCGGCCTGGAAGGACTACGCACCCTCACAGCCGACCCACCAGACGCCCTCGTACTGGACCTGGGCCTACCCGACCTTGACGGCATCGACCTGCTCAAAATGATCAGAGCCATCTCAGAACTACCCGTGCTGGTGCTGACAGCCCGCGAAGACGAAGGCTCCATCCTGGCAGCCTTCGCCGGGGGAGCCGACGACTACGTCGTCAAACCCATCTCCGGCCCGCAACTGTCGGCCCGCATCACAGCCCTGCTGCGCCGCGGCCCGACAGAGGCCGGCGACACCCTCACCGTCGGCGGCCTCGAGATACGACCCGGCCCCCGCCAGGCAGTCCTCGACGGCCAGGCCCTTGAACTCACAGCCAAGGAGTTCGACGTGCTCGCCTACCTGGCGGCCCGCCCCGGAACCGTCGTATCCAAAGACGAACTGCACGCAGCCGTCTGGAAGGCGCCCGCCGGCACCGAGGGCCGCACCATCGACGTGCACCTCTCAACCCTGCGAAAAAAGCTGGGCGAACGCCCCGACGACAAACACCGCTACCTGCACACAGTGATCGGCGCAGGCGTGAGCCTCTCA
>Ga0257122_1001124_pt1 | contig 20013 bp, 32 predicted proteins | sample SI106_120metaG_FD_190146 | JGI IMG/M metagenome (GOLD analysis project Ga0257122, IMG submission 190146) | Marine microbial communities from Saanich Inlet, British Columbia, Canada - SI106_120 | ecosystem: Environmental > Aquatic > Marine > Inlet | place: Canada: British Columbia | collected... | reverse complement strand
GTTGTTTCTTCGTTGTTCTAATTTTTTTATAAAAGTAATTATTCCATGTAACAACTTCGGTTCATATTTCGCACGTTTCATATAATTCAAATAATGATGGGCAACCCCTATCACTTCTAATTGATTTTCTAATTTTCTCCATTTTATTTTGGAAATAATCAATAGGTGTGATATCCGATATATTATGTAATTTCTCGTCCTTGGTCTTTTGCCATGTGCAAAAATTATAATTTCCATCTTCAGTAATTCTTGCATGAAACCATGGACTACTACAAAATGTGTCTTTAAAATCCATTTTATGTGTTTTAATACCCATTAGATTTCAAAAAATCCGTATATTGTGGTACGTAATCTAATATTCGATTTTCACGATTCTTTTCTATCTTTTTTAAAAATTTCACTAAACGTGGGATTAACTTGGGGGAATGCTTAATACTCTTTAAGTAATTTACATAACTTTGTGCATCAATTAATAATGCTTGTTTAAATTTATGTGGGTTTCTCGTATTAATAATTGCACCCCCACAAGTACCCCCTCGTTTATTAATCCATTTCTCTAAATTTGATATGGCAATATTTCTCAAAACGTCAGGCAATACATTCATTCGCATAAATTCGGGGTCATGTAAAAAATCACAACTTTCAACATAAATTCCATTATTATATGCATACTCAAATACAGTATCGATACTATCCACAGTCATCCATGTTGGCGTTATTCGTAGTTGTGCTAACCATTTATTTTCTTTTCCAAGTTCAATCCATTTATCTAATATAACTTTTACATCATTTATTTTACTAGGATATCTGACATAATCATTTACATCATCGAATGTCTCGATGCTTAGTCCGACATTAACTTCTTTGAATTTAGATAATAAATGGATTATCTCATCATCCCATACAGTAAGGTTGGTTGTGAATCCAATGGTTACTCTATCATTTATACCATGTGTTTCTAACCCACGTAAAATTCTTTTAAAGGCGGGAGTTATCATTGTTTCACCGCCAATGAAATGGATGTATTTTAACTTTGGAGTACAAATCACGGTTTCTATAAATGACGACACTAATTTAGAATCATTACACCATGCCTTAGTAGGTAACTCATCAATTAAGTTCATCTTAATAAACTCAGTTGCCAACCTTGAACTACTATCGGGAGTACAGAAAATACATGCACTATTACAGAAATTCCCCAAATCGACTTGCCAATCTAATATCGGTAAACCACATTTACCCCCATCTGCCGTTTTTTTAAACTCATCATAAAATGGGCTTGCTTGTAGGGTTTTGTCGAAATTATCTAATTCAATGCCTGTCTTTAGTAATTGGCGTTGGCGACCACTAATTTTATTATATTTTTCCATTTCGTAGCATTCGCTACATTCATCTATCACTTCTCCCGCAACCATTGATTTTCTAATTTTCTCCATTTTATTTTGGAAATAATCAATAGGTGTGATATCCGATATATTATCAAATGAATTATTTACTTTAACTTTTTGACTACGGCAGAAATTATAATCCCCATTATTCGTAATTCTTGCATGAAACCATGGACTACTACAAAATGTGTCTTTAAACGACATTTATCTACTTGTAATAATTTCGTCAACTAGTCCATAATCTAATGCTTGTTGTGCAGTCATGTAGTTATCTCTGTCCATGTCTGCTTCCAATACACTGTAATCTTTGCCAGTATGCTTGACGTATAGCGTGGTTAAAATCTCTTTCCAACGTTGTAGTTCTTTGAACTGAATCTCAACTTCTGTTGCTTGACCAGAAGAACCACCTAGTGGTTGATGAATCATGTGCGTTGCATGTGGTAACATTTTGCGTTTACCTTTAGCACCAGCGGTTGATAACAAACTGCCCATGCTCGCTGCCATGCCCATAACAATAGTACTTACATCACATTTAATAAAGTTCATAGTGTCGTAAATTGCCATGCCCGAAGACACACTACCGCCTGGACTATTAATGTAGAACAAAATGTCAGCATCTGGATTTTCACTTTCCAAGAACAACATTTGTGATGTAATGAGACTAGCACTATGACTGCTGACGTCTGTGTCTAGCATAATAATTCTGTCCTTTAATAAGCGTGAGTAAATGTCGTACGCACGTTCCCCGTTTGCTGTTTTTTCAATTACTGTTGGTATTAAATCTGGCATTGTCGTAGTTCCCTATTATGAAATATATGTTCTTAACTGTTTGTATTCCGGATAAACATCAGTGAAATTTTCTTTTCGGTATTTGTCCAACGTATCATTATACTTAAAAAATTTAGATAACATAAAACTATTATCAACAGCATTCAAATATGCCATTGCATCTTCCCACGATTTAATTAAATGTGGTACGTTATAGTCATTTAAAAAGTTCATATGTTGGGATATTAATTCACTTATTGTGATTTTAAAATGATTTGGGAGAATTTGAATAGCGGTATACTCAGGAACATGCAATACATTAAATGAAATATATTTTGGTGATACTACTTCCTGTAATATTAATTCCTTTTGAAATGTTATCAAATTAAACGCATTATATATATTGTAGGTGGATGATATTTCGATATCGACATGTGGGCATTCTGCTCTAACCACTGATAAATTATTCATTACATTATTCCATATCGTCCCATGCCGAGAATATGTTGCACCATCTCCACTATCATCTACACTAACCTTCAATGTCACATTACTAAATTTTTTCCAATATTCTGTTATGCTTTTATTTTTATAAATTAAGGTAGATAAATTGGAACTATACGATAACGAAACGTCAAATTTTTTCAATTCAATTAGTTTATCTAATATCATATAATATTCTTTAATAAGAAATGGCTCGCCACCAGCAAAATAAAAATCTTCAATAGTGTGTATATTTGGTAAAATATTCCCCAATGCTTCATTCCGTTCTACAACTGTCAACACATTATATCTGCTGGCTCCATAAATCTTTTCTTCTTCTTTGTGAATACTAGAACTAGCATAGCCAGTACACATCCTGCATTTGAAGTTGCACACATTACTTAATCTTATGTCAGCCGTTAATATCGGGGTTACAATCCCACCATCATCCAATGTGTTTTCAATAGCAGATGCAATTAAGTGTTCATATCGCTTGTTTGTTCGGTTTCTCAACGAAGAACAATTGCTTCTTTCCATTTCATAACACACCGAGCAATCAATTGGTTTCTCATTTGATAACATTTGTGTCCGTATCAGTTTAAACTTCGATGAATTCTTTATTTCGTCGATTGTGCCGTCATTGATGTTGGCAACAGGGGTATTTTCTGATTGGCAACATGGAAAAACATTGCCATCAGTACCAACATAAAGATGTATCCACGGTTTAATACAAAATGTATCGACACTTTCATTCCCGTGTGGGGAATATTCGGCATCAATATCATAACATTTGATATGTGTTATAGGTAATTCATCAGTAGAATACATTTTTCTAACAGTTTCTAAATCAGTTTTTACTTTATCATCTGAAGATATTACTACTATAAAGTTGTGGGATATATCAATCTCTGATACGTACTTTTGTAATGTGTCGATTAAGGTACCTGGATAATTAGAATAAAAATATTCATCATCATTGAAGTACATCACCATCCGATAATTACTTTCAAATGTTTCTCTGTGCTTATTCTTCAATAAGTCATATAGCCATTTTTTACCATCTTTATGAAAGAATGGGGAGATATCAATTGGACCATCGACATCGAACGTTTCGTTTAATTTTTCGATAACACTATTGAAATTATTCATGCGATTATTTATTCATGCCTATTCGGAGACAATAAAAAAGGGAACCGAAGTTCCCTTTAAGTAAAATACAATACGTATTAAGCAGTTTCTGCTTCCTTCTTAATCTTTCCACATTTTACTGTGCTCCAAATTCCATTAGCAACTTCTCGGTTTTTATCCCATTCTTTGATGTATTTGCGAGTAGTATCACTACCAATCTTTTGCATAATGTACTCAAATCTCTTATCTCCCATAGGTCCAGATTGCAACTCACGAAAGAATTTATCACGTGCCCATCTGTCTTTTAACAAATGTTTCGTTGGGCAACTAAGCGTCATTGATACATCTACGTCCTCTTTTATGATAGCAATTGCCTTATTAAGTTTTCTCGTACGTTGATGAATGGCATTCATCACAAGTCTAGTCTTATCATAATGTTTTTTGTCATAATCGCGTGCAATCTTATCGAATGTCGCATCCTTCATTATTCCTTTTGCTAATTTAGGTAAAAATACCTCTCTTTCCCATCTATTCATGCCTTGCTCCTTATTATTTTTTGATTATTAACCATACTATCACTGTGATAATATGTGGGGTAATTATAACCTAAATTGAAGTAATGGTCAAGGAGTTTATGTTATTTCATGTTAAATGATGTTATACTATGCTATCGTCAATAATTCTTACTCCACACCACTCTACCATCGCGTTTAATAGTCACTGAATTACAATACAAATTGGCACCACGTGCTTCCATTTGTAATGTTTTAATATAACATTGCTGTACACTTTCACATACCATTGTTCCACTTCTAACAGATGAATCTACATCCATCGTAATATAGTCTGCTTTTGCGTTACCTGCCACAATAATAAGACCTGCCCATAATGCGGTTGCGAATAATACGCCTTTTACTTTTTGTTCCATAATTTACTCCATAATTGTTGACAGAAATAATTTCTATCTGCTTGTGTAATATACAATGCGAATACCAATACCGCACTCATCAATAAGTTAGTTTCAAGTAATCCCATCTTAGTTAGTCGTATTTAATGCTTGAAAGTACCGTACTACCCAACGATATACTTTGGGTGTCGGGCAGTTCCCTTTCCATTTACTGTATAAGTCTTTCATCATGCTTTCTCAATTGTGAATGTGTATTTACCATCGTCTTCAACAGTCTCAAGTAGTTTGTTACCCGTTTGATTGCAAAATGCTTCAAGGTCTTTAACTGAACCTGCGTCGGTTGATAGAACTTCCAGTACTTGTCCTGATTCCATTTTGTTAATTGCTTTCTTTGTTTTTAAAATTGGTAGTGGACAGTTTAATCCTCTCGCGTCTAATACTTGGTCTGCCATGTTTTTACTCCTATATGAAAAAGGAACAAATTAATGTTCCTTTATTTGATTACTATTACTTAGTTACTTTTCGGCGTATGGAAAATTATGTGCAGATGTATAACTTGTGTAGTAACTTTTGTCGCTATCGTTGTCGAGCCCATTTTCAAACTCGTTAAATGCATTCTCCATTTCTCTAGCGTACCATTGTGGTTCCCACATATTGTACTCATTAAACGCAAACATACCGTTCATGTACGGATTGTTATCTGATAGCGGAAATTCAATATCGTTTTCAAAAAACGCTGTTGCTGTGGTTGTTAAGAATAGTGCAGTAAGCACTGATGTGATAATTTTTTTCATTTTACTTCTCCTATAAGTTATAAAAACATATTAGCGTTTGCTAATATGAAGTTATTTATACAAATGGATTAGTAACTAAAAGTGTTTTAACTACTGTTTGTAGTAAGGTTAATATTGCATATTGCAATATACGTTATTAATGTTTGTGTAGTAAAAACTGTACTGCATTCCACACTGTTAAACACACGTACGAAATAACGAATGTAAATACAAACGTAGATACTAATAGCACTGCTAATAATTCCCAAGCAATTGCAATTTCCATATCCTACCCTCCGTAAGTTAAATAAATCATGCCAACAGTCATTATGACTAACTGTGGAACAAAATTAGTCACAAGTGCCCAATCCTTTTGTCTAGTGCCTGCATATATCCATATTATAGCACCTATCATTTGAACATATACATTCCACGGGTACACGTTTAATGTGTGCAATGTAACGGCTACAGTCATTGTAAATGCCCCTAACCAACGTAGTTTTTGTATCACTGCACCTTAGTTAACTTGTAGTTAGTGTTTAATATTGCATAGAATTCATCATCGTACAGACCATGTACATTCGGGAATATCTTATTCCACAATTGTACAAATAACTCTACATTACTGCGCTCTGCTAGTGTTATTTGCATATTGCGTAACTCATCGTCTCCTAGTGCCTGTGCTAATTCACTACAGTGGTATTCCTCGACTGTATCTTGTTCTACATCCATCCCAAAGTCAGTAAATAAGTACCAAAAATCAGAATCTCGTTTGTTTAATTCTTGAATAAGCGTAGTTAAGTTACCAATGGATAACTTGTCTGCTGTAATAGACCTAGAGTTTAAGAAATTAGCAGTATCAATTGTGGTAGATACAATCTTGTCACCGTATCCACGTGCTGTATCGAGTGTTCCAAAGTATATGCCAATGCCTTCTTGATTATTACCGTAGTTCATTAACTTTGGGTCCATTGCAGTAGTACCGTGGTTGTCGCCGTGGTATACAGTAATTGAGTGTGCTTGAATTTCGTTTATTCTCATGCACTTACTTATGCAAAAATACATCATATAACTTCTTCAAATTTATCCAAATAGTGTCTGAGTTGCGGAACTGTGTTAATTCCTTTCTCTTGCCAGTATTTAACATCTTCTGATAACTTCGCTACGAAACGGTTGTCGGGGTCTTCCTGCACCCACATCTTACTCCCTTCATTGATGTTTTCAACGAAGTGTTCCAACTTCATGTACGTATTTTCGTAGTAGATAACTATTTCTTCAAGTACATGAAACTTATCGGCGTGCGATGCAGTAATACATTCGCCGTTATGATACCCATGCAATGTTCCATGTTTAAGTGAATCCTGTTTAATGAAGAATTCCTCTTCAAATAGTGTTACTTTCTCGTCCGGTACAATAATCATACAACCTCCTACTTAAAAATCGATTCCAATAATGCTGTGATTAAAATAGCGATTGGAACTGCAAATAACATAATTGTTCCTAATTCGCCCAACATCATTTATCCTCTTGTAATACGTTCAACATTTTTTCCAATGCAGTATCGCGATTCACTTGTTGTTTCCTAAAATCAAATACAGTTTTAATTACTTTTGATTTGAAACGAGTGGTGTTCTTAGTATCACTTACATGCTGTTCAATAATTTCTTCCATCTTTCCCATCCATTCTTTAGGTACGTCCGATGTTGGAATACTTTGAATGTACTCGATGTCTAATTCATACTGTTTATCTCTACCCTCGGTGTCATTTTTAAACTTGCCTTGTGATTCAGCATATTGTTTCTGCTGGACATTGTACGATGGAGTTTTCTTACTTAAATCCCTCCGTGCCAATCGTATCTGCTTTGCTGTTCTGTGCGTTTCCATAATACTAACGAAACATAGCACTAGCGCCTGCATCAGACAACTCGTCGCGCAGTTGGTTGCAACTAAACTTAGACGATGCAATGAAGCCTTGCTTAAATGCGCGTGTGTTCATTAATTCAGTTGCTTCTAACATGTACAAATCCGTCTTGTACAATGCATTCTTGGTTAATTTCTTTCCGTACGGCGTTAATCCCGCACAATTGCTTTGGTAATAATCAACCACCCCAAACGCAGTTAATACGGTATTAAGTTCAGATAATGATACGTTATGTGGTTCTAACTTATCAATAAAGGACATATCATCGGATGTGTTTGCCTGTGTTGTTAATGTTGTTAATACTACTGCTGTTGCTAATGCCAATTGTTTCATTTCTTACTCCTTTATTAAATTATTTGATTTTTTAAGTTGTTTCTTTTCTTTGCGCTCTTTTCCCTACCCCCAACAACGTGTGTCTTTATTATCGCCTACAAACAGACTCTTGTTTTTGTTTCCCATGCGTAACTCCTTTAAAATTTTACTGTGGTTTCATAATCCAATGATACTGGTTTCCATGCCACTGTTTTCTTTGTACTCGGTAGCCCATGTTGATAAACGTCACGTTCGTTAATATTAACAGATACAGAACCTGTATATGTATCGATTGTATAATGTTCGATGCGTGAGTACAATCCCGATACACTTGCTTTGTTCACAATAAACACAATAGTATCATCATCGAATGTTCTAAAACTACTTGCGTTTGATAATGATACTTGTTTAATAACAGGCGACTCTACAATATACCCATCTAATTGTTCCATATGCGGATTTGGAACAATTGGTGTAAATAACTTACAAGTAAAATCGCTACAGTCTTGCGAAAAGATGTGCTTGGTACTCTTTGTGATTTCGACACTGTAGTCGTTAATTGAAACTGTTACGTTGTTAACGTTCTTAACAACTGCGTTGTCTGTATTTGCTATTGTTGTAGTTGCTACAATAGCGAAAAGCAATGCTAGTTTTTTCATATCCCTATCCTCTTATTATAATTTATATATGGTGTACGCTACTAGTATCAACACCGCACTTACTATTAGTTCTTCTACCACGGTAATTCAGATGCTCCTCTTAGTTTATCAAATACTTCTACTTTTTTAATTTCGTTTGCATCAGTTACTTCTTCGATAGTAACTTTATACATTTTTGAATTTTTTAATTCGGTTGTAGCGGTGTGTGGAATTTCAAGTGTAAGGTATCCTATATCGTCACTTCTTGAATACAATAAGCACTCGTACCCATTATCAAATGCCGAAGTTTCTGCGTATGTATAGAATGTTGTTCCTTGACTTTTCATATAATCCCTAAATTATAATAACTGACTTAATTTTTTTATTAAGTATGGGTGTATTATAACCTAAATGAATGTTCAGGTCAAGACAATTCTATGTTAAATTGATTTTATAAAGATTGTACTAGTTCTAGTACGTTTGTGAGTGAATCTCGCGAAAGATTTTCAATGGATTCAAAATCATTACTAAGTTTTCCTTTGTAATTTACCAAGACAAATTGCTTATCTTCATTTTCAGTAATGATGGTTTTTATATTATGTAGGTACGCAAGTTGCTTGTGCTTATCCATCTGTTCAGCCTTTGCCTTTGGCTTAGTAAACTTAAAGCCCAATAACAAAACGATATCATACGTGCATGTAACCACATTCATAGTAACGATGTCGTCTTTGAAGTTTATAGTTTCGTCAGCGAATGAACCTTGAAATGTTTTAATATTTGGGGGGTTTCCCAATGTACTAAAATTATCCTGTGGTATATAGAAATTAACACCATTCTGAATGTTGTGTTGTATAAGGCGTTCTGCTTGTTTAATGTCGTTACATATAATATTATCAACTTGGTAATCACTGTATATCGAACAACTACCCCAAGTAGGTGCGACATCTTTCAACGCATCAATATCAGTGACTTTTTTACCTATCTGTTCGCTTAGTGCCCATCCTATCTTCACACAACCGCCCTAAGAGGTAACCACTTATGACCACCCAAACATACCCAAGCAAATACTAGGTTTTCCTTAGATACATTGGTATTGAACGTAATGTCACCTTTAACTCCTTGGTAACCGGGAAGGTCAGTTTCATATTTAATTCTATTTTGCCCAATGCGCAACATACCAATCGACACCAATCCATCAGTATGAACTGTTATATCGGAACGTTTATTAATACCGATACTTAGTGTTTGTGAACTTGATGTGCCGATGAATGCATTTTGTTCTTTTAACTTACCTGCAACAATACTAACCTCTTCATCCCATATAGATAATGCCATACTAGGTTCTGCAGTATTGATACCAATGCGCTTATTAACAACGAATAGTGTATTGTTTACTTCCGCTTCGCCCTTGACATTCAAGTTGTTCAATTGCCCAAGTGACTGTAAATTAGAGTTTACAATTGCCTTTTCCAATCCACTTTCATTAATCAGTTTTTTACCATTGATGGTAACTGAATTAAAATCTATACCATCTGTCTTTGCATACGAAAGAACTGCATCGCCTAGTTTGTGTATTGCTTGATTTTCAAACTTACTAAGGACATTATTTTCAATTCTCGTTGTTAGTGTGTTCCAACCTTTGCCATCTATATTGATATTCCCTTCGATAACCACATTGCCCTTAACGTGCAAATCACTATCTGTTGTAATACCACCCGGTGAATTAATTCGGTTAACTAACAATTCATTCTCAACTACGACAATATCATCCATAACGGATAATTCAGTTTGTTTAGCAGTATTTGAAATACCTTTTGTAGATTTTATATGTGCATCGAATAATATACCCACCTTATCTTTAACCATGGTATCAACATCAATGTTGTCAAACTTTGCACTAAGGCGATTGGCAAACATATGAACTACCTGTGCTTCAATAATCTTGCTAATATTGATGCTGTTTTCTAGTAACTCATTAACTTCCGATTCAATTGGTGCCTTTACGTGTTCGTATATCATGTCGCGAATCATATTGGAATCGATTCGTTTTTCAAGTATTTTATCCGAATGAATTGCCACACGAGTTTCGATATCATCGATATTATTACATTGTGATGCTAATTGTTTAACCAATAATGCAGTTGCGTCACGCCGTATTACATCCAACAACTCAGTGGGGTTTTTTAGTAATTGGTTAACTTCAGATACAATTGTTTCAGCGACTTTATCCTTAACTAATGCTTCTATGGCACTAGTGTCAATTAAACTATCAGTATTAATCATTATCTCTCTCTAAATCCAATGTTACACAATGAAACCCACCACCTAATGTTCTACTATGCCTCAATGGAACAGGCGCTACAGTAAAGTTTCTCTTTTCGAGTATATCAATAATCTTAGTTTGGCATTCATCAACAATGACGGTTTTTTGATTTATTGCTAACATATTAATACCAATCCACGAACTAGCGTACGGGTATTCATGAAAGTCACGTGCAATAATATCTTCTTCTTTAATATAAATCTTATCCCAACCATTAAATACACTAGGTACATTATCTTCATTAACACGGTTAGCATTTAATAACACAGTGCCTTCTGCAATTGGAACAATAGTACTATCGATATGACTACTATTGTACATATCACATATGTGTACCTTGTATTCACTACCAAGTACATTTTGCAACCACTGTGCACCAATTCTATTACCACTTGAACTAACTAAATACAATAAGTCTTTTCCTAATCTACATACATTAGCCGCATCAAATGCAGGTTCTGTTTCAGTTAACTTAAACTCACCCTCTACTAAGTTCTCACTATCCAATAAACGCGGTCTTGGCGCACTTACCCACCTTGCACCATCTCGTATCGCTTGCCTGCGGATAGTGTCTAATAATACTGCTTCATGTTGCCTAGCCCGTGTAGTCATTGGTGCTTCAATAACCATGTCGCCTATAACTAAGTGTGTATCTCTTGGACAATATGCATACTGACCGTCTGTTTTCCAATCATTTGTTGATACAATTTCATTGAAGTTTAACGTATTTGGTCGGTAAACACTAACTGCAAACCTATCCAATGTATGTATTAGTAAGTCAAGGTCTTCTTCGGTTTCCTCGATAATTTGTTGCGGTACTAGCCCACTAGGAGGAGGTGTTTCTTTCCACCCGCCTGCAGACATTGAAGTTGTGTACAAGATGTCGTACAATGGAAAGTTAGCATTTACTGCAGTACCTACAACGATACTACGTAACTTACCCCACTCATTGTTGCTATTAACCTTCAATGTTTCTTGTATCTCCGTAATAAATTACAGTGTACTTGTCTGAATTGATATTCATTTTTCTCCATGGGTCAACAATAATACTTCCTTCAGGGATATCAGTGTAGAAATTATCTGCCAAATCACTATCGCTGTGTTCAGTAACATAACCGTATGTGATTTTTCTGTTATGTGCTAATAACACTACAGCAGGACTATCCAATGTTGAGACAACATCTGCTTGGTCGTCTGCGAGAGGGTCTAGGTACTTAACAACAGCACCTGCTTCTGTAACGTAATGTCCAATTAATGTACTATAACTACCAATACAATATTCAATATCCGGCTTGTACGCTTTGCCGTGGATAACAACAGGCAAGTTACGTGGTTTTGCTTGGTCTACCAAGAAGTTTGCCATGTTCTTTGCTTGCACTTCTCTCGCGCCCATAATAGTGCTAAACATATCATACCCAAGGTCGTATTCCTCTGCTAACCAACGCAATGCAATGTTATCGCGTGGATGGCAAGCACCCGAGTCGCCCATGCCTGCAGTCATGTACTTAGGACTTTGTAATCTAATATCACTATGTGCCATAGCGCCTGTAACCACATCCACATTCATATGTCCAATCTTCATAGCAAAGTCTTGAATCATATTAACGATGCCAACCTTTGCCGAAATATATGTGTTGTAGAAAATCTTAATTGATTCTGCTTCTTCCCATGTTCCACATTCGTAACGTGGATTATTTTCCATGATTTCTTCGTACATCAAAATCAATTCAGTAACGCGTGGGTCATGCCCATCTTTACTACCAATAATTAACATTTCGGGATTAATCATATCCCATTTCACTGTACCCATTGCAATTAAGTACGGATTGTAAATTAGCGTGTGATTATCTAGTAAGTTATCAAACTCTCTTCGTGTGGTACCTGGTAGTACTGTGCTAATTAGTACAATATTCTTATCAGCAGTTGCGTACTTATTAATTTGTGTAAGCACAGACTTAACAACATCGTAGTTAAAATCTTTTGGCTTTAGGTGAGCACTTGGTACACTACCATCGTACTCTTTGCTATGTGGGGTTTCAACTGCGATAAAAATCCAATCACTTTTGTTTACACAATCTTCTACAGTTTCACAAACATTTACGGTGTCTGACTTTCTTGGGTAAATATCATAACCGTAAACTGTGTTCTTTGTAGCAAATACTTCTGCCGCATCCATACCTAGTTTACCTAAGCCAATCATACCAATATTCATTTTATGTTTTCTCCTAATCAATTATACGACTATTTACGCTACTACTGCTACACTAATAAAAAAAACGTAACAGTTAGGAATTTTATTAAGCACGGGTCAAAATGTTTCGAGGATTTATCACAAGTGTCAACGTTTTCCAGCATATATATTCCACCAATCATAGAAAATAATGATTATTCGTCTAATTTTGGGGTTATGGAAATGTTCGAACAAGAACCTTTGGATATTCATGCATTTTATAATGCCTCATATGAAAATAATAAAAAGCATACCCCAACCAGTTTTCGATTTTTACTAAACCAAAATGATTATGTTTTTGCAAAGTCAGCAACTTTATATTCTCCTATACTAGCACACAGTGAGGTTGATAGCAATGATGTTCGGGAATACAAAGATAATCATTTTATACCAATGTATTTTTGGGCAAATGCAATAACCAGTCGGTATTGGTTTTTGCATTATGAATTATTACAGAAGGACAATGTAACAAGCCCCAAGCGATTTGGCGTATATATTAGAGATACTAGTGGTACTAGAACTTATAGAAAAAATATTTTAGATTTTGTAAAATTACATATACTGGAAAAATGCTATTGCCCAATATTACATGAGGGAGAAATAGTATCCAGTGACATGAGTGCATCGATAGATTGGACAGACCATACAAAATTCGACATACACATAGTTCCAGAAACCATTTTTAATACAGAGAAAGTGCACTTAACTGAAAAAATATTCAAACCAATTGTAATGTACCAACCATTCATTTTATTCGCAGGACCGAAAAGCCTCAAATACTTACGTAACTACGGATTTAAAACATTTAGTGATGTTTGGGACGAAAGTTATGACTTAGAATATGATTCCGAGATTAGATATAATAAAGTAATAGAACTAATCAAAAATATTTCACAAATGAATACACACGACTACAATAGGTTAATAGAAAAAACGAAAAATATTGTAAATTTTAATAGAAAGCATTTCTATAGTGAGAAATTTAAAAATACTTTATTGAATGAATTACACAATAACATGAAAACTGCAATGACATTGCAAGAAGAAAGTTTCTTTAATAATCCCGGTGGACCATTATTTCATTATTATGATTTGGCGTACAAGTCAGATAAAGCAAAATTTGGTAATGCGCACTTCCCAATACCAATGGATAATGCCATTAGATATGCTAATTTTAAATCAAATGATGTTGGTGATAAAATTATCAAAAAATATAATCATTTACTACAAGCAATACATTAATGTGTGTGTTCTTTTAGTTTAATTTGCAATGGGTATCCTTGACTTCTAGCATCCACTGTGACTTCAATGCCCTTTTGCTCCGCAATTTCATAAGGAAGTACGGCAACAATTGCAGACCCCTCAATATGGATATCTTCTGTGATTTTTTCCGCTGACAATTCACCATGTCCAAAATAATCAACCAAACTTTCCACGACAAACTGCATACTTGTTTGGCTATCATTTATATAAATTACCTTGTACATCGACGGTTCCGTTAAATCTAAATCTAATTTAGTTTTTGTTACTACATCAGTTGACGCATCTGACATTATCTCTCCTTTTTAAAAAGTAAATTTATATGTTGTATTTATATACATTATACACTTAGATTAGGAATATCATATTTTTTAATTGGGTGTATGTTTGGTTCCAATAATACGTGTATATCCTTTGTATTATTTGGAAATTTTGTTAATCCCCATGTTTTAAGATTTAATCCATATTTATATATCAGCACATGCTGTATCACTACTTCCATACTAAAGTCTAATTCATATTGTGATATATCCATAGAATCCCCATTAATAATGAATTCCATTATCCCTTTAAAATCATAAATCCACTGTATTCCTTTATGATGCAGTTTTTTCCACTCATGGTACACTTCCATCCATTTATCTCTTCGTCGTTCATCAATTACTATATCTAATTCATCGAACATACTGTCAACTATCTCGTCAAATCGTGTCATTAAATCAATTGCGGGGAGCGATATATATGATGGGGATGATGGGGGGTTCCATAAAGAATGAAATGGCAGTCTACTCAATGCCAAAATCTCACGTTTATCCCATATATTTGTTATTTCACCCTTATTAAGGGTGTAATCATAATCACTATCACTATCACTTGGTATCAATGGTCGGCTACTACTTCGCCTATCACGAGTATACAATTGATAAATGCTATCAGGTGGCATAGACACCCATAAAGTCTTACCGCACCCACTTAACAACTTCAACAATAATTCATAATCAACATCGGGGGATATAGTATAGTCACCTTCATTAATGCGACATGGTATCGTATACGTAGTATGAAACTCACTCGTATTTATCTGACCCAATATCCGTAGTAATTCCTTAGTTTCTTTATACCCAATTGGATGATTTTTTATATAACCGTGTGCATTGTTGTTGGTAGTGAGAGGAGAGGAGGTTAATTCTCGATGTCGAACAATACCGTCACTAACAAATGCAGCGTTTCCACCACTATGTACGTATTCATGCCCTGCTAAATAATGCAATGACCAATCCAAAAATGTGCCACCATAACTTTCAGACGATAGGATATTAATTATTCGGTTAGATTTCATAAATATTATTTATACTTTAAAATTATTAATGTGTTTTAATTCAATTTCATTAAACACTGCGGTAGTATCGTGGTCGACCCCTTCTGCTACAACTGCATCTAGTAGTACCTTATCGTAGTCATGCTCGTTAATCTTCTCAATCAAATGTTTGATGTACTTTCTACTATACGCACTTTCTTTAAGTAACCTCTTATGCAATTCAACCCAACTCTCACCATTAAATCTAAACAATTTTACAGGTAAGAAATCAGTTCTTAAAAACAGGGTTGCATTAGGGATATTTTCTGGAAAATTCACGCCAAAATCTACTGTAGTATTGACATCCGTAATGAATTCGGGATGCATTATTGCGAATGCTTGTTTACGATGCATCTTGTTTTCGTACGAAATATAACTGTCATCACTTACCTTTTCAATCATGTCGGTAATTACATCAACATCCTTATCAGATACTTTGTACTTGGTTGATGTTGGATTCATAATCCCACGCTTTACCTTGCTTGGTGTTTTCGTAACAATCTTATTACTAGTTGTAACTTTCTTTTTCTTCTTAACTGCTTTGGGTTTAACAGGTATTTTAGTGTCTGCAACATCTTCTTCATGTTGGGCTCCTTTAAAAATATCTTTAATTAGTGCTAATTTTTCTTGTACTGCTTTCTCCAATTCCTTATTATCATTGCAATTAGGTGCATCTGCCTCATTGTACTTACCTTTAAACGTTTTGCCCACCATGTCCTTATAACTATCCCTACGCTTAGGTGGGTTAGTGGGCGGTATTGTCGGTGGTTTTGGTTTATTATGTTTGTGCTCTGCAAATGAATATTGGCTAGCAATTAGTAACAGTACAGCAAGTGGGTCAAATACAAAGATAATAGTAACAATTACCCAACGTACTGCTTCTTCGAGCATTCCTCTGTCTGCTTGTTTATCGTATATAAATTCTGCTATATATTTAACAGGTCCTACTTCTGCCTCAAGTTTTCGGAATTGACTCTCTATTACTGACTTGTCTTCTCTGTACGTTGATAATGTTAATTGTGCTGTACCAATGCTTGTTTCTAATGTTAATACACGCTCATCAATGTCTTGTGTTTTGGAACTCGATTGTGTTTTTAACTCATTAATACGGGCATTAATAGGATTTAACTGCGAACTATATCCATTAACAACGTTTATTAAATCGTTGTTTAATTTTTGTTTAATAACAGTAATGCTATTGTCTGCTTTATCTTCTTTTGCACTTAGATTAGTCTTAGCATCAATGAGTGCTTGTTTCTCGTCTGCACATGAAAAACATGTTTTAAGTTGTTCATTAATTGAAGTTATTTCATTGTCTGTTGTTACTCTGTACTGCGTTAACTTGTCGTTAATAGCATTAATATCAGTAGTTGCTTGTGTTCTGTACTGTGACTTCTCTTTGTCTATTGTGTTTAGTAGTTTGTTAAGTGCATCTTCTTCGCGATTAATTAAGTTATCTACTCGTGTGTTGCCTATATCACCAGAAGATAGACGTGTAATTTCATCATCCCAACGTTTAATCTTTGTATCTAACCGTACGATATTCTCGTCTAAGATTTGTATCTTTGCTATTTGGTCATCTGATGCTGTTGCTTGCTCGATATGTGACTTAGACAAGTAACCAAAGATACCCATGGATGTAATAAACATTAAGATTATTACTGCTACTGTTAGGTATGTTTTAAGCCACCATACTGCTTTTTGCCAATTTCTATGTAACCATACCGCTGTGATGAGTTTTCCAACTTCAAGCACACTTCCCATAATAACAATAGGAATAACAGACGCGGCAAATATTGTTGCTAATCCTGCTACTGAATAGAAAATTGCTACACCTGATATAGCAAGTGCAATGAATAGTGTTATATAATTAAAGAACATAAACTGTATTTATGCTCTTTTAACTTAACTATTTGATTTATCCAAACTGCAATCTCCAAAAAGTACAATGCTCGGGTTTTCTTAGATAGTATGGTGCTTGTGTCATTTCCATCTTAGTGTAAACATCGTTTTAAGTTCGGGTGTTATACCTTTGATATGTATCTTACTTGAACCTTCAAATGTTAAGTGTGTTATTAAGCATTGTTCAACAAACCACTCTTTGATTTCTATGTAATTGTTATCAAACCACTCACGGTGGTGGATTATTATAGTATCGTCTACCCACGCCCAATCAGGCAAATCATTTGGATGCCATGTGTTTGCCCACTTTCCGGCTCTTTGTACTTGTATACTGTACCCATCTTCGGGTGATATTCGCCAATCATTCATTTCCACCTCAGTGTAAACATCGTTTTAAGTTCGTTTGATAATTCCTTTAATTGCAACTCATCTGTAGACTTCCAATTCCATTTAATATCGCAATCTAGTAGCCAATCAAATATTTCAAATTTATTATTAACCCACCACTTGTCGTTGTGGATTTTAATAGTATTATGTTCCCATGCCCAATCACAAGAATGCGATAGTTCGTCTACATTGTACGCTATATGTGACCAACTATTATTAGTGTAAACATATGCTTTACTGCTGTTGCTATCAATCCAAATATCACCATGTACTGGTTCAGTAGGCCATGTTGTTGAATCGCGTAATTTAGATAGTGCTGTTAGTGCCATTGTCTGTCTTTAGTATTTCGAATGTACGGAGTTTTTCTAATTCTTCTGCATATGTTTGAGATGCTAATGCACTTGTTATTTTTTCAACACATTCGTTGTGTAATGCTTTTAAATGTGGGTACTTCTCTTCCATTTCCGCATCGCGAGCAGGAATACCAAGTACAGATTCAATTATACTTAAACGTTCAATTAATGATAATCCATCCATTGTAACATCACCATTGACGGAGAATCCGTTGCTAAACTCGGTACTGCCATCTGCATTAACTGTTAATGCTGAATCAGCATTTGCGTACGTTGTAGTATTTTCCCACAATGTACTTGAGTTTGTCGTCGCTGTTACTACATTAGTAAATGCTGTCCCAAAATCTAAATCGTCGTCGCCCACTTGTACTGCCACTTATTTCCAGTCGTCCCATATACTCGCATCGTCTACTTCTTCGTCTTTAGCACCATTAAGTAAGTCACTAACTTCATCAACACTTAATTGCTGATTATGTACTTCACCCATTGTGTTAATTGCATCGATAATAAAGTTACGTACAGGAGAATTAATCTCGTACGTAGGCAACGCTTGTTCTAATGCGTCCCACAAGTAATCGAACTCTTGTGATGTTTCTAATGTAATTGTTATTGGGTGGAACTTAGTTTCTACTTTCATTAATAATCTCCTTCGTATCGTTTAACTGTTTCTAATGTGCGTAATAAACTTGATGCTCGTTCGATAATATCCAATGTTACTTGGTTATCAATACGCACCGAGTCTGTGTTCTTAAATGTAATAGCAATATCGTCTGTAACCCATATTTCGGGTTTTTGTTGTACTATTAAATGTTCTCCACCACTTAGTGTATCTAAATCCTTGATATTATCTTTGTTTATACTGTCCATTCAATGTACCCGTTATCATTTCTAAATTTATAATCCTCGCCCAACGACGATGCATTAATATGTGTTGTAATTTCACTGTATCCGTCTAATACACCACTTGAACCATGTATGTGACCGAAAATATGCAATTTAGGATTAATCCCATCTATTGCTTTATGTAATTCCTTGCACCCTAGATGCGCTTGGCTCGGGTCTATTTGGTCTAAAAATCCATAAGCAGGTCCATGTGTAATAAGAACATCAGTATCCCTTGGTATTTGGCTCCACTTTTCTTCTGCTTCTGCATCGTTTTGTGTAGCGAATGCCCAACCACAAAACTCAGGTGTCCAAGGACTACCGTAAAAGTTAATGCCATCAATAGTAACACTAGAGTCTTGTAGGTACGTAACAGAAGGGTACGCATCTGTGATTATGCTAATAACAGGCTCTCCTCCATCTTCCAATAGTCTGTCATGATTTCCAGCGATGAAGATTTTATGTTCGTACTCTTGTGCTTCAAACCAATTAAGGAAGTCTGTTAATTCATCTAAGTTACGTCCACTTGACATAAAATCACCTGCATGAACTAACATATCAGCACCAGGAAGTTTTAACTCTCTGTGCTTAGTATGTGTGTCCGAGATGCAATGTAATTTCATCATTGGTGTTTGTCTGTTCATTTTAACTCCTTTCCTGTTTGGCAACCCATTTTATGTTGTCCGTCTTTTGGCATACTGCATTCATAACACAGAGTTGGGTCATTACGCCATTCATGTTTTTCGTTCTCAAGTTTATCAAGTCTCTTATCAATTTCTATAACCGCTCTAAGGACATCAGATAATAGGTCACCAATGTCTGATACTGGTATTGCTGTTTCAGAGTATTTTTCTAAGTCAATCATTACTTTATCCCTTTCATATAACTAATTTGTTCATCGATGTCGTCAGTTGACCAATCATCAGACTTTAAATCATCTCGTTCTACCTTCAATGTTTCTATAACATCCTTGTGCATTCGTTCTTCCCATCCTTCACATT
>Ga0257122_1001119_pt1 | contig 20063 bp, 7 predicted proteins | sample SI106_120metaG_FD_190146 | JGI IMG/M metagenome (GOLD analysis project Ga0257122, IMG submission 190146) | Marine microbial communities from Saanich Inlet, British Columbia, Canada - SI106_120 | ecosystem: Environmental > Aquatic > Marine > Inlet | place: Canada: British Columbia | collected... | reverse complement strand
GGATTTTCTGCTTTCCCTTGAAGATGTGGATCCGGCGCGAATCGGATTTTGCGCTTCTTCGGGAGGAGCAATACAGGGTTTATTACTCAACGCTGTAGATGAGAGAATCCATGCCACTGCCCTGGTCTCAATGATCTCCAGTCTCTCCATGGGTCATTGTGCGTGTGAAACTCAAGGGTTTCATTACCGTGAGGAGGACTTTTTTACGGATAACAGTGAGCTCAGCGCACTGAGCGCACCGCGACCCCTGCTCTTAATCTCTAACGGGGAAGACTGGACCCGGAAATTTCCTGAATTGGGGGCACAACTCGTAGAGGATGTCTACAAACTATATTCCAGTAGCGCAACCTTTGAGTCGGTACATTTAGCCGGAGAAGGTCATGACTTCGGGGTCACCAAACGACGACTGGTTTATAACTTTTTTCAAAAACATCTGAATCTCAAATCTACAATCGATCAAGGACAGGAAACAGGTGAGGATGTAGAGACGCTAAGAATTCTGCCAAAGCAAACACTCAAGGTTTTTGAAAATCAAGATTTACGATACCAATATTTTGGAGCGGAATCTCACTAATTTTTTAACTTCGAGCCCGAATCTGCTTGTAGAGAAAATAGTTTGGCCCTTCGGAAGGGAACTGTTTTCTTTTAAGTAGGGGATGAACAAGAACTTCATAGGATTTCTCTCCAATTTTAAAAAGATGAGAACGATAGGCTCTATCACTCCCGCGCAAGATCTCCAGATACATTGAGAAAAGGCTCAATACATCTCGTTCCCCTATAATGCCGGGATCAGCCGAAGCTTCTTGGATGAATTCACCAAGGATATTTTCCATAGCAGTTCCCGGATCCTGATGAGGCTTGTGCTCACGAAAAAATACCAGGACCTGCTCCCTCTCCACCCAGTCATGAAAGACTGAAAAGTCTCCATTTTTCAACTCGTGAAGATGATCTCCTACAAAGTCTTGCGGCTCTAGCTGATTGGTTTTTGGGATGGGAAAATAGGTTTTGAGATCATAGAGAAACCCAAACACGTCAAGATCAAGATCAACTGATGCCATAGGCAATCCAGTTTCATAGTAGATCTGATCATATTCGTAGGACTCCAGGATTTTCACAAACTCATTACGAGCGGCGGGTAGAGGATTTTGATCCCATCCCAGGGGATTTTGATAGACAGAGTAGAAGAAGCGAAAGTAGAAATGTTCGTCATCAAGACTACGGGAAATGGCTTCTCGCCCGGGAAAGAAATTACTGATTGCCACAAAGACCAGAAGAAGACTAAAAAGCTGAAACTCCATGGGGCTTTCGTGAATAGTGAGTACTAATAGGAGCAGGAGTGGGAGATAACCTATGTAGGCGGTGTGTCCAACCATGGAAAGATACAGAGTCGTACAGGCAGTGAAAAAACTCACGCATAACAGGTAGCTCAAAGCGCGTGTAGAAGATAAATCAAAGCGAATGATCAGAACACCAGCGAGGAAGAGTCCTGAAATCAAGGTCATCAATGAGAGTGCCAGGGAATGGCTGGCGTCTGTGTCAGCCCATAGGCAAAACACCGTCAGGGAACAGCAAACCAGGAGTACCAGCACAGAGTTGGTCAACAGGGGCAGTGTCGCACCCCGCTGGTGCTTTCTAAGGAGAATCAAAACAACCCAGATCAGAGCCATAACCACAGCAGAGAGGGTGAAAAAACCAAAGGTTCCCAGGATAGGATTGTGAGCCTGTACTACATGGGATAGATAGAATCGCAGCCCCTCAAGTGGGTAAAAAGGAGCGCAAAGAACAATTAGAGAAAGGGCTAGTTTGCATTCCAGCCAGGGTTTTTCTTTTCTTAGAATCCTCCAAAAGAACAGGGTTAAAAAAAAGACGCCAAAATAAAAAACACCCAGGTGCTTGATGATAATCGCAAACCACGCAAAAAACACAAAGCCTGCAAGGTGTAGTTTTCGATTTGTATCCAGGAATCTCAGGTAACAACAAATAGCCGCTAAGGTGAAGATTATGATCGGAGTCTGCGGGTTAAATCCCTTGAGCATTATTTGTGTTACCGGAAAGAAGAGAAGAGTGAAAAAAAACAAAATCACGCGACTCCTGCTCCAATCAAAAAGTAGAGGTAAGAAGCAGAGAGGAAGATAAAAGAAGAAATTCAGCCTCCATGGATCTTCAAGAAAAACACTCTCCATTCCAAAGAGTGAGATCAAGAAAGGAAAGAGAGAGAAACCAAGAGGATAATCGCTGTTAAATCCCAGGGTGATGATGTAAAAAAAGTCATTTCCAATCGATTGGGAAAGAACCAGGTAGTTTATGAAATTTGAAAAGAACTCGGGATATTGAAAATCAGGAGAGGGGCTGGTTACATACCGCCAGATCTGAAACCAGGAAAAAAATAGAAGTAGGCCACAACAGGAATATCCCCAACGCCAATTTTGGTAAATACGCATCTTTGATCTTAGATGACTAATCGCTTTGGACTCCATCTTACCACTACCTGAAATTTCTGCTTTCCTTGACAGTCTGAAAGCACTATCGCCATACTGATAAGCCTGTTTTCATCCGTAAACAGAAGGGAAGTTTCATGCGCTTTGTCTTTTTATGTTTCCTTTCCTCAATCTACTTGTGCCTGTGTCCTCTTATAGCCGAAGAAAGGGCTCACCCTCCCACCTTCACCGACCAATTTGGCATTGATTTCATCCTGGTAACTTCCGGCAAGTATGCAACTCCAGTTGAAAAGGATGCGGGGCTTGAGGAAGACTCCATAGAGGTTGACCAACCGTTCTATCTTTCCAGAACTGAAATCACACAGGATCAATGGGAAAAATTGATGGGAAGCCACACCTGGCAAAATTCAGCAGAGTATCAAGAACATGGCGGGTATGGAGAGGGAGCAAACTTCCCGGTCTATTTCGTCAGTTTCACGGACGCACAGTCCTTTATTGGCCGCCTGAATGAAAAGATGAACAAACCAACCTATCGCCTACCAACCGAAATGGAGTGGGAATACGCTGCCCGTGCAGGTAGCTCGACTCCTTACTCCTTTGGGGCTGACCCGGAAGCACTAGACCGTTTTGGATGGTTTGAAGGGAATGCCGACGATACCCAGGAAGTAGGTAAGAAACAACCAAACGCCTGGGGATTCTTTGATATGCATGGCAATGTGTGGGAATGGGTACTTGATGATAATGAAGACCCCTACATCCTGAATCCAAAGTCCGATGAACCTCCAGAACGAAATAAAAGGGGGGGGAGTTGGCGAAAGGCTGCCGTCAACTGCCAGGTCACCAGTGTCGGAGTTCAGGATGACAATACAAGGGAAGATGATATAGGGTTTCGCTTAGTTCGCATCATTGAGCTGCCAAAATCACAAATCGACACCAAGACTGATAAGCGCTCCGAAACTGAATGAACGGATGCCAAATTCAGCCATTATTATTCACCCTTGTTCTTAGCCTGGTATCCGCTTCCTGCTTTGGACTTGAACTTGAGCCAGACTATTTCTCTTCATTTCCCGTCCCTGAAAAACGGCCTTACCGAAAACTGTTAGAAGTACTTGGGGAGGAAATTGAGCCTGGCAAGATTCAGAAGTTCATCTCCTCACTTGAATCCCCTCTTGAGCTCGATGAGCCTGATAATCAAATAATCCTGAGTGAGAAGCTAAGCTCTCAACTCGGGCTCAAATTTTTCCTCGATCACTATCACAACAATCCTCCCACTGTAAAAATCCTCAGTGAAAGCCTCATCGATGGAGTAATACAGAGGCGGCTTCTCATTAAGGATGATCTTATCGGGTCCTTTGAGGCCAGGCTCCTTCTACCTCCTTCACCTAAGAGAAAGCACCCCGCTATCCTTGGTCTCCATGGGCACGGAGGCAGCACTATGGATTTTTCACAACGATCACTTAGCGTAGAGTTGGCCCGCGAGGGATACTTCCTTCTCAGTCCCCAATTCAGAGCCATGCGTCGAATATACGAGGCAGAGCTCTCCAGAGAACTTGTAAAAAGGGGCTCCCGACTCATGGGTGTGCGTCTTTACGAAGTCTTTCTTGGATTCGAGATTCTACGTTCCCTTCCACTTGTTGATCAGCAGAGAATCGGAATGCTGTCTCATTCGGGAGGTTCTCTCATAGCGAACCTATTCACCAGGGTGTTTCTTGAAGCCGATGGAGTCTCCTCTACAATAAAAGCCCTCGTTTTTGACTACAAAAGTGGATTTCTTGGAGAATGGAATGATTTGTGCTGTGAATCTCTTCCCGCACTCCACACCTGGAAGCAGCTCCTCCAAAAGCCGCAAAGTGCACCCTGCCCCTCCCTGGAAGTTCCCTATGATTTTCAGCAAGAGGCTGAGGATATCCGCACACTTTTCAAAAAACATCTTCAACCACCATCAAAATCCGGAAATTTTCCTCACACTCCCCTTCTAGACCCGGCCTTGACCAGGACCTTAGTCTCACCGACTCCAGGAAGACAGCCTTCAAAGATCCTCAAACTTCTCTTGAACAAAATCAAACTTCACCCTTATCCCATCCGAAGAGATCAGTCCCTACTAAAACTCCAAGATCTAACTCTAACAACAAAACTCCCCGAGTTACTGGATGGAATCAAAGAAAATCTTACCCTGCCAGAATCCAAGATTTCCTTCCTTCTCAATAACTTGACCCATGAATCCTTAGCCCATTCAAAAGACTCATCCTCTACTCTTCAACAACTTGATGAACTTATCCGTGGATTTACAGACTCTAAGGATAGATACGCCTTGACGGCGCCTGCGATTTCAAGAATTTGCCGTAGCTCTGCCAAACTCTGCCTTGAGTGGCTAAATCAATTGAAGGGAGCCTTTGGACATCCATTACAGGCCAATACCATGGAGGGGCTCACCCACCTGGCACGAAATGGATCACTGGCCACCTCTGTGAAGCTAGCCAAAGAAAAGCTAACAACATTTTACGCCTTTTTCCACCTGAAAAATCTTAGAGAAGAAACTCTGAACCCTGTGCCTGTGGAGCTTCTGGAGAAGGAAATTCAAGCCATAAAAAAGAACCCGCATCTGCTAACTTCCTTTGAAAAATGCATCCTCAACCTGCCCGGTTTTGATAACCGAAGCAAACCATGTTCTCTCCACTTGAACCAGCTCTCTTCCAAGGTAGTGGACGAGCCGCATAAGACCCTGCTTATCATACAGAAATTGAAGGAGTTCCAGAGTACAGAGCTCGTGATTTTGCTGTCTAAGAGCTTGCCCGATCGCGTTGACCGTGCCAGGTTTCTCTTTGAAAATTTCATTGAACCTGATTTATCAAAGAATTTCCGCAACCAGCTCTACGTGTACCTCGAGCAAGAATTCAAGAATATTTCCGAGGCTGAAACCGCCGTAGACTACTCCATTGAGATGATTCGTGGTTCCGTCTCTCTTCAGCCCGAGAAGATTCCGTTCTGGGTCAAAACGGGACTTGGGAAGATCAAGGACCTCAGAGAGTCTTATCAAGAAGGCTTTCAAAGGGAAGTTTGGGCAGAGTTTTTGGAATCTGTTACTTTCCTGACCTTTGGGGAGCTTGTAGATTTTGTACAGCGAGTTGAACCAGAACTTCGGATTGGAATTGTTCGCGAAGCTCTGAAAGAGTCTCTGAACTACATCGCTCTGATCACCTACAACTCAATGGCGGTAAAGGAGAGGGAGATAGTGCTGGAGGATATGAGTCCACTTCATACCCAGTTTGAAGGCCATCAACAAGAATTCTCATCGAGACTCACAGAGTTCAAACAAGTCCTGGAGGATTCCCGATCCTACCAGGGACAAGATGACTGGATTGAAGTTTTGGACGAAGACAGCCTGGCAATTGGACGCCCCCTTTTTCAAGCCTGGATTTCAACATTGCACGAATATGTGGATAGCGAGGCTGGAGATAGAGACACGCTGGAAAACTTATGGATTCTAAATCATCTGGCGGGCCGTCTGCACCTGGTGGAATCCAGGCAATGGCTTCAAAAGGCCATTTTTAGGAAATGGAAGGAGATTGAATCTGACGACTCAATTCACTGGGCTACTGCCCTGGGGTTTCTAGAAGTAGGTGAAGTTTCTAAGGCCCAAACCATTTTGAAGAAAATCCATGATAAAGACATCGCCAGGGAAGCTAAGATCCTACTCTTGCTTCAAGATCCTTCAACCTCCCTGAATTCCTACTCTGAAGCCATAAGCCTCTTAACCACAAGTTCTTGGGAACACCAGGAATTCCTCCTTCAGAAGCTATTTGACCATGCTAGCCGAGAGCAATTCTCATCAAATTTCACCGTTTTTTCCAACCTCTTCGAGAATCTGGAAAGCTCAAAAGAAGAGACTGTTTCCACCCGGCTTGATTGGATAGCAACCGCAGTCCGACTGGGTTTCACATCTGAGGCTGTTCCACGTCTGACTTCTGTCTCGCAAAATCTTGTCAACCTTCCCCTTGCTCACCAAATCGCCGTCAGTGAGCCAATCATAACTCTTTGGTTGGACCTGGAAAACGAACCCAAAGCTCAAAGCATTTTTCTGAACCTTCTAGGGATTCAGCCCCAAGATTCCGAGCTTAGGACTATTTTGAGAGAAGAGATCCAACAGATTCAAGAAGACTACCCGACCCTGGTATCTCCAATGATCGTAGATATCCAACTGGAGGACAGGGAGTGAACACCTTGCGGATTTTACCCCTGCTAATCATCCTGAACCTGATTCTCTACCCAGCAGAGGCTGCTACACATCTTAGCTGGAATTTGAAAGCCGGGTATCATGCAATTCCGCAACCCTATGATCACCTGACCAAAATACTCCGCCAGCTACCTCCCGCGCCGAGCACCACTCTTACTGCGCCAAAAGACTTGATTGTCAATTCACTACGCATCTCCTCTCTGCGGAGTTTCCTTGCGAAAACCGCATCGGCTGAAATCTTTTTGGAAGAAGAGAAAAGTGGATTCCTGGTCCGTTCTATCGTAGTTCAGGACCCGCTGGTGGGAGACTTTCTTTGCAAGCTTCTCATACCTAACCATGTTCCCGGGGAACGGTTTCCTTCCTTACTAGCTCTACATGGGCACGGAGGAAATGCTGATAGTTTTGCCCGCCGAGAGCTGGTTGAAGAAATTGTACGACTGGGAGTTGTGGTCGCGATACCTCACTTCCGAGCTATGCGAAACCAATACGAAGCAAACATTGGTCGTAAATTACTGAATCTTGGTTTTCCGCTCATGGGTATTCGCATTTATGAATGCCTTAGAGTTCTTGAGATCACTCGTTCACTTTCCATGGTACAACCTGAAAAGATCGCTGTCATGGGGCATTCAGGAGGCTCTACCATAGCCCAGCTTCTCTCCTATGTGGAGGACGATTTCAGGGCCTGTGTTAGCGACCATGACTCCAGCTTTCATCGAAGCCATGATGAGATTTGCTGTGAAGGGATTCCTCCTCTGAGCCACCTTGCCAATCAAATCCATAGACCATCTAGCTTTCCCTGCCCAATCTTGAAAACCCCTTACAATTATTTGCCTCAAGAGGACCATGTGCTGAAGTTTTTAAGCAGTCATCTGGAACCACCCGGGGAATCCAAGGCATTCAAAGAGCTATTTGAGTCTACCCTACAAGCGCTTAAGGACACCCTGGCTCTTTCGGTTAAAAGCCTACTCAACACCACTGATTCCACACATTCAGAAGTTGAGTCAAGCCTTGAGCATCTCATTGCGCTAGCCCAGGAGTTACCCAGCATTGCCCTGAGGGACGGCATTCTTAAAAGCGCTGCTGATCTGGGCTTTTTTCTTGGCTCAGATATTCCATCGAGAAAGGCTCTGCAGGCTATGAAGCATCCCCGTCGCATTTTAGAGACGCGGCTGAGGCTCTTAAACCGTCTCCATCAATCCTCTCCTGGCAGAAAGGTAGAATTTAGTGAGATTCTTAAACTCTGTGAGTCTTTTAAAAGTCCACTGGATCGAGGTTTACTTCTCTCCAAGACAGCCGCAGTCCTGGCCCAACACTCACAAAAAGATCTCACTCTGCGGGTGTTGAATCTCATCCGCAGGGGCGGCTACCATACAGAACAGACCATTCAATCTTTAGGCTTAGCCCTTGAAGCCTTGTACTATGGCGGAAGAATTAGTGAGTTTCTCTCATTTCTGGATGTTCTAAAACAACCGGAGGATCGCCTCGCTCTCATATTGGAGCTGGCGGAAAGAGAGCCATCCCAAGAGCTAAGCAGCAAGCTTTTCAAGATCGCCCATACCCTTTTGAACCGGCATTTTGAGGATTCAAATCAGACTCTCTTTAAGATATTGCAAATACGGATTCTTCTTCTTTCCAAATCGAATTTGTCAGGAGAGGAGAAGGTCAGGGTGGGAAACCTTCTTGGATCAATTCCATCTAATCGTCTAGATCAAACCAGAGATCTTGCGGTGCTTGTGCTCAATTTGGGAGAACTGAAATGGTTTTTGAATTTACTGGTCAAAATCATACCCCTTGAAAGCAGACTGGAGTTACTGACTGAACTCTTTACGGACAACCAGAAAACTAGCGCTCACACAGCACTAATTCTGAAAACTCTTAAGTCCCATCTTCTAAAAGTAAACCCTCCCCTGGATAGACTCTCCTTTATTCGTGAGATCTTGGAGGAAGCTGGCGATGGAAAAGATCTCCCTATCCTCAGAGAGTGGTTTCAATTAGCGCTAGATTCGATCCGTGGAATTGATGAGAGTTTTGATCGCTATCAAGATGAACTTCTCGGACTTCTAAAAGTCGCGGCAAAATTTGGTGAGATGGATCTTATTTTTGAAACAATGAAACTATTTCCCCCTTCCTATCCTTCCGAGACCATTGTCTCAGAGGTTCTGGAAGCCTCCTTGAAGGCCGGATACGCGCTTCATGGTCTTGAATTTGGACGAAAACTGAGCTCTGACCTCCTTAGCCCCGGAGTCTCAAAACTCCTGCATTCCTTTCAGAAATCCTATGGACCTGAATTGGTTGAATTCAATACGGACAGGAGTAGATTTCTAAATCGTCTATGCCTGAAGCCAGAACCTGACGATGTCCCTGAGTTTTTTGACCCTCCGGTAATACGTCCTATCAGGGCATCTGAAAGATGTCTTGGCATCCTCCTGGCAGCAACCCCTTCGGAGGAAAACCTTGAGCGCCTTCTCACCCTACTGATGAGTAAAGGCCTCCTGGAGCCCGGAAGTACAAATATACTAGCCGATGCGATCCTCCCCCGCATCTTTGACCTTAAAGAAGAGTCTGAAGTAAAGGATAGGTTCCTGCTTAAAGCTGTACGCACCTTTATGGAGGTAAAACTTTCTAAAGAGGCTATGAAAGCAGCCCAGCATATCGTCCAGGAGGATCTTCAACTCCAGGCAAGCCTGGAGCTCTCCGTTGAGCTTTCCTTTGAGGACAGAATCGCAGAGCTCAATAGAATCACCGAACTTTCAAAATCTTTTGATAACCCGGGGGACAGAGCCGAACTATTGCTGCAGATTCTCAGCGCTTCACCGCGGAACATACCGCTAGTTTTGGCTGATGACATCTTGGAGGCAATTAGGCAGATACAGGGAAGTCTTGAAGTGCAGCAGAGATTCACTCTATCCCACCAACTGGTGGACTTTTTTATGGATCGTGAGTGGAAATCAGAGGCACTTCAAAGTATCCAGACAATGCATAGACAATTGCGGTCCGATGGCTTGCCCCAACAGACACTTCTTCCGAGGCTAAAGCACTGCCTGGTATGGAACCATTTCGGCCAAAAGACTAAGAGCACCTCTTGTTTTTCTGAAGTGTTGAGAGCTATTCTGAGGTCATTTCCAAGTCCAAATGCTCTCCTCGCGCTCCGTGATCTTGCTGAAGAGGAGCAAGATGAAGATATTCCCCTGCCCCCTGGGCTATCAAAGGTAACTGGAAGATACCTGGCCCAGACAATTTCAGAAAAGGACCCTCAATTTGAAGAATTTTGTGAGGTACTTGAAGAGATAAGAACCGACGAGCGTCTCGATGCCCTGGAACCACTGCACGAACTTTGCGACTAATTTGCCCTCTTCATCTTGCCCATGCGCTATAGCTGGAAAAAGGGCTCTCTCTGCTTTACTTTTGCTTCTGTCTGTTCCAGTCCCAGCCCTTGAAGTCCGCACAGATTTCTATTCTTCCTTTGAACCTGAGACCATTCACTATGAATACACTCTGGAGCAAATAAAGAAACGCGACCGGAAACTCAAGAGTCCGAATCCTTCTCAAAGCGGGCTCAACGCTTCTACTTTAAAGCAGAAAATCACCCGTGCCCTGAGCTGGGAAGTTTTGAGCAAGGAGCAGACGATCTCTGCAGTTCTGTATGGAGAAGAACTGGTGGAGGGAGGAGTCCGGCAATCCTATTTTTTAGAGGATCCGCTAATTGGTGTTTTTCAGGTACTCGTCCTACGACCCCTCCTGGGGCGTTTCAGGAATGCCGCCATTCTGGCCCTTCATGGCCATGGCGGAAATCCTTATGGTTTTAGTCAACGAAAGCTCGTGCGCCAACTTCTAAAGAAAGGCTTTGTGGTTGGCATTCCCGGGTTTCGTGCCATGGAGGGTTTGCGCCAGAGATTCGACCCTGGCCAAATCAGCACAGAGGGAAAGTTGGTTTTCTACCAGGGACCGCGGATAAGGGAACCCTCGGAGAGATCGATAGCACGAGAGCTAAATGAATTAGGGCAGCCCCTGATGGGACTAAGGGTAAGGGAAGCGGCGCTGAGCTTGAAACTGCTACAATCCATTCTAGAGCTCAATTCCAGTCGAATTGCGCTTCTTGGTCATTCAGGAGGATCTGCGGTGGCAAACCTTCTGCTCAGACTGGAGACCGGTTTAGCCGGTACTGTCTTGGATTACCAGAGTCCCTACTCTCGCTCCTTTGAAACCTTTTGTTGTGAAGGAATCCCTTCCCTTTCTCCTTTTGCGGCACAAATCCATCAAACTCAAGCTCTACCCTTTCCTGTATTAAAGGTACCCTATAACTTTCCAGATAAGAGACTGGTACTATCGTTCCTTCAAAATCAGCTCCCAGGGGAAACCGCCGGTCAAAGTACCCCTTCCCACATTAAAATAATCCGGCAGAAAATTGCTTCCTGGAATCCCCAGAACTACAAATCCAGGCGGTCTTTAGAAAACTTTTTGAGCCAGGTGCGGGCACTGCCCTACGCTGCTTTACGCGATTCCGCATATAGTGATCTTCTCAATCGATCGCCTGTGAAAGGAAATAGCGAATATTCAATGATGCTAGCTATGCTGCACGATCTTCCGAAGAAGAAAAATCAGGCTCTTCTTAAAATTTGTCTACGCCAATCTTTAGCCGCCGAAAAGGAAGTCTGCTCCCGGTCAAGCAAAGAGCTTGCTTTGGACCTGTCGAGGATTCAATCCACACGCTGGCGTCAGGAAGTTGGTGTTCGTAGTGCCCTGACCCTGATTTCTAATGATCTAACCAGTCATGGTCTCAAAATTCTCACATCTCTAAAGCCCTGGGATTACGACTCCCTGACTCCAAAAACAACCCAAGATCTGCGACAGATCTTCTCCCTGCTTCTCCTTTATCATTCCCTTGATCAGGCCAGAGTGATTGAGGAATTTTTACCTCCTTTTGAACTTGCGAAAACCTGGCTGCCCATCGCCCTGGGAAGTGCCGGATCTAAATATGCTGAAGATGCCTTTCAAGAGATAACCAGGATTCTTAAAAGTCAGGAAATACATTCCTCACTTCGCAAAGCTTTCCAATGCCAATTAAGCCGGAAGTCTATTGAGAAGCCGCCAGAACCTTGTTCCAGCCTGAGTCAGGAACTGAAAAGGGACTCCAGCCTAAATATTGAGCAGGCTTTGATCATCGCAAGCACCCTTTCTATCCAAGATCTTTCTCTCGAAGTTCAGTCTTTACTCAATGGCCTGGCAAATCCCTATGACCGGGTCGAATTTCTTCTCCTTATGGCATTGGAGAACCTCCCTCCGGGTCCGCAAAAAGACCATTGTTTGAGTCATTTACCTACGGCACTCAAAGAGCTAAGTCCACCCTCGCACAGGCTAAACTATTTACAGCTCCTTATAAATTTACTCCCTGTATCTCAACGAGATCTCTGGTTCAAACTTGCCTTATCCAGCCTGGAGGAAATTACGGATCAGGATCTTCAATCCTCTCGTGCTGAACCAATCCTAAATCTCGCTCTTGAAGGCACTAATTTCTCACAAGCGCTAAAACTCTCAGAATTTCTTAAGTCTCCGCCTGAAAGGGATCTTCAAAAGCAGATAATTCAAAGGAAAATTCACAGTAAAAGCCTCGGAAATCCAGCCAAAGAGGTCATTGAGAAAAGCTTTACCGCTCTTAAGAACTCGAACGATTCCCCATTGAACCTTCAACAGTACCTGGACCTTGAAAAAAGGGCATCCAAGGCTGGTCTAAAGACAATTCGATTAACCATTCTCAAGAACCTGTTCAAACGCTGGAAAGAGACTGGAGGTGGAAACAGAGTTTCCGAGGCCCTTAACATTGACTTTGCTGAGCGCCTGCTTGATATCAACCTTCGAGATCATGCCAATGAAGTCGCAAAAGACCTGAGTGTTGAAGGTTATCTAAAAGTCCAGGTTCTGGGCCTGTCCCAGGTCCATCCTTCCCAAAGAAGAAAGAGAATCGGCGGACTCTTAGATGCACTAAGCAGGTTAGATCCTTCCATCTTCATTTTAGAGATGCTCGAAGAAATCCTCAGGCGCATAGAATCCACTGACTTCGGCCCTATGAGAGCCCGGATCTCAACCCAGGCATTCAAATCCATTCCTAAGGTCAGGGAGGAGGAGTTCCTGGAGAGACTGCTCCCATTCGCTTTAGAAATTGCTGCGAAGGGAGCAGTATATGAACTGGGATTAACCTTGGAGAAAATAGAAGGGTTTTTGAAAAGGCATCCAGATCAGCGAACCGAAATCCTGACCAAAACCATCGCACAACTACGCTCTGAAGTGGAAATTAAGTCTGGAATTCCCCTGAAGGAAGGATGGAAGTGATCGCCTGGCGAGTTCCCCTTTGCTGTCTATTTCTCATTCCTGGTCTTCTTTCGCAGCTTTCTGCTGAAGCCGTGAGGATCCAAACAAACTACTACACTACTTATAATCCCCACGACCGGCCCTATGACAGTTTCCTGGAAGCTATCCCTGGAGCCAATGACTTGAAGAGTCTGAAACAGGCTCAGGAGCTTTTGAGAACGACTGCTAAGATTCTTCCCTCGGTTAGCCAGGGGAGCCAGGTTTCAGAAACTTCACTGAAAGGAAGAATCACGAGCGCTCTCAAACTCGACTGGTTTCTGGAACGCATCCAAGAAAGTCCGGTGAGTGTGGAATTGATAGGCGAGACTCTACTGGATGAATATGTTCAGCAGGATTACAAAATAACCCATAAGCTGCTTGGCTCTTTTCCTGTGATGCTCCTCCTTCCGGAGCGTACTTCTGGAAAAAGCCCGGCCATCCTTGGTCTTCATGGTCATGGTGGAAGTATGGAGGACTTCCGTGACATTCTCATGGGGGCAGAATTAGCCCGTGCGGGCTATGTTGTATTGATTCCCAGGTTTCGGGCCATGTATAACCTCTATGAACGTGAAATCGCACGTGATTTGATCAGTAGAGGTCATTATCTCATGTCATTACGCGTGCTGGAGATGATAATAGTCACGGGTGCTCTCGAAGCCCACCCCCAGGTTGACTCGCAAAAAATTGGTATTTTAGCCCATTCTGGCGGCTCTTCAGTTGCTCATCTCCTGGCACGGATTCACCCGGTTTACTCTGCCTGCGTGAGTGATTATGACAGCAGTTATCACTTCCCCTGGGAGGAGATTTGTTGTGAAACGGTTCCAGCCCTTGCCCGGCTTAGCCGCGAAATTAATAATCGTTTTAGATTTCCCTTTCCCGCGCTAAAGGTCCCATACCACTTCTCACCCTCACAGGGCAGTATTCTACAGTTTTTTAGAACTCATCTTGGTCCGGGCAGTCCCATCAAATCCCATCAAAATCGGGAATTGATCAACCATGATCTGGTATTCAAATTCATTCAGGCATCGAGACTCTCAGCAAAGAAAGAGAGTACGAGGCAGATGCTTTCTGTGGTGAAGAGTGCGCTGGATCAGGTTCACAAACAAAGGTTTGATTCAAAGGTCGATCAAAGTCTCTCTTCTCTTGTTTCTACTTTACTACACCTGAAGCAACCCCTTCTTGCCTTGAGTACTGCAAAATTGATGCGGCTTCCAGAGGTCCGGCTGATGGAAATTACATCTCTTCTATCGAGACTCAAACCGAAGTCCGACAGGTCCATCATCGAGGATGGTTTCTCCTTTATTGAAGTTGAACTCAGCAGGTTTGATTCCAAGATTAACTCAAACCGCATCGCAGCGAAGATCTGTTCGAGACTCTCCAAGAATGGAAAGCATGGACTGGCTTTAAGCCTGTTTAAAACTCTCTCCCTTAGTGTGCCTGAGATGAGTCGGCCATCAGAGCTCAGGGATAATCTAGAAGTGCTAATGGAACATTTGATACTGTCGACTGAACCTCATGAGGAAATCCTCTCCCACCTGGAGAGCTTTCCGATTGATTTTCAGATCTCAGTCCTCTCCCGAACCGGTGAAAAGACACTCAGCGCCAGACTAAGACAGAGCCTGAGGAGAAAACTTGCAGAACCACTATCTAGAAAAAATCTTCAGCCCTTCTATCAAGCTCTTATCCCTATGCTGCTATCCCGAGTGTTTCCTGAGTATGGCGACAGCGATGTCGAAATAGACCAGCGAATCCTGCGGAAAATAAGGAATTTGAAGGTTTCTGAGGCCTTTGAACTCACGTCCGAGTTCCTACACAAAGAGGACTGGCGCGGTGTTGAAATCACTTTAAGTAAACTAGAAATGGTAGAAGATAAAATAGAAATTCTATTGGAAATGATCTCTCGTGCCTCGCAAAAAAAAGCACCCAGGGATCTGTTAGAATTATTGGAACCACTTCTTGCAAGGGTTGAAAATCCCGCAACTCGCGCTGGACACCGGGAGGAGATTCTAAACTTCCTGATAGAGCACTCTCACCGAATCCTTGCTTCAAAAGTCATCTCTCTGGCTCTGAAGGATATTGAAAATATCGAAGCTCCCTTTGATCGCTACGCTCACGTCGAAAACCTGGGAGAGTTAGCGTTACAGTTAGGGGATAAGAAAGCCTTGAAGATCCTGCTGAGGCTCACTCCGCCTGAATATGATCAGTCAAAGCTAAAAAATGCTCTCAAATTCAAGAACTTGCCTCGAAACAGCCAATCCAGGACTGAAGGTGAGACGCTCTCTTTGTTAAATTCGGTTCAAAGGGCTTTGATGCAAATCGCCAATGAACCCCTGGACAAACTCCTTGCCCTTCATAGCGGGCTAACTAAAACTCTGACAAAGGTCATGCAGGCGCCCGGGGACAACTCCCAGGTTGAGCTTATGGTCGATCTGGCGAAGAGCTATGCCGACAGGGGTTTTTATTCAGAAGCTCTAGAATACTTGAATCAGTGCCGTAGGAAAATCCTCCTATATGAAGAAGATAAACATGAAGTATTCCTGGAGTTGGCAGGTATATATGGGACTCTGCAGCATGAATACGGGATTCATGACTCCCTCCAGGCTTACCTTGATGGGCTGACTGAAAGCCCGCCATCGACGAAATGGATTGAACCATTTCTGAGGATGTTGGAAAACATAAATGTTACCTCTCATCTACCCGCAGGATTTCTTCAGGCACTCCTTCGTTGGCTCGTAAAACAGACTCACTTTGAACAAAGTAACCTGTCAATCATCTGCAAGAGTATGGAAGACAGGCCCATACCCAGAAATGTTCTAAAGGAATTCAACTCGCTTTGTTCTCCTTGATTGGTAAAGAAGTAATGGACCCATTTGAGTCTCAACCTCCTTCCTGGAGCGGTTAATAGAGCGTTTCGTCATGTACGCGCGTTACCGCTTTGCGTGCCTTCTTCATTAACAGAACACCCTCTTTTGTATCCATATATGCCCGAAACGCGCCTCTCTTGTACAAATCTGTCTCGCGGTACATTTGTGTATCCCACCAGAGATAGAATCGCTTGAGGGACTTGGTTCTGCTCTCCAGGGAAGAATCTCCCTCAAGCTCTTTTTCAAGTCTTTCTAGACTACCTTCAAATTGCTTCGCGTTTTCCTGATCAAGCTGCTTGTAGGAATCCTCCAGGGAATCCAAAGTCGCTCGAAATTGCTTCCCCTCTGCACCAAGAAAATACTTTCCAATCGGAATGGAACCTGGGGGTTCATTATGGGTATATACCCTGTGTAAATAGAGCATGGATAACCGGTCGTTCACTTTTTCAAACAACCAACGCTTTTGATAAGCATCCTTAGCACTTTCCAATCGTCTCTCAAATTCCTCCCGAAGATCAGAAAACGCCGCGAGGTTCTCATTGGTAGCGAAATCCAGATGGGTAAAGTCATAGGGCTCATAGGCACTGCCTTGATCTGCTGTGATCTGCGGGGGTGAAAACGATTTTCCACCCTCACCTGAAGACTCACCCGCGAAGAGCTTCTTTCCAGCGGAAGTCTGCCGCTTACCCTTCTTGTGAGAACTATGCGAGGCCGCCTTTTGGTCCGGTAGCTTTCGCCTGAGAGCCTGGTGGGATAATCTATCGGAGATGGTATAGCGGTCCCCCAGGTCATCCAATCGAAATTCCAGCTCTGATAATACGTCTCGTGCTCTTTGCAGATCCTTTTCCATCAAGTATAAATTGGCCAGACGCAGTGCGATCTTAGCCTGGTAACCTTGTGTCAGCAAGCCTTCATAATGGGTCTTAAGGGAGCCGAAATAAGGCTCCTTGTTAGTGCCTGAAAGAAGAAGCATATTGTAGATTCTATAGTCTTGGTAAGGGAGTTTCTCAAGGGGCAGCTTGCCGTAGCTGCGCTTGTATTCCATTGAGCGTTTCTGAATCCAGGCTGCTGTTTTCTGATGGCGAAGTTCTTTAGGGAGCATCTCGAACTGTTCCTGAACATAATCAGGCTGTTTGAGAAGCTGAAAGAGGGAAATGAGACCAAGCCTGGATTCAACCTCAGCACCCCCTTTTTGCACCAGTCGATAATACTTCACCAGCGCGCTCTTGAACTCATGCTGCTTTGTATAATACTCCGCCAGATGTAACTCATAGCGGCTTGGAAATTCTCTTCGAATCCTGGCTAATAACCTTCCGCACGGATTGGTTCCGCGGCCCTCCTTGAGCTTCATGGATTTGGCACAACTAATCACGGCCCCGCGAATATCCTTGAGCTGGTACTGGGCTTTTCCTAAGAGGTTATAGGCTGGGATGGATTCAAAGGATTTGGGAGTCTTTTTATAGAATTCCACTATTTCTTTAGACTTACCTTCTGCAGCCAGGGACTGAAGCTTTTTGATAGTCGCGGGCTCCTGTACCGGGTACAGGGAACTTACAAGTATGAAAAACCAAAAAAAACGCGATGTCATTTTCCACTCCTCATTCAACTCAAATTTCGACTCACAAAACTCATTTTGGAGAGGTCCTCTTTGTATGGGGAGGACCCTGTACGCTTCACGATGCCAAAGCCCAATTTATAACGATAGTTCCCACTGATTGGGTCTGGTACCCGGGCGACCAGACTATTTGCCATTTCCTCAGGATGTAAACAATACATGAATGTGGTGCCCGGTCTTGGTACCGGCTGCACCAGGGCAATAGCGCGTACCTTGGATTGAATAAAGCGAATTCTTCCAGCCTTCAATAAATTCTTGAATTCATGAGCTTCCAAATTGGCCTCAAGTCCAGAGGAATCCTGGACCGGTACCCTGTGATTCGTGACTTCAACTTCATCTCCAGACTCAATTCCCAATCTTGCCCCATCTTCAGGATGAATCTCCAGAAAATTATCTGGCCATCGCTTGGAAATAAACGGTCTTCGCAGCAGGTCATCAAATCCGCTTTGCCAAATCTCATTTATCCTTCCATTAATTACCCACAACTCCCCATCCCTTGGCCGGATATGAGTATAAAAATCCTCAAAAGCACTCCAGGGACTCTTTAGAAAGTTCGCCCGGCCATGGGGCGTTGAAAAAGCGCTCATGGAACCCGTTTTCTTGCTCTTTTGGACAAAGAAAAGATCCTTTTGAAGCTCTGAATCATGGAGCCGGGCGGTGCCTATCAGTCGACCATTTTCCAGACGAACCGGTGCTTGAATTCCCTCAGTCCCCATCCGTCGGAGCAGTTCATGCCCCGTAACCTGCCGGTCTCGAGCCTCTAACAACAGGGCCTCATAACTCAATACCGTCTTCCGACTCGCCAGGGCGGCTTCTTCGAATACGGCGTTTGAATCCTTCCATTCAAATCCCTCAGCTCCAAGGGCACGGGCGATACGCGCCGCGATTTCCCAGTCCGCAAGCGCTTCCCCGGGAGGATCCATAAATTTTGAATAGAGCCGGATGCGCCGCTCTGAATTGGCCCTTGTAAAATCGCATTCACCCCAGGTTGCGGCTGGCAAAATCATATCCGCGATCTGGCCAAGTTTCCTGGTTTGGTAAATATTCTGCTCTACAAGAAAGAGACCTCCTGAATCCATTCGCTTTCGAAAAACTTCGATCAGGTGTGCTAATTCTGTCCTTTCCGGCTGATGCGGGTTAGTGCTGGTGAACTCTTTTATCTTCATTAGAAGATCCGAACTTGCTCCCATCGCATTTACCCAGGTCGTACCCACTACCCACGCGAAGCGAACCTTTCCCTGCTCAACCCATTCATCCAGGTTCATATGTTTTCGGTGTGGTGTTGGTGCCTCAACCGGGGACTTACGGTGTGGAAAATAAGGTATCGACATTCCCCCGCGCTGATGTCCACCTAACCTGGAGATCATTCTGCCAGGTCTGTTTCCAGCTCCGCAGAGAAGTGCCAGCGACACCAGGGAAGCAGTCCCCAGGTAATTGTTTGACCAATACAGCCCTTTTTCAAATACGAATGAGGTCTTGGGTCTAATTCCGTTTTTTCCTGGCTTAGCCAGCATCTGAGCTGCTTCAACAATTTGAGATTTCGAAAGCCCGGTTTCCTTGCTTACGTAGTCAAGTTTTGACTCAGGAGCCTGGAGAATCCAGTCGCGAAACTCCTTGAAGTCTTCACACAGGAAAGTATCGAAATTCTTCTCCCAACGAGCCCTGCCACGCTTCCGGAATTTGCGAAAACCATGATCTACCTTGCGTGAAGTGAACTCCTCTATCCATTCTCTGTCTTCCCATCCACGCTCCAGGATAATCCTGCTGAGTCCAAGGTGAAGAAGGGTATCAGTACCGGGAAGAATAGGTAAATGAAGACCTCCTTCCTGAATCCCAAACTGCACCCCCATGGTTCTTCTCGGGTTTACAAAAATCAGCCGGTTTCCACGCTCCCGCACTCCCCTGAGAATCCATTCATTAAAGAGAACCGTTTTTGTCTCAAAGGGATCGGAACCTGAAATAAAAAGTCGTTCGGCAAGAAAATAATCCTCATAACAGGCGCTAAATGGCTCCACCCCGGCGTCCTTCAGACCAGGCGTGGCTGGATATCTACCAGGATTATCATGATCCGCGTAAGCCGGTGACTGAATGACTTGCCAGGCTAGCTTGGAAAGGGCGTAAGTGTTTTCAAAATATTGATAGGAATAGCGTTTTTGAGCCCAGGAGGTCGAACCGAATTTTTCAAGAGCGTACTGCGTCAGATTCGCGAACAAAGCTATGGCGTCATCCCAGCTAATCTGAACCAGCTTTCCCTTAATACGGACCATGGGATACTTCAGCCGGTCTTTTGTCGGCTTCTTTGGATGGTAGAGTTTCTGGGCCAACCCGCCACCTCTAATTGAGTGATCGCCATGCAGGTTTACTACCCTGGCGTCCGGGTCAGGAAGGACAACTACATGGTGTTCCTTACCCTGAACAAAAACCTTTGAATGCATCAATTCGGAAATCCACTTTCCAGACAAGCTCTTCACGGGATATTTTGCCCGAATGGCGTTTTGCGAGGTCTGCGAACCTCCCTCCACACCAACCGGCCATCGAAAAACTTTATAACCGCAGCCGATGGAACA
>Ga0257122_1001116_pt1 | contig 20084 bp, 28 predicted proteins | sample SI106_120metaG_FD_190146 | JGI IMG/M metagenome (GOLD analysis project Ga0257122, IMG submission 190146) | Marine microbial communities from Saanich Inlet, British Columbia, Canada - SI106_120 | ecosystem: Environmental > Aquatic > Marine > Inlet | place: Canada: British Columbia | collected... | reverse complement strand
ACCGCTAGGGTCTCCGCGTCTGCAGTAGCATACTCCCCGCCCGTTCCGTAGTATCTCAGGAAGTTAGGGTCGTTTACATCATCTGGCCAGATATCATTGTTACTGTCCATCGAGTTTGCGCCTTCGGCTACAGGTGCTGTATGCGAGCCTCTGTAGTCACTGTTTTCCATAAGAGCTGCGTCATATCTTATGATGGCATCTTCATCTGCTACATTATCCCAAGTAGGTATCTTATTTCTTCTTTCCTCAGCAGTCATTTTTAGACGGTTTTGAGACTCTCTTCCTTCTGCCTCGCCCGCAACATTTTTATATTGTGCATATCCTTTGGCAGGAGTCGCTTTCAACTCCATAGCAATCATCTCATCTGTTACTCTACTCCACTCAGCTTGAATCTTGTCACGCTCTTGAATCTTTAAGCCTCGCTTAACTTGTTGTTCGCCCGTTGCGCCTTTTGTTTGTCTTATGTAATCAATCAATGGAGACGCTTGCTTCTTTAATTCTGATTGTTTCTTTTTTAGTTCTTGGTATTTGGGATTCTCAGAATATATAGCAATCATCTCGTTTGTTGGACTACTGCCTACAGCGTGACCCTCTATCGCTTGAACTGCGTGTTGAACCTCATGCTCAAGAAGGCTCTCTATATATCCTCTCGGTGCAACTTCAATAAATGAGGTATTAATACGCCCGTCTGTCGCAAAAGAGGCTGTCTCTCCAACCTTGCTACTGTCAGGATATATCTTTAAATGATTTAATTCGGGGTATGCTTTGAATAATTCAGGATAGTCTAAAAGGTCTTTAGCGTTATAAGACATACTTGGGCCTTTGTATTCAACATCAAGGTCATTTGCAACATCAAACTGAGTGATATCTTCTTTTAGTTTCATCTTAGAGCTATCTAACTCAAAGCGCCAATTACCATCCTGCCCACGAATGAATCCTGTAGTCTTCCAAATATCGTCCTTACTGAGGCCTTGCTTTTCCATGTCCTCTGCTTTTACCATCTCACCTACTTTATTCAGCCGCTCAGCGCCCTTAGCTCCTCCAAACTGGTATTTATAATCCCCCTCCATAGTCGCCCCTACAGCATTGGCGCTAGCATCGCCCGTTAGAAAATCACGGTACTCTTTTCGTAGGTCTAGTGTGTCCTTAATATTAGGCATAGATGCGCCCATTATCTTAGTCTTGTCGCGCTTAAATGCTGATATCAAGTCCTGCATCCACATATAGAACTTCTTAAGAGCTGGCTCTTGGCTGCGCTTTATCTTACCTACTGTAGTCTCTGCCGCTTCTTGGGTTAGTATTTCCTCTAGTTTGAGGTCACTTAGGTTTTCATTACCTGCGCGCTTCTTGATGATGTTCAATAATTGCGCTTTACGTTCTGGTGCAGTTACTAGGTCTAGGAACCCATGGAATGCTTCGTGTGGTATGGTTGTCCTGTCAGGATTCTGTGTGTAGGTGATAATCCCGTTTATATAAGAACCAAGCGCTTTTTTACCTTCTTTTGTTAGTATTTTGTCAGCCATTCTGACATCCAATTGCTGAAGGAACGGTATGTTATCCACTGCTTCTTGGTACGCTTCGTTTGCCTTGATTATCTCTGGGTTTGTAGGACTTCCCGCTTGGAACTTGTCCTCTGGCGCGCTCATATCTATTTCATGTTGCTCAGCGTCTGCTAGGAGGTCCTGTTTATAGTTATCCTCTAGTGTCTGCTGTTCTACATTGACATTGTTCTTAAAGAACTCTTTACGGGCGTTATTTCTTTTTTTTCTGTACTGTTTTTCTTTATGTTCCTGGGATACGTTCCACTCTTTCAACTCTTCTAAAGGTAGCCACGTACCCGGAGGGTCTGTTTCAGGGTAGCCGTTGTCTTTTCTAGGGAATAGATTATCTACTTCCTCCTGTAGCGCTACCGCCCACTCTTCATCAGTTTCGTTGAGTGTGTTTTGTATGCGTCTTTGTAGTGCTTTATCTTCATTAGAGGTCTGGTACTTAGGTGTTTCGGTTTTGTCCTGGTCTTGTATTAGGGTGTCTTGGATGTAGTCTTGTTGTTGTTGCTGTGGTTTGCTCCGCGGGTTTTGGATGGTGGCATCTTCATCGTTAAATAACACGTAGTTCTGTGGGTTTTTACTGGCGGCTTTCCATTTGCCCACCTTAGTCACATCTTCGTACTTAACGCCCCTGATTCCTACTGAGTTCAGCGCTAGGGAGGCTTCTTTCTGTGCCTCTTGTTTGCTAAGCCCTTTTTCTAGGCCTAGGTTAGTCAAACCGGTATATACATCATTACCAGTAGCCTTTTCAGTCCACTGTGCCCCGAACATAGACTCCATACGACTCTGTAGGCTAGGATTACCCTTAATTATCTTATACGCGCCCGTTTCCACTAACTCACTCTGAGAGTTAAGTGTGTTATCCCAGTTAAGTATCTCACTCTCTTTAGCGCCGTTTTCAACCCTGTACGTCCTACTTAGTCCGTCTATCTCGTCGCCCAGTCGTCTATACTCGTCTACTAGTGCTTGTGTGTCTGGGTTAGTAGTTTCTACGTCCCACGCGCCCATCGTCGGGTTTTCGTTTCTTTGGCTAGCCACTTCTGGCAGTCTTCCTAGCTGATGGCGTATCTCCTGCTGCTTATCATGTAGTTCTGAGAACTCATTAAAGTCTCGCCCTTGGTTCTCATACCAGCTCGCAATTTTCTCATCGTTCGTGAAGAAGTTCCCCCAAACAGGCATAAACTGCTTAGTTCTGTAAGACTCTCCCACACGGTCAGTTGAGAACTGCTCAATATTACTCTCACCTGAGCCGTGGTACAGCCTGCTATCTGCTTCTTCGTCTGCTTGGACTATAGACTTTAGGTATGCTTCTCTAGTAGCTTGTGCGTCTTCTGCTGTTGTAGTTGGGGGTGTTATTTGGTTTGGGTTTATTTGTGCGTCTATGTTTGCCTGATTAAAAGCACCGGTAGCGTCTTGGTTGGTGTATGTCGCGTCTACCTGCTGATTAATCGCTGTCGCAAGCTTACTTTCCTCAGAGGTAAGAGTGTCTACTACAAAGTTTTTAGCGGCTGCGCCGCCACCACCACCGAATCCAGTAATACCTTCACGCGCAGCAGACAGGCCTATCTTATCCCTCTCTAGCTGGCTAACGTCCTGCTTAACGGCATCTTGGTCAAATGCCTCAGAGCCTGCTCCTGAGATTGTTTCTGTTGCGGTACTACCTACTACCCTAGTTAAACCAGGAGGGAGTATTTTATCAATCTTACTAAAAACTCCCCTCGCCTTTCCACGCAATACATACTTATCGCCAAAGCTCTCCATTAAAACACTGCCAACCGAATCTACGGTAATGCGCGCTCTTTCTTTCAGGGTAGGCTCCCTGCCCTTCTCTTTCACAAACGCAGCTAGGTTTTCCTCGTCTTTTGCTGCTATCAGAGTTACTTTTGTAGCCGCTCCGCCATAGGCGAACGCAAGCATGTAGGGTAGGTTCTCTATGAACGACACAGGGGCGAGTTCTGGGTTATCTGAGACCATCTCAAGCATGCCCGCTAGGGTTCCTGTAACACCACCCCCGCTATTTTTATATGTCTCTAAGAACTTCTCGTCCGCTCTGTAGTCCTCAACAGTTCTCACAACGTACTCATCCATCGAGGTCTTGAACCGCTCTATATTTTCATGAGCGTGTTTATACTTCTGTACGTCTTTGTTAATATCGTGCAACTTACTTCCGGCCTCACTGTTCCAGAAGGCCTTCTCGTCCACATCAAAATCTTCGTAATCCTTGCTAGCTAGCGCGTTGTACTCGTCCTGTATACCTTGGAAGTCAGGCTTTGATTGCTCGACGCCTGTTTGTGAGTAGGTGCCCCCTGGCGCAAAGGGTATGTTTGTAGGGAGGGCTGTGTAGTTTTGTTCTGCGAACTCTGCTGCTAGTGCATTGGCTATAGAAGTGTCTGAACTCAACAAGCGGTGCGCGCCAGATGCCATGTTTCCAGTAACCGTTGTCGCGCTTTGTGCAATCTTGTTTACTGTATTACTAAAGGACGGACTCAGTAGCTCTTCGTCTGTTTTGTCAGGGAACTGTACTCTCAGTTTATCTAGATAGGCTGCCTCTTCAGGTGTTTCTGCTACAGTAGGTGTGTATGGGTCTACCCAGCCCTCTGGCAGTATTGACGCCGCCATGTTCTGCGCGCCTTCATCGAAGTCCGATGCGAACTCAGATGTATCTCCAAGCAGTGTCTCCAGATAGGTCTTCTCTTTTTCCTGTTGGATTTCCTGAGTTCCGTAGTTTCTGATTCCGTCTGCTATATTGCCCATAGGTGTAGAGTGTTTGGTAGTTGATATCGATATTGTACCTAATAGTACTTCATTTTTCTACGTGGGCGCCATTCCGCCCCTGCGTCTTGGTCACTGGTGAGTTGCAGGAAGTTACCCTCCCTAAACCTCATTAGCGCCATGGTCATTGAGTCTGTGAAATCGTCATGGTCGCCTGCCGGAAAGGCCTGCACCTCGTCAATGGAGTCTCTAGCCCACAATTCGTCAGGCGCCCAGACCATCCCCGACCTGAAGAAGTCACTTACTGAGTGTAGTCTGGTGATTTTGTCCTGTCCCCCGCCACCTTTACGCTTGCCTGGGCTGTATTCTTGTACTGGAATGCCCCTGGCGCGCATCTCTTGAGCAAGTGGGCCTCCTGAGCCTTTAGCTTCGATGACCACGGTGTCGGGTTCCCAGTATGCATAGAGTCTATATGCTTCGTCCTTGAGTTCTGGAAACTCAAACCTGTCGCGCACCACATCTAACATGACCACATGCGCTTCGCGCCCGTCATATGTGTTCTTTTCACCGTTTTTACGCTCAAAGTCCCCCTCGGGATAGAAAACACCCCATGTGGAGATAACTGAGTAGTCCGCAGTCTCTCTTTTCGAGTACGCCGTATCGTACGATTGTATGATATATGAGCAAGATGGCGGTGTTGAGTGAGGCCACTCCATCCACCACTCCTTTTTAACGATTGCGCCTTCCGTTGCAGTCGGATTTTGTAGCCATTCGGAGCTCCAGTGACGCGCGTCCAGTGAGTTTTTAACCTTTTCGAGTGCTTCTGAGGTCCAGAACTCTGGCCAAAGCGGTTTTCCTGACTTAGGCAGCACTGCAGGGAACTCAATGACCTCCCACTGGTCTGCTTTAGGGTTTTTAGTCTGTTCTTGGAGTAATTTACCCGTTAAATCCTTGACCGACCAGCGAGTTTGCACCACGAGTATGTTTCCACCCGGCATTAAACGCTGTCTTGGGCCTGCTAGGTAGTATTCCCACACATCATCGAATACTTTAGGTTGCGATACGCACGATTCAGTAAACGGGTCATCGATAATCAGTAGGTCTGCACCACGGCCTGTTACAGAAGAGCCGACACCCGCGGAAAATGACTCTCCGCCCTTGTTAACCTGCCAGCGACCCGCTGATTTGGAGTCTGAACGCACTTCAATGCCTGGGAATACGTCTTTAAACCTATCTGAGCCGATTACATCCTTCACTTGACGACCGAACTTCACTGCGAGCTCCGCGACATTCGCAATGTTCATGAGTTGCGCTGTAGGGGAGTTGCCGATAAAGAACGCTGGCAGGTATTGGGAGGTTAAATAGGACTTACCGTGCCTCGGAGGCATGTTGATAATGATTCTTTTGTCATTTTCGTGTACGATTTTATTGAAAGCTGCGCCCATTATCGCGTGATGCTTGCCAACCATGAAGTTCGGGTCCATGTACTGACAGAATGCTATGAAATCCTTTCTACAGAGTTCCATATGCTTACGATGTGCGAGGTCCTCTCTCAAGGAAAGCGCTTCACGTAACTGAGGTTCTGTTAATGAGGTGTAGTCTAACTGAGTTGTGTCCTCCTCTGCTGTTACTGCAAAGGGGTCGTTGTTACTCACTTGAAGTCGGCGTTACTAAACGGCATGTCGGCGCTATCCACTGGCTCTGCCGCAGGTTCCAAGTCCAGTATAGGAGTGACTTGCTTTCCCTCTAGAGCCTGGAGTCTTTTAATTACCTCGTCCTTGGATATCTGCTCTGCTCCGTCGTCTTTTACTTCTTCAGCCTTCATCTTCGGGAAGCAATACGCGGCTACCTCTTTGTGACACTGAATTCTATCTTTGATATCAACTTCCTCGTCCATAGCGAGTTCTGCCATAGCTAGTACAGGGTTGTAGTTGGGGTAGTTAATTGCTAGCAGATTTGCTACAAATTTTTTTCGACTTGCCATATTCTCCTTTGGTGCACGTTTTACTGTGAGCGTTTAGTTTAGCATATTAATTTTTTTTTGACAACCCTAATTTCACACTTATTAAGTTTTAATTGGGAATTTTTACTGGACGCGCCTAAATACACACTTGACTTTAGTAGAATGAAAAAAATCGGATAAAGAACCCGGAAAAGTGACTGGGACTCCGCCGTTGCTGTGCGGGGGGGTGGGTGGCGCGTATCATGCCGATTTAAAGTGCTACCCGCCACAAATACCACGCAACACAGCACAAACACCACGCCACGCGCGCCAAAACGTGCCCTTAAACGTGCGATTATAAGTAACCCGCTACAAATACCCGCCGTCGATTTAAAGTACTTTAAATCGACGATTTAAAGGGCAACACGCGACGCGCGCCACGCATTACCCGCAAAAGGGCGCCCGCATTTCATTTTACAATATAGGGCGAACGGCTACAAGCCACACGGGGCGCGGGTTATAGGTCGGTTGAAACGTGGTATCTAAGGGCGATTTAAAGTTTATTTGTTAAATAGTGTTTACTAAGTGTGTAATTAGGGTATTATCCATGGCATGGAATCAAGCGAAACGCGCCACGCCGTTCCTAGTACTACATAAATAGAGCGCATAACAATAAGGAATAAAACAAATGACTACACTAAACGAAACACTAACCGCACTACTAGATACACACAGTGCAAGCGATATTAACAATGAGTTGTATAACATACAGCAACGCATTAACCGTATTGCAGAGCTAACAGCACAACGTGACAGCATAACAGCCGAGCTTAATACACTAACCGGCACACAGCACACAACAGCAACCGAAACGGTGGCAGAGCTAACCGGCGCAATTGAATTAGAGCAACGCGAGTTGTCGCGCCTTGTATCAATATCTAGCGGACGTGCTCGCGGTATGACTTTGGGTATCGAGATTGAATTCATAGCGCCCGTGCGTATGAGTACTTTTAGAGACTGGGTACAATCACAACTAAACAGCGACGATGGCAATACAATACGCATTTCAAATCAGACAGGCGGGCTACATAACAACACCGCCACAATGTGGCAAATAGCCCGTGACAGTAGCATTCACGCGGGCGCAGGCTACGGCATGGAATTAATAAGCCCTATTCTAAAGGGTGAGAAAGGGCTAATGCAAGCCGTCGCAATCATGGATGCAATAGAGCACTGTGGGGCGTATGTTAACCGCTCGTGCGGTGTGCACGTTCATTTTGGCGTAGAGCGCATGGAATATGCAAGCGTGTTACGTATCATTGAGACGTATGCCTTAAATCAGGAGTTGATAAAAAAGACACTACCGGCAAGCCGTCGCAATCAACACTTTATTAGAGACTTACCAATCAATGCGAATGACCGCAATGGGTTCGATACTTACGGCGCATCGCTTGCACGCTTTCAAGAATTTGCATCCGGTAATTTTTCAACGCAAGAGGTGGTAGCAAATATGGGCGGTAGCGCTAGTTATCACGACAGCCGTTATTTTGCGGTAAATCTATTAGGCGCATATACTAGACACAAGACAATCGAATTTAGAGCACTAGCCGGCACTGTTGAAAGTGAAAAACTTGAAACGTGGGTACGCTTTTTACACCTAATCGTAAAATCTGCTGAAACTAATCGCGATACCAATCGCGCATATGACAACATCACGGAAATGTGCGCCACGCTAGCAGATAAAACAGATTTAAACCTAGAGCACGCAACGCGAAACCCTACTACTGATTGGGCGCAAATGGTAACCGCCATTAAAACCGGTACCGATAACAGCAACACGCAAAGCCCGTACCGCTCCCGCGCTAAAGCGCAACTAGCCGGCAAGGCAATCGGCGAATGGTTACAGCAACGTGCCTACACCATCAACGGCTAGACCGCCAAATTGCCCCGTAAAGGGGCGATTTAAAGTCAACCCTAATCAGTACATCAATTAAAAATAACAATTAAAGGAATAAAGAATATGACACACACAACACACAAAAACAGAATCAAAAACCAAAAGCGTGCAAAACAATCACGCACAACTAGAAACACAGACCTACAGAAAATGCGCTACGCCCTACGTGGTGGCAGAAACTTTAATTAACCCAAAGGAAAACTAAAAATGACTTACTCACACCTAACAGATAATGAGATGCTATCTCTAATAAATAACAACACGCAAGACAAAACAAGCGCACAACTAATTGATGTAATCGAAAGCCTGTCCGAAAGGGTAGAACAAGCGCAAGTAGACACGCAAGACGCGCTCGATGATATTGCTAATACACTAGATGAGTTTAATACCGCCTACGCAACCGTCTCTAATGATATTGACACCACTATAACCGATGAGTACAGCGCAGAATTAAAACTATTGCGTGACACCATTAAAAACTACTTATAACAACCCAAAAGGAAAACACAAAATGACAAATAAGGAATTAAACCAAATGCTACTAGCTTTAAGAATCGCCTTTATAGGCGCTTTAATCGTACTACCCATATCAGCAGTAGTTATGGACATAATAACGGCATTTACATGCCTTGCCGTAATCGTAACAATAGCAGTTGCCTACCCCCTAATTAAAAAGGAAATTAAATAATGGAAAAAGAATACAGAACACAAAAACAATTTTTAATTATTGCAGATAGCGCAATAAATGGTAATTGGTCGATAGCATTTAAAGAGGTTGCAGAATTTGGTTTTTTTGCAGATGATTTGATATTATTTTTTAATAATACAGAAGCGCACGGGCTAGATTGGGAATCGATTGTATATCTAGCGCAAGGCGGACAAAAGGAAAGGGGAAACAATAATGATTAATAAAAAAGCCAAAATTTGGGATATGCTTCAGAACTTTGAAGCGCAATATACGGGATTAATAGATGCAACGAATTATATTAATTCAATTAATTCAGAATACAAGCCAAAAGAGATAAAAGAGGTTTTTAATAAATATATGCAATATTGCATTAATAACGACCTAATTTAAAGGGGATATTATGAATTTATACGAACTAGACAAATTAATTCAGAATACAAGCCCTCAAAATACCCCAAAAACCAACCTGAATAGTTAACCCAAACCCAACACCAACGCCCACCCAAAAAGTGGGCTTTTTTACGCCCAAACCAAAAGTTGTTGCAAAACCACCACATCGACAAATCGAAAAACTCACCCACCTCAAAATTAGGGCTTGTTACAGTTGTTACACCAAAAACTCACTCTCTCTCTAATAGTGTTTTTTACTATTATAATTAAGTGTGTATTTAGGGATATATAGGTTTATTTATTTATTCTTATTAAACTAGAGTAATAATGTAACAAGTGTAACAAAGAAACCCAAACCCTATTAAATTAACTCTTTTTTTGTGACACCTCACCCCCATCTAATGTGTCACTTTTAGCGTAACAATATAAGCCCCAACTAATATAACAATCGCCTAATATTAGCCCTAATCGATATTGTTACACTTTGTTACACTTTGTGACGTTTTTACCGTCAATGTGTAACAAGGTTGTGTAACACTCCTTTTTAAATAAATACTATATATATAATTATAATAAACTATTGACACAACATAAACCTTGTGTATAATTAGGCGCAGAGGTTGCAAAAACGCAACACTCTATTTTTAACAAATAATAAGGAAAAACAATGGAAAAAATAACACAATTTAACAAGCCACAACTAACCACTTTACGCAGGGAATTAAACTCCGAACTCGAACAACTTGGCGCGCGTCTCGGACTAACTATCAAGTCAGGTAATATCTCCTATGAGACCAACTCATGCACAATACAAGTAAAGGCTCAAATAAAAGGGCAACTCACTCGCAATCAGCAATCAATAGGTATGCACGCGTCTCTATTAGGGCTCAATAACATTAAATACGGTTCAGTACTCCACTCACAACGCAGTGGCGCGCTTACTTTGACGGACTACAAGCCACGCTCCCCTAAATACCCGTGGATAGCCACTCTTACTAACGGCAACCAAATCAAACTAACGGACGCCGGTTTAAAGCAAGTAGCAATGGGGAGAGTAGCATAATGTACCTAGAAAAAGCAATGCTAACAGCAACCCAAAACCAAAAAGGCGCTCTATTCTGTAACGCAATCGATGAGAACCCCTACGACTCAGTAGAATGGTCAAATCGTATGCCCGCGGATGGCTATTCCTTTGGCGCGGACGGCGAATTAACCTACACCCACTACTTCGTATGTTACGATGGGTGGGACTCAATGTCAGAAACTGATATATTCAATACACAGCAAAGAGCAGTAGACTACGCGTGGCGCGCGTCGTTCGGCACGTTAGACGTATGCATTAACCCACTACAAAATCAACTCACAAACAAGGACTTATTACCATGGTAACAACAACAACAACAAGCAAAACGTATCACGCGCATATTGACTTCGGCTCAGTAATCATTGAAATGAAAGCTTACGACGAAGAACACTTACGCGAACTTATAACCGTAGACATGCAGAAGAATCCGGATAAATATATACCGGACGGCGCGTGGCTCGCATACTCAACAGAGGAAACACTATGAAACATAACATGACAACATTCACTCAGTAATCGTAGTATGCAAATACTTAAGACAATCAAATGGGATAGGTTCGGACATAAATCCGGCAGTGGGATGATTGAAATATCCAAACACTCCGCGTATTACATAGGGGACAAGCCTCCGGAGGAGTTATTTAGAAAGTATCCAAACCTATCTCCTCACCCTACTTTAAATAAGCATTATGTCGCTAATAACCTGCTAATCAACTCTATAGTGGATAGCGCAGTTGTATCTTATAGAAAGAATTAGATACACTTTAGCGCTAGTACTAGCATCTCATCACCCATACCTCGGCTCAGCGCGCGTCGCTCCCCGTATGACATAGTGTTATTTTTCTCAGTGTCCTGCTTGGCTTTAAATACTCTACTAGGGTCGGAATAAGAGCTAAGTCGTACGCGTGCGTTTTTAATAGTTATGCCAACAGCCTTAGCAACAAGCCTAGCGTCGGTAACACTCCCATCATCTAAGGTGTATTGCTTACAGTTGTTATTCATACCAAACTCCTAGAACGGCGCGCCGGCGACAGCGCCAACACCTCTTTTATACTCTTTGGCGCAAGCGGTCTCAATTGCGTCCGTCCACTTGACAATGTCGCGTATTGCAATAGTACGCATCTGCACCCCATCTATTCTAACCGTCCTATTATTAGGTAGTATTCCCTCAGAAACCTGTGCAAGTGGGCGAATAATAGCACCTACTCTCTTAGCGGACACATTCTTATTGAACTCGTCCTTGTAAGCCTTAACAACATCAGATAATCTAATGATATCGGACTTAAGAGGCGCTTGCTTAAGGTGGTATGCCTCAGTAATCCAGTCTTCGATGTCAGAAGAACTATCAGCAACTAACTCAGCGCGTGACTCGGTCATAGGGGCGCTGGCGTGCGGGTTAAACCCAGACAGGTCGCGTGCCATCAGATACCCTAGAATTACAGACAGCCCGTCAGCACTGTGTGCCCATTTAAAGTAGTCACCTCCCTTATACCACGGGGCGATGTGCTCGGCAATCTGGTCGCGCGACATGTAGATGGTCTTACTCTTATAGATAAACAGTCGTCTGTCTCCTTCACTAACCGCCATAGGGAACGCGTGGTTTGTATTCATCCAGATTTGGCAGTAGTTGCGTTGGAACTTTTGAGCACCCCCTTTGATGTTAACGGAAACAGTTGTATCTGTAATCAACGGCTTCAGTCTATCGAGCAAATCCCACTTGTTGTTGGCGGACTTAATCTCATCCATCAGAATGAATCTAGTATCAATTAACCAGTTGTTGAACTGTGAATTAACGGCGTTGGAATCGGGTGTCGAGTAGTTACTCTCGCCTACCAACTTGCCAATTAGGTCTCCCAGACTTGTTTTACCTGTGTTGCCGGAGCAGAACACCTTGCCATTTCTACGGAACACTAAGAACGAGGAAGGCACTTTAAAGCAGTACATCTTGCCATCGACGGTGGGAACCAACTCAGTCTCACCTCTTGGCAATGTTAATAACTCCCTATTAAAAGAGGCGCGGACGGTATAGCAAGCACCGCCTTTGTACTTGTCACTTCGCTCATCAACACCTATATTAGCTCTAACACCGCTGGACACCAGTACATACTGAATGAACTCGGCGTTGCTCTTACTAGTAGTAAAGTACTCTTTGCCCTCACCTTTGCGAACGGCACCGTCCCAATGGAACACTTCATCCTTGATAATTTCTTTTTGAGAGAGGGACATTTCTCTCCACTCAGCGGGGAACTCCTTGGTATATATAGGCGCGTCAAAAGTGAATATGTGTCGGTAATCTCCGCCCTTTATCTCTTTATAATAGTAATTATAATCTCTACCCTCTAGTAAGCCCTCTAGCCTAAGGCGCTTGCGCTCTTTCTTAATGGACACAATACATCTACTCGTAGAGCTAGGGAAATAGCCGTCAGCCATTACAGCTATCTGTAGTCGTAAATCTGCATCAGATATATCTACTCCCTTACCCTCTACTTTAAATGAACACGGGAAACCACCTCTAACACGCTCTTGGCGCGCTAACTCAAAAGCAGACTTGACGACTACCTCCGAACTTCCCTCAGAGTAATACATCATGCGGTGGTTGGGACTCAGCATTTGGTCTAAACCTCTATCGTGCTTGAAGTGATACATGTAAGGGCAATCCGCCACGAAGTACTCATCAGGTGTCACAAACTCAGCAACCCCAGTCTCAGGGTGCCATTGTGCTACTTTACCACCAGTGTAGTCGTCTTTAAAAGCAACCCAGCCGTCAGGTGTCAGGTATTCAGTGTCCATATCTACGCAACCCTGTCCATGCATCATCAGAATAGCCCAAGCGGTTTTCTCACAGGGCTTCTGAACTGTAAATGCAATCCAGTCTAGCAAGTGCTCAGTCAATTCTTCGTTATAGTCAACCAGTGAGCTAACGTGCGATTTAAAGTCGGTTGCATCTCCTTCGGAGGGAGTGATATGTGTGCCCCGCCATGTGTTGAGGCACGTTGTTTCCCCAACGTACGCACCGGTCTCGCAGTTGAACACTTCACCGCGGTCGATAACCAACTTGTCGGGCATGTAAGCGCGGGCAGTAACCTGTGGCGCGCGTTCCTCTATAATCTTAGGGGCTTTCTTACCAAGTGTGCGTCCGAATGTCCTGCCAAGGGCGGTGCCCGTCGCGTACTTAGTACCAAGCATAACATCACGATAACTATCTTCATCGGCAACATATACCAAATAAGGGTGGGACTCACTCACATCGACTGTGCCAATAGCGTCAACATCACGATAACTCATCTCATTGAACTTCGGAACGGTATATGCACCCTCGGTAATCCAATTCTTGATACTAACCATGACATCAGCAGGTAATAATTCAGCAAGTCGCTTGTAACCCTGTGTAATATCTCCGTTTTTCCATCTAGAGATAGTACCGGTAACCTCGTTTCTTAAGCGGGCGGGCTTTTCCTCATCCCCCGCAGTGGTCATAACCCAATCCATCATATCATAGACAGCCTCAGGGTCGATATTTGTACCGCTCTTAAGTAGTAAACCGGTAGTGGCGAGTGCTAAATCGTGTCGGTTGCCATCCATCTGGCTCCAGACAACACTCATTAAAGTAAGGAATGCCATCGTGTCGCAGGCAGAAACAATCAACTCTAAATCGTCAAGTTGTGCAAAATCATCTTCCCACTCACCCTCCATGAAACCGTGCCATTTAATATGCTCACCAGAGGTGTGAATACTAGGCGGGACTACTGTTTGAGCAGAATTACCTCGTAACTCAACGATGACAGCCTTGTCAGCGTCAGCGATTGACGCGGGAAGTGACCACTTGCGTGATTTGACACCCTTTTCTTCAAAGGATGGGGCTAGGTTGTAAATAAAGTGTGAATTAGGGGCGGTTTTTCTACCAAAACGACGTGTCGGGGGTAGCAACAGGGGTGCCAGTGCTCTAGCTTCGGGTCTGTCTAGGTCAATATCAATTTGTTTCTTGCCAAGTATTAGCCCTAAGTTGTGTGGTGTGTTGCCATATTCGGCTATAAATGTTTCGTAGTCTAGAACGTGGGTATTCCACTTAGACATGATAGGCGCTTTGCCTTTAAATTTAACGGGTGTTAATTGCCAGCCCCAGTTAAGGTAGTATTCTCTGGTCGCATTGGCGGATATCTGTAAAAAGTCAATTACTTTTGCATCTTGTGTAGACGGCATTATTTATTCTCCTCTTATATTTATTGTTAATATGCCGAAATACTGTTATAATTACCCTATTACTTAATATTCTCCTCAAGATTATTGGTAACTTAAAGCCCGCATCCATGTTTTGCGGGCTTTTTTATTTCGGTTTCGAACTTATTAGTATAAACTAAACGCCCGTTGTGAGCGATTCAATTTTCTCCGTCCGTGTAGTAGGCACTTCAAACTCCTGTTGCTCCGCCCGTATCTCTTTCATACCACGCTCGATAGCAATCCGTAGGCACTCCGTTTTTCCAACGGGGTATCCAATTAGGTTGGTTAACTCATCTCTGAAATGCTCGATGTCTTTCTGCTTGTTTTTTGACACCCTTAGTGCAATTGTGTGAACTTCTATGTCCATTATAATACTCCTTTTGGTTTAAAGTGCTGATTATACAGTTGGTTTATATTATTTGTAATTTATTTTAAATATATGTTTGACTTATGTGTGTAATTAGGTATAATGACCTCAGAAGTTAAGAAAAAGACTTCTATTTTTAAATAACAAGGAAACAAATATGAAAAAACAATATCAATTTTACTTAACTCCCGAGGAGATTCTAGCAAAGGGTTATCTATATGTAGCTTACGGCTCAAACCTCGACTTAGAACAAATGTCGTTTAGAACTCCAACCGCAGTACCTATCGATACAGTTGAACTACCTAACTGGCAGTTAATCTTTAACGGTGTCGCGGATATCATACCAAAGGACGGTGCAAGCGTGCCACTAGGTGTGTTTGAAATGAACTCAGTAGAGGACTGGGAGGCATTACATACTTACGAGGGAACTCGACCTAAGGACGCGATGTACTACTTAACAGAGATTGAAACCGAGCACGGTACAGCACTAACCTACACAATGAGTGGGGGTAGAAGTGTATATGCACCTAGTGACCATTACTACGCTACGATTGTACGTGGGTATAAGCACTTTGGTATGGACTTAGCGCCTTTAGAGGAGGCACAGGAGCGCGCCGAGCGCGCAACCCCTCGTATAACCAGTAACCATAACCTATGGTACTCAAACTATCTGAATGGCAAGGCACCTCGTCGCGCCATGTACATTTAAAGGAGAAATAATATGAACTATAAAGTAGAGGCACAGTACTCAGCGTACTCGCAATGGGATATTGACTTTGATTTAGAGGAGTCTTATAACTGGTACATTAAGTATGACACCTTAAATGTACAACATAAAGAAGATGGTGAGTGGGTTTCATATGCATCAAATGCTCAAGGTGAGTGTGATTACAAACGACCTGAGAAAGTCTATCAAGCAGAGTTAGATGAAGACGGTGATGCTGATGAATGGAATGAGGTAGGATAATGAACTATAAGACAGCACTAGCAGAACAAATAGATGATATGGCAGAGAGCCTTGAGTATTGGAAGGACGCACATAAGAGGGCTATGGATAAAGAGGTGGACTTACAACAAGAGTTAGACGATTTAAAAACGGAGATACGTACTAAGAGGACTCTTTACTTAGATTTACTGGAGGAAAGGGACTCATTAGTAATAGAGGTTAATGATTTAACATCTACTAATAAAGAGTTATGGGCAACTATCAAGAGTTTGCCGACAATAGCGGAAGATGCCCTAGTAAGGAAACTAAAGGAGGAAACATCATGAACGCAGTAACAACTAAAGTATTTATCGAGTACGAACAACTAGGCGACAAGATAGATAAGATTAAGAGCTTCATAGCTAGCCCAGAAATGGACGATTTAAAGCCCGAGGCTAAGAACTTACTTATATCTCAATTAGCTGTAATGCGCCCATATTTGGACGTATTACGTGAAAGATTAAGCTATTTACTTAGTGAGAACGATGATGGATGATTATTTAATGTACTTTGTAGCATTTCTGTATAGAGCCTTTATAGTTGCTAAGGAGCATAAAGATGGTTAAAGTAGTATTGATATTTGAATTTGCTAATAGCAATCAAGCATTACTGTTTATAAACCTACTGGATTTATTTGATGTAGAAGCATACAGACCTGACCCTTTAGAAGACTCAGTAAGAGTCAATATAGCTAACTCTAACAAAGCGGGTTTAGAACAAATATACGATATTGCTGAGTTACTAGACAGTGAAATAATGGAGGAGAATAAAGATGAGTGAGCAATTAACGAACTGGGAAAGACAGAACAACGGTTACATCTCAGCAAGAAGCCCTGAAGATGCTAGGCATCCTCATACTATTAAGGAATCAAATCATCCAGATGTAGTAGTTGAGCGAGTTGAAGAGATTGAAGATACCGTTACTCGACTTACATTAGAGATGGCTGAGGTTAATAAGAAGCTAGACCACCACGATGCTGTGTTGTATAAGCTAGGTGTTGCTTTATATGATAGGAAGTTAGCTAATAAGGAGGCTGAGGATGAATGATTTTGAATTACAAATTGTTAATATTGGTAAACAGAGTGAATTATACATTGCTGGTGAAAGTTTCCATCAAGATGATTTTGAATATGAAGTTTCACTTGCTGATGCTAAAGAAGCAGTTGCTATATTAAATGAATTTATTGAGTTAAAGGAGAATGAAGATGACTGAAGAATACTTATTGATAGCAGAATGGTTCGATGAAGAAGACGGTAAGTGGAAACCTGTCCTTTCTAAGAGACCTGTAATTTTATTAAAGGAGGATTTGATATGAGTAGTTATAAGGTAACAGAGACAGACCATTACGAGATTGGTATTACCAATGCTGGGGAGTGTGGCTACTTCGAGCATAAGATGCTGGGTGATGATAAGGCGGGTGGTCTTTGGTTTAAGGATGGTGCGCTTGTTGATTACGATGGTGTCTATTATCTACCTAAGGAGGTGGCTAAAGAGCTAAACAAACGAGGTGTAAACACCTCCTATTTAGATGATAATTAAAACCGTGTGCTATGTGTGTATTTAATGTAGAATAGCGAAGCACTATGGTGGAAAAATACACAGACGCTGAAATAGATTACATAAGACAAACATCGGAAACTTTACAGATGTTTGTCCTTGGGGCAGAGGAGGTCTTGTCCGGTATGGATTATGACAGCGCCTTTAGGTTTGTCATAGGGGTGTCTCAGACCGCTCAAGAACACATCTCTACTATACTTAATGATGTAGCGCATGGTAAGGGTACGGACGAGCAGATAAGATTGATTGTCACTCATTTAGCACCTGCTTGTTTGTTGTTAACACAAGCGCTATATTCGTCATTAGATGCCGACGTACTTATTGACCGTTCTAAGTTTATAGATGCAATCACTCGACGCACTGTAGAAACATCAAAAATGGCGTTACATCAATTTGGAGGGAGTAAACATGCTCATTAGTAAGGAAACAGCACATCTTATATTTACAGAGAGCGAAGGTAAGGAGATATTTAAAGCACCCCTTGAGGATATAGAGGAGTTAGCACTATCTCTCTATGCCAAGCTTAGGTGTAAGCCTTTAAATGAGTTTATGCTCATGTACTACCATAATGACGCGTATGTTATGTTGATGGACTTAGAGGAGAACTTCACTAAGCGGTTTGCAGACGCTGTTGAGACCATTGAATACTATTCCTGTCAGAACAAGGACGTAGTAAAAGAGTACTGCACCTTAGGCATTTACTCTATTGAGGGGTCGAAAGGTATGCTGAAGCATTGGATACTGCACGATTTAAAGTATATGAAAGAAGAAACAGAGAAGGGAAATGGGATTGCTTAATGTATACAACGCACAGACATACTGTGATGCCGACGAGTGCCTTGAGACAGGGTGTATGCACCATCAAGAAAGTATTGATGTGGTTGATTATGAGAAGTCGGGGAGGCGCTTAGTAATAAAAGACTATCGTAAGGATTGTGGTGAGTATACACCCCCTGTATTTAATATCGACACGGTGTTTGATAATGGATACGATTGTGAGGACTGTGAGTATTCTTTTTATGAATCTCATTTAGATGACGAACCTAGGGGCAGGGGTTGTCGCGTATTAGAGGACGCTTTAAACGAAACAGAGTGTCCGGAATATTTTGAGTATATAAAGGAGAAATAATATGCCCGTGTATGTTGATTTAGTAAAGCAGAAATTTGGAAGATTGTCGGTTATAAGTCGCGCACCGTCGCGTAAGTCAGACCGACGAGCCATGTGGAACTGCCTATGTGGCTGTGGTAATAAGCACGTCGTATCTACAGCAGACTTACGTGGAGGTAGAGTACGCTCATGTGGTTGCTTGATACTGGAACGTGATGATAAAGGTCGCGTTGCACATAAAAAACTTTAAAAAAACTTATATTAAGTGTTTATTTAGGGTATATTTAAGGCTTGTTTATAACTCTTAGGAGCATAAAAGCAATAGTTGACGGCAGACCCTCTCCGATATGGGGGTATTGATTAGTACAGAGGTTATTGTTTCCTCTTTCATGCGCCTTGGCTTGGGCGTGTACGAAAAAAGCCAGTGTATCTGGTTTACCTTATTTACCAGTTATCCGCGCGATGCCCCCGCGTACACAACGGGGCAACTAATTAAATAAAGTCTACTGAGGTAAACAGACTATAAATGAGCCTTTAATATAATTCGTAGAAGGAGAATAATATGGTGTATGGTTATGATGTATTTGAGATTTTAGTGGGTGTGGGAATACTGTGGGTAGTATGGTTGTTATTATGGATGTTTGATTATAACGACAAAGTAATCAATAGAGGTAGGGAAGATGATTGATTATAAATTTAACGAGGATAATGTGGTTTGTGAGCTCCGTGAGTATGTAGATAGTACTTACGAACAGCACTACGTTAACCGGCATAATAACGTGCAGGTACTAGATGTGTACCAAGCCCGAGGAACCCTCACTAACACGGCGATTGATAACGCAATCAAGTACCTTATGCGCTATGGTAAGAAAGATGGCTTAAATCGAAAGGACTTGCTTAAGGCGATGCATTACCTAGTCATTGCTATGGGTAACGAGGAGCTTATTGAGGATGCTATTATTGCCTACGAGCCCGAGATACTCTCAGCAGAGGTAGAGATACTTCACGGCGTACAGTTTGACCTATACGTGACGTTTACAGACGGAACACAGCGTAAGGTGCTGATGAACAAGATGCTTACTGGTATGTACGACTACCTACGCTCCGAGGGTATGAAGTTTGCGGACACTTTTAGTTTTTCACGTTTTCTAGTACAATGGGACGACTATATACTAGACTACACAGCAGATGAACTTTACTCCATGGGGGAGAAACGAGACTATGTACCAAGACGAAGCGTGGGATGAATACTGGGAGCGCGTAGAGCGCAACCAACAGAAAAGAAAGTAATAAACAACGTCACTTAGAAAGAGGGTGCCGTACAATTTAAAGGGGTAAATCACATGATTGATTTATACAAAGGCGATTGTCTAGAAGTAATGGATAATCTAATAGCAGAGGGTGTAAAGGTTGATTTGGTGGTTACACGCCCACCATACGATGATTTACGTAGTTACGATTCATCAATAAATTTTGAAGATGTTGTCAAAAAACTTTATTTAATACTCAATGATGGTGGGGTTGTTG
>Ga0257122_1001115_pt1 | contig 20108 bp, 20 predicted proteins | sample SI106_120metaG_FD_190146 | JGI IMG/M metagenome (GOLD analysis project Ga0257122, IMG submission 190146) | Marine microbial communities from Saanich Inlet, British Columbia, Canada - SI106_120 | ecosystem: Environmental > Aquatic > Marine > Inlet | place: Canada: British Columbia | collected... | reverse complement strand
TTTAGCCTCTGAGAATATGGGGGCTGATGCTGTGGTCTACATGTCAAACTCATCTGAGGTTTCCCTAGCAGATTCTTCTACTGGATTCGGAGCTGTGGTAGGGTTAACGAGAACCTCTATTTTAGAGGGTCTCTCCGTCGTTATAACTACATCTGGATTACACTCATTATCCTCAGCTCTTAACGCCGGAACTGCCGGAGATCCAGTTTATTTCACGGATTCTGGAGTCCTGACCCTGACAGCTCCTAGCGATCCGGGAGATTATGTCCAACAAATAGGAATTTACAACACTTCCACGAGTATATTTGTACAGATTTCACCCCCTTTGGGACTTTAATTAGCATTTGCCATAATCTCTTCAGTAGTGTATAATCTACGAGATTATGATTATTCAATCTTACTTTAAAGTTACTAAAATAGCCTTTGCTGAACATGATTATCATGTTCTTCACCTCAGAAACATAGAAACTCAAGATTTCGTTATAGCGAAAGGGATGGTATCTGATCCTGTAGTAGGTAACATCTATTACTTTTCTCTGGAGCCCAGGAAAGTGATGTCGGAGAAAGAGGGAGAATCTTTTTCCATAAAAAATTATGATCTACTAACTCGTAGGCATTTAGAGCTAGAGCCTTCCTTGTTGGATGTGTTCTTCGACAGTTTCTTGGACAATAACCACATTAATTTTATAACTGAGGCTATTTTAGAGACCTATGGTATAGAAACTCCAGATATACTTCTATACGATATTGACAGACTTCATGCTGTTTTTGATCGTCTTAAACTTGATGATAACGTAAGAGACAGATATATAAGCCTCTTTAAAGTAGATTTCGTAAGACCTGCGTCCCTTGCCTTTATGAATTCCCTATTTATTAAAGAAGAACGGGCCTCTTTAATGTGGGATAAGTTTGGATATGGGTTCTTTAAATCAATGAAATCCAATCCTTACTTTTTGAGTATTTTAGGGGGTGTGACTGTCTCTATGGTTGATGCTTTAGATATTTCTGATGATATTCACCCAGATAGTGATCATAGGCTCGGGGGATTTATTTGTAATTACTCTGACAAGGAATCTTATTTTAAAGGTCATATGTACACTGCCGAGAAAGACTTGTTTGTTCATATGGAGAGAGTTTCACTAAAGGGAATAGTTAATCAGTCTAAATCTAGGGTTTCCAGAGTATTAGATGAATTATCCATTAAAGAGTATATCAAAAGAGATCTAGTCAAAGGAGCCAAAGTTTATTCAACTAAATATGCTTATCAGATTGAAGAGACCATAACCTCTAAGCTGTGTAGTATGTTGAATAAGCCTAGTACCATAAAATTTGATGAAGCTAAAATTTTAGAGAAGTTTAAACTGCTGTATAGCATAAAGCCAACAGAAACCCAGAAATCTGTGTTAAATGATATTAATACCTCTGATGTGTCTGTTTTGACTGGAAAAGCAGGAACTGGAAAGACCACGGCTGTAAATCTTATCGTTTGTATGTTGGAACAGTGTCAGATACCGTATGCCCTACTCTCTACTACAGGAAAGGCTTCCAAAGTATTAGCTAAAAGTACTGGAAGAGAAGCCCAAACAGTCCACTCTTATCTGGGATTCAATGGTTACGGATTCACAAAGGGTGATTTAGAGGAAAGATTCCTTGTTGTTGATGAGGCTAGTATGATGGATTCATATTTAGCATATGGGTTGCTGAAAAGTATTCCTTCGGGAACAAAGGTAATGTTCGTAGGAGATAATAATCAACTTCCTCCTGTAGGTCCTGGTGGTATTTTAGATGTGTTATGTGATGTCGGAGATGTTCCTGTAGTTGAATTAGATATAGTTCACAGGCAGAGTAAAGAATCCGAGATATTAAATCAAGCCCTGAGAGTTTTAGATAAGAAATCTTTTCAACCTATAACTGATTCCGCAGATTACAAATATATCCAAGGAACAGATCACAGATTTATAAAAGAAAAGTTACTGAATATTTATAAGAAGTCAAAGGAAAATAATATCGATTGTTTGGTTTTAAGCCCCATGAGAAAGGGGGCGTGTGGAGTTGTTTCTATAAATAGATTTCTACAGGAGAAATTAAACAGAAATTCTCTGAGAGAGGATACTCCTTGGTTTAGAAATGATAATTATGACTTCTTCGAGGGTGATCGGGTTATAATTATCAAGAATGATTGGAATTTGGGAGTGTGTAACGGCGATATAGGCACCATAGACACGATAACTGATGAATATATATCCATCACCTTAGATTCCAAAGAGACCGTCGTTATGACCAAGAATAAGGCTTCGTTCGCCTTGGAGCTTGCTTACTGTTTAACAATTCACAAGAGTCAGGGGTCTGAGTATGACGTGGTTTGTGTTATTCTCCAGAGAGACCATCAGAGGATGTTGAGTACCAACTTGATTTATACTGCGTTTACTCGTGCCTCTAAAAAGTTGTTAGTATTTTCTGATGAATTTTCTAGAACATTTAGGACTAATGATAGTGGTAAAAAAATTAGAAAGCATTCGTGGGTGCGTGAACTTTTCCCCGAAATGAAAATAAGTATTGATTCCTCCGAGGAGGATATGTTATCTTCCTTCTTAGTTTAATTAGATTATGAGTGATATTTCGATTAATATGCCACATCTCAGTTTGGAATTTTCCACTGAGAGGATTAATGGTCTGCTATCAAAATTGATACCAATAAGGGATAAAACATCAGCGTTATTGTTGTCGTTTAATTTTTTAACTAGAGATTCGTCATCCAGTAGTGTTCAAAACTACCAAAAAGAGATGTCGGCTATAGTGGAGTGGCAGAAGTTATTACAACATTATGATCCTCAGATTAGTTGTGCTGTTAAGACACTTCAAGGTTTTAAAATATTACTTAAAAATGAACTGGAGACGAGAGAGGCCGAGATTAGAACAGATTCCAAGTTAGTAAATCAACTAAGTGGTCCTCAACTTACTCAGGTAGTAAGGAATAAGACTACGGAATTGAGAACTAAAATGGCTGTCCTGACTAATCACTTGACGATGTGGGAAACTATTTTAGATAATTACCAAAAGAAAGCTAGAAATCTTCAAACTCAGTATAATAATATAAACAATATGTTGAAGGTTATGGAGAGAACCGGAGAGCTGGATGCAGACCCGTATGATATCGTTCATGATTGTGCTGAAAATCTGTCGGAAAATATAAAAAATTTAGAGGAAAAATGTCTTCCTGGGATTAGCGATATTGATTTAGTTCCGGATGATATTGAGGGAGATTCAAGTGCCCCTCTTGAAAATCAGACTTCCGAGTCTGATACACTGGAAGATTTATTTAATAACTTAGAAAGCTAGATCTAGGCAAATGGCCGTAATGATCAATATTTAACATTTTAATAGGAGAAATTACTTATGCAATTTCAAGAAACTTCGTGGGAAGATCAGATAGGGGACAAATTAAAGTCCTTTAAACTAAGACAGGACGAGAAAGCAATTGTTCACGTTGTAGAAGCTCAATCCAAAAGAGTGGCTTACGTTCACAGTGACTTTGATAACAAAATTCCAAAATTTGGGTGCTTCGGTAGCAGAGATGACGCAGAAAAAATCTGTTGTCAGGTTATGGGAAGACCTCAATCTCGGTTTTGTTTGATAGTCGTTCACTATTTAACCAGAACAACTGGAAAGCTCATGAAGGAGCCAATCGATCCAGGTAAGGTGTTCTTCTGGGATATTCCTCTTTCCAAGAGAAATCAAATCTTCAAGGCCAAGGGAGATCTTCCTTTGGACAAAGTAGATTTTCAGATTACTTGTACTGACGAGAAAACTCAGAAATTTGATATCAATGTAGTTGAAGGGTGTGCCTTTCACGAAGAATCAAATGAGGAACACAAAGAGGAAGCCATGGAAGTTGTGATGGAAATTTTCAACTCTATGGGGGAAAAAGCGTTTGCAGATTTGAACGAGGAAAGATTGAAGTCTATGCTTCAAAACAGAGGTCTTATTGCAGGTGGAACTCCTTCAGGAGGCTCTGGGTTTCAGGCAAGTGACGATTCCACAGAGGAAGAGACTGAAGTGGAGTCCTCTCCAGCTAAGTCTGTCTCTGCTAAATCTGAGTCTTCAGCAGCAGCTACAGCATCCCCTTCTAGTGATGCTGATTTAGATGCTTTTTTAGATACTTAAAATTTTACAAAAACGGGAAAGGGATTGATTTCCCTTTCCCGTTACATAAGGTGTTATTATGGCTAAGAAGAAAATTAGCGCATTGAACTCACTCCTAAAAAGTAAGTTTGAAACCGCAGTCAAAGACGTACACAAACCCCTAAAAGTTATACCCAGCGGTTCATTGATCCTTGATAAAATCATGGGTGTTGGCGGATATCCAATGGGCAGGGTAACAGAGGTTTACGGGCCTTACTCTTCTGGAAAGACAACAATAGCTTTACAAGCTATAAGAAATTGTCAGAAAGTTTATGGGAAGGTGTCTCTTTTCATGGATTTTGAGAGGAGTTTCAACAAAGGACATGCAGAGGCTGTCGGGGTTACCCTAGACGAAACTTGTATTGTTTTGGTTCCTGACCATCTTGAGCACGGGGAATCCATCCTCCAAGAAATTTTTGAGGATGGGGATACCGGAAGCGAGATCGGACTGATAGTTTTTGACTCCGTCTCAGCTATGCAACCGAAAGTTATTGTTGAAGGTGACGCAGAATCTAAAACTATGGGTGCCCAAGCTAGGGAGCTAGCTAGATTCATGTCTAAATACAGCAAGTGGGTTGCTAAGTATGATATAGCTACCATAGTTTTAAATCAAGAGCGAACGAATATAAAGACTAGCCAGTATGAGCCCGGTCCTTCTATCCTTTCGAGCGGTGGAAAAGCTCTACAATTCTACAACAGTATCAAAATCCATTTAAAGCAAATTTCGTATGAAGATTTTAGTTGGTTAAATCCCCTCACGGGTAAAACAGAAAAGAAGAAGAAAACCAGCATCGTAAGGGCTACTTGTATGAAAAATAAGGTGGCAGAACCTTTTCAGAGGGGCGATATTATTATGACCTTCGGAAAAGGTGTAGACAACGGCTCAGCTATTATTAACATAGCTATCATAGAAGGTCGGGTCTCCAAAAGTGGGGCTATGTACACTTTTACAGATATTAGCGGTAAAGAGGAAAAGATAAGAGGTAAAGATAATGTGGTTTCTTGGTTTGAAGAAAGACCTAAGGAACTTAAGGCCCTGGAAGATTGGTTTAAGGGAACATCTCTGGAAAGAGACGAAGAGGCCGAAACCCATAGTGCTATGATGGAATCCGGAGCACCAGTAGAAGACGATTTTAATGTACGAGAATGATAAAAGTACACATTAAAAATTATCAATTGGTCAAGGATTTAGTCTTTGAAATTGATGGCTTCACTTCTATACAAGGTTCCTCTAATAGAGGCAAATCTTCTATTGCTAGAAGTATTTCTTCCGCTCTAAAGAATGATAACGGAGAGGATTTCATACGTCATGGGCATGATTTCTGCGAAGTTGAGTTTACATTTCCTGAGGATAATCTAAAATTTAAATGGATTAAGAAGAGAGGTTCCGGGGGATACTATGTCTTAAATGATGATTATGATAATCCCTTTAATGCTTTGACTGGAAAAGTCCCTGAATTTGTAGCTGAATTAGGTGGAATTGATAGTGTTGAGATTAAGAGCGGAGCTAGTTCTGATAAGTATTTTCCACAGATTTGTAGTGATCAACACGGAACCTTATTTTTGATAGGGGACTCGGACCCCGTCAAAACTGAGCTTATAGCTGACCTAGCCGAAGTTACAAAGATAACCAAAGCTTTAAAATTACTTAAGAAGAAAGCTAAGTCTACTAATTCCGAGTTAAGTACCCGTAAAAAGGATCTAAAAGTATTTAACTTAAAGTGGGATGCTATAAAAGATCTAGATATAGAGAAAGATTACCGAGAACTTGAGAGCATAGTGTCTACCATAGAAAGTCATGATATCGAAAGTGCTAAGTTGGCCGGGGTTAAGTCTCGGTATCTAGCTTCTTCTAAGTTGTGTAGTATTTTATCGGATATACCTGAGATTGATTTGAGTTCTTTAGATAAACTAGGAATAGAGGAGCTTCGGGAGCTTCTTTCTCTTAAAACAAGACACGAAAATGTCGGATTAGTCTTAGAAAAGTTGGAAGATATACCGGAGTTGGTGATACCTGAAAATGTGGATGAAATCCTGAGTTTGTTGCAAAAGTTAGGAGATTTATCCTCTCGGTACAAAAAGTCAGAGAAGCTTTTATTAATCGATGTTCCTGAGGTCAAAATTCCTGAGGTTGAGGATATATTGGAAGAGGCTCTGAGTTTAAGCAGATTGAAGAACTCACATAATAGAGCTACCTCGAAAATGTTAGTGCTATCTGACATAGATTCCATAAATATAGAAACTCCTCCTAATATAGATTCTAAGTTAGAAGAGATAGCACGTCTGATGTCTTTGAAAGAAAGATATACCGCTACCGCTAAATTATTAGAATCTCTGGATCAGAGTAGCAAGGATCTAGAAATGGAAATAAGGGTCAACGACTTAGAGTTATCTAAATTTGATAACTGTCCCCTGTGTGGGATGGAATTTGGAGAAATGCACTCTCATGCCTGAAATTAAGGAAATAGTAAAGGAGATTAAAGGACCCTTTAAGTTGATGAATATCATTGACCCACACCTGTCGGATAAACCTCCGGGTTATAGGTGCGATGATTATATGTCAGCAGCTCTCGGGAAGATTGATCAAGTGAGGAAGATAGCTAACAGGAGAAAGGTTGATTTGGTAACATTAACTGGTGACTTATTCTCTGACCGCAGAAAAGATCGAAATTCCCACGAGTTAACGAGCAGTTTTGGGGGGAGCTTAAAACCCTTCAAATGTGACATAGCTTCTATCCTGGGTAACCATGATTTATATTATAATAGATTTGATAGCTGGCCCGAGCAACCTGTAAGCAACCTGATCAAGACAGATACCATAAAGTTACTAGACCACGTTAATTACGTATTTGTATTTAAAAAGACAGGCAAAAAGATAAGGATAAGAGGAAACTCCTACCATGAAAAAAGTAATGTCGAGCATTTATACGATCCTCGTGGTGACGAGGATATTCTTGTTCAGGTTACCCACTCTTCTATTGATCCAAAAGGGGGTTTCTACGGTAAGTATTCGGAAGAAATCCATTCCTACGAATCTTTACTTGGGGCAAGTCCGGATATATTTCTATTGGGTCATATACATTCCCCAGTAGGTATAACTGAAGTTGGAGGAAAGTATTTTTTCCAACATGGGTCTTTAATGAGATCCTCTACGCATGACTATAATTTAGAGAGAGGTATAAATGTTGGATACCTAGAAATAGATGAGAACCTAGAAATTAAAGTGGAGGAAATTCCTTTAAATATTAAACCAAGTACAGAGATTTTTGACTTGAAGAAGAAAGAGGAGATAGCTAGACTTCAGGATAAAAAAGATGCTTTCTTCTCTAGAATAAATGAAGTTAGGATGAAGAGCGAGAAATCTTTAACTATAGATTCTCTTTTGAATGAGATTAAAGACAAAGATATTGATAGATTGAGATCTATAATTGATCACTATATGGATCAGGTTACATAAAGATGGCTATAGAGATAACCCCTGAAAAGCATAGAATATTTAAATCTTGTAGGAAGAGGTTTCTTTTTGATATGGAGGGAGAGATTCCAATCCAGTCTTCATTCTCAGTGTTGTACAATATTCGGAATGAAGCCTTATCCTGGGCTATTCAGGAAATATCCGAGAAGCATTCCTCGGTGGGAGATTTCTGTTCCGTTCCGGTATCCGAATCTTATATGCATTTTAGTGACAAATTGTCGGACTTGATAAAGGATAATAAGTTAAAGATCGCCTCAGAAAAGATAGATGAGATAGACGACTTTTTTGAGGATTCTTGGGAGTTTCTGGTATCAAAATTAAAAATTCTAAAAGCTTATAGCATAGCAGATTCCAGAAGCATATCAGTGGACATTGATTACGGGAGAGGTTATGCTTTGTGTCCTGAGTTATCGCTGTTGCTTCAAAAAGGGGATATTTCTATTATAGTTTATATTCCAATGAAGAAGTCAGAGAGAAAGATGGATGTCATGACCAAGCTAGACTTTATGATGTATGTCTATGGCATTCATAATAAGAGTTTTGAGAATATACGTGGAATTTATATAGATATACCCTCGTCTGAATCTGGTGTGTTGGATGTCCATAGATGTACATCGGATTCGATTAAACAATTCAAGTATGATATAATGGGTGTCATTGAAGCTATAGAGGGAAATAAGTTATTCCCTAGCCCAAAAAGTTCTGTTTGTGGTTCGTGTAGATTTTCAACTAAATGTGATGCCTTTAGAAAAGAATTTCCAGATAAAGTGAATGTGTCAGACATGGAATCTGATCTATTAGAGAGTAGAATTACTGAAATGGAGTGGTAATGCAAGACAAACTTAATAAATTAGCTAATAAATTTAAAGAATTCAAAGATAGAGGTATAAATCTACAATCGGAAACTAAAGTTTTAGCTTCCAAGAAAATGGATGCGGAGAAAGAGGCTAAAGAGGTTGCGTCTGATATGGGGGCCTTAAAAGTTACACCGGATACCATCGATGATAGAATGGAGGAATTATTTACAGAGGCTGGAACTGAGGTAATGAGGTTCTCCAAAGAACTAGAGGACTCAGAAAACAAAGTCAATACTATAAAAGAAGAATTAGAAAGAATTTAATGAAGATTCCAAAAGATGACTTACACCTATTATTGAAAACTGCTGGAGTAGGTTTAGGGGATTCCCCTATATATCCAATTCTGGCTAACTTTAATATCCAAAAGAAAGGTTCTAAACTTTGCGTAAAGAGCACAAATAGTAGTGTATATGTTTTCTGTTCTATGAAGAAAGATAGTTTTGAGGAGGAGCCTGACTTTGATATTCTAGTTGAAGGGAAGAAATTTGTAGGTTTCATAAATACTAGAAAGGATAAGGAATACGAAGTGGAGATGGATAATAACTCCCTCCTTTTAAAGACTGATTCAATATCTGCATCATTTCCATTAGATGCTATGGTAGATATGTACCCCGAGTTCCCTTCTTTTGCTGAAATTCAAAAACTAGGAACTGTTTCCAGGAAGAGGTTATCTGAGGGTCTCAGTTTCGTTCAATCCTATCTTAAAGAAGATTCTTCTTCTGTAAAAGAGACTGTTCTTGAAGTCAGGAATTCTGTTGCTGTAGGGGGAACCCCATCAGCTATGGGAACCTGGAAGGACAAGGAACTCACAGTACCCATTAAACTTGGGTGTTGTGAAGCCAAAAAGATTGTCTCTTTCCTCAACAGTTTTTCAGATGTTGATGATATTGACATCCTAGAAACTCCCCACCATTATTTCTTCAAAGTAGGTGCCTATCATTTTATATCATGTGAGAAATTGGCTGACAACATAAGTGTACCTAAGATAGAGGGATACATGGATTCTATGATCCCTAGTATTAGGTTTTCTTTCAGTCAGAAGGAGTTGCTGGGAGCTATTAAATCCCTTAAACATACTATAGATTCCACTATTACTGATATGAGATTGAGAGTAGGGTTTGAAGATTGTAAAAAGGGCCTTCAAGTTATATTTGGCAATAGCTCTAGGAATGTTTCAGTCTCCGAGATAGAGGCAGAAATTGACCCCGAGAGCGATGAATCTGAGATCTCCATGAAAATTGATCACAAAGTATTCACCGAAGTACTTAAACATAATCAGAACGACACCGTGTTTATGGAAATATATCGCTTGAAATCTTTGGCATATTTTGTTGAAGAAAACGAAGAGACCAGCGTATCCTCCGAAATCATCATGCAAGTGAGGAACATCTCGTGAGCGATATATCTGATGTAAAAAGCCAGTTTGATTCCTTTAGAACTCACTATGAGAAGGTCAGAGGAATGCTGGACATGTTTAAAAGGGATAAGGAGTCCACAGAACTAAAAGTCTCAGTCATGCAGGATGACGTGGATTATTTAAACCATGCTGCTATGATAATGGAAAAGTTCATACGGGAGTCGAATGCTGAAGCTTTACAAGAGCTAGAGGATACCCTTAATGATGGTATAGAAGCTAATTTCCCCGATTTTGAGTCTAGGTTAGAGATAGAATACAAAGTAACTCCAAGCACCCAGAGAATTATATTTAGGTTTAAAAAGGGAGAGTACTACGAGAAAGTTAAGGATAGTCAGAGTGGCGGAATGCTGGATGTTGTATCCCTTTTGAGTAGGGTGGTTTTCATAGTTCAAAAGAAGTGGAGACCGCTTATTGCATTAGACGAAGCTCTTAACGGAGTCTCGGTTAGAGAAGATGAGGATGACTACCCATATGCTCAGTTGACTTCTTCGTTATTGAAGACGATAACAGAAACACAGGGATTCGATATTCTTTTAAATACTCACAAAGATGAATTAACAGAACAGGCTAAAACCAAATACAAGATAAGTAAGTATATGGATAGTGATGGATTTTCAGCTTCTTCGTTGGAAAGGATTTCGAGGTAAGCATTTATGAAGGTTATAAGTTTTACAGACAGATATTGGAAAGGAGACGGTCTATTTCTGGATATGAAAAAAGATTTTCCACACCGTAAAAAGGCGAGAGAGCTGTACTCCAGGATTGATGATATGTCAGATCTATCTCTTAGAAATTTTGTTTTCCTGAAAAAATATTCCCCAGAAATATATGAGATATGGAAAAGAGTGTTCCATTTCTCTGATAAGTTTACCCCTGCGGAAACTTTGACTGCAATCAAGTACTTTATGAGGTTAAAGCTTTTTTCTTTGGATTTCTTGGAAAAACAAGAGGATGATCTTAAATTACGAGAAGATTCCGAGGATTTAGTGAGGAAGATTCTATCCATCCCCAACTTTTTTATGTCTGGGGTTAAGATTTCGTTTGATATAGATAAATTCTGGGAGCTTGTTCCCCAGCGTAGTACATCAGAATTATTATACTACATTGTGGCGTATTACTGTAATGCTAAACGAATCAAAAAAAGGTTTCCAGATATCAAAAAGATGGCGGTAGAAATATTTGAGAAGGATACTTTTTTGATCACCAGTACTTCATGTGAAATGGATATAGAAACTCTGGATAACCCTGAGGATAAATCTCTCAAGGGAATCGTAGAGAATATGTTCGAGGTATACGATTATAATGGGTATAATTACGGAGCCCGTAAGGATTCTGGGAAGAGTGATTTTTGGTTTGCGTGGTTAGCATGAGAGATATAAAATTCCAAAAAACTCTGAGAAGGTTATTAAAAAAGGCGTGTATCTCTAAATTAGAAGGTCACGTTATCGACATAGAAAAAGATGGCAATCCAGTAGAGATACATTTTTTGTTGGGAAAAACTTCTGGTGCCACCCTTCTAGCTTCCTCTGGAGAGGATAAGTGGCCTATCATGGCTTATGATCCTGCTAGGGAATACCATAATACTGCTGATTCAGAAATTTACCTGGATTCTGCTAATTATATAGAATTCGAAAGTTCTTTTATAGAGAGCCGAGCCAAATTTGAATCCCTGCTAAATTCTTTATAGCGCATTTCTCTACTTTTTTAATATACGGGTTTGTGGAGGGGGCTTGCGTATGTTAAAAAAGAACAAAATTTTTATACTGGATGATAATGAGGGATGGTTAAAATTATTTCAACATACCATAATCCCACATTTTAATTTGAGGAATGTTGAGTTCACTCTCCTGACCGCTAGCTGGTCAGAGTTGCTAGATCACGAAGAAGTCAAAGACGCCTCCTTATTTATCATAGATTTCTTTCTCAAGAATGCTCCCATGAAATCCCAGTTTCCAGCCTTGGACTACAAAGCTGACATTACCGGATTAGAATTAGCCGTTACCTGTAAGACACTAGCCCCTAAGGCTAAGATTAAAATTGTTACTTGTGGAAAGTTTGCAGCTCTGGATTTACTTAATTCGAAACCTGAATTTAGAACAGTTTGTGATCCTAAGGATATCATAACTAAGCCGGTATCTCTAGAGGTTATGAAAAACATAATAAATGAGTTAGACTAATGCTATTCGAGATAACAGAAGCCGTTTATTTCATTCTGGTTCAAGACAAAGAACTAAAAAATGCTTTGTTCAATTACTTCGAGCAAAATCATGAAAAGGTTTTTGTTTGCAATAGTATAGATGATTTTATTTTTAGCAGTTCTTACTATACCGGAAACGAATCCTCTTTTGTGACATATTTCATAGAGACTACTCCTGATGTGATGTCTTACGTTCAAGAGCAGATTTTAATGAAAGTAGGTTTTCCAGGAGAGTATCCGGTGGGAGTATTTCTATTTAATCACGAGGACTCCGGAACAATTTACGATATGCCACATCATGTACAAAATGCTATGGAGTATCATGGGACTATAGATACCATAGATCCTGGAGATATAGATTTTACTGATGCCAGTCAGAGACTTCTGTTTTTGGACATGATAAAAACCAAAAATAACAAGATGAGATTTTATCTTCACAATCAGATTGTAGATTATAATTTAGTTTGTAAAGTAGAGAACAACAGTCAATCGGTTATGATGTTAAGGGAAGATGTAACAGAGGTTATTAACCCTGACAAACATAATTTAGAAGAGGTGGTTAAAAAATCTACAAAGGTGGACTTCACAAAGATTACGGAAGATTTGAGAGAGGCCCTTAAATCTAATACGTATCTGAAAGGTGGGATAGATTGGTTAATTGCACATACATGGGTTAATCGAGCTAAGTACATGGTTACGATACTTCTCACGATGGCTACCTTCGGGTTGTATTTTTCGGGTGATATATACAAATTTTATAATACCATTGATTTCATATTCACGAATAAGTACGAAATCCATCGTATGATTAAGAAAGAAAAATTAGTCGAGACTAAAAAGATTAAAGAAGAGGTAAAAAAGGGTCAGTAGTTGTAACTAGCCCGTTGTTCCTGTATAATATTTCCATTATTTAATTAAATACGGAATTATATTATGCGTTATTTTATAGGGATTGATCAATCCCTTTCCTGTAGTGGTCTAGTAGTACTAGATAATGATACCAAAAAAGTAATTGAGTCTGTCAATATAAAGGCAACCCCTAATAAACCTGTTTTTGTTGTGGGTAAAGAGAATTTTTCTCAGACCTCTACCAGAGTGAATTTTATCTTATCCAAGATGGAAGATGTGTTCAAGAATTACGATCCCGAGGAAACTTTTGTGTGTATGGAGCATCTGGCCTCCAACAAAAACAAGAGTCGGGATACAGACTATGTCCTCTCTCACTTATTCTTTTCATTGATCTCCCTAATTGATATGTATGGATTTAACAACCTTATTGTTAGTCCGAATTCGCATAAAAAATTAGTATTCCCTACCAACAGAACAGAGATGGTTAAAAAGAAGGTTGCAGAGATATCCAAGATAAAGAAAACTATAGATAAAAAAGTTGTGGAACACGACTTGTTCTTCGAAGACGGTTTGGTTATGTCTGGGTTTTCCAGGGAAGACGAAGAGTTTCTGGATACCTACGATACTAAGGATGGTTTCTGTTTGGCTTATTTTGGAATGCGCTCGTGGTTTTGTAATTTTAATGAGGTATTTACCCATCGCACCCCCAAGCAAAAAGCTATAGGAGATAATTATCAACTAGACGCTCTTCGAGGGGCACTGTGCTCCGCCACCAAAAGGAGTTCTGGGTGTTGGGGGTGTGTAGCTTACGATAGATGTAAAGATAAAGCTAAATACAAAGAATCCAAGAGTACTCTTAAAAAGTGGCTACGGCTTAAAGATTTACAGAGAGGTATAGTTGAGGATTACATAAAAAATCCAGAAGACCGGATGCCAAAACAAGTTACTCTGGAGGATTTAGATGAATAAAAATTTTGTTGTATTTGATGGCATAGACGGTTCCGGAAAATCCACTATTATGGGACATATATCAGAAGGAGATTATTTCGCTAGAGCCTTATTTACCAGAGAACCCAAATCAATTATTCTCACTTGCGAGAGCATCTACAATGTCCTAATTAATCCCGAGTTGGATTTATGTCCAGAGACCGAGTTGGCCTTGGTTTTGGCTTCTAGAGCAGAGAATATAAATAAGGTTATTTTACCAGGATTACAGAAATCTCATGTTTTCTGTGATAGGTTTTCTGAGAGTACTATGGCCTATCAAGGTGCTGGCAGGGGGTTAGGCACATACAATATTAGGGATATTGTTTACAATACCATGTTTTATACCCAACCAGATTTGACTTTAATATTTGACTTACCCGTAGAAGAGGCTATTAAGAGGTCTAAATCACGTGGAGAGCAGGATAAATTTGATGCAGAGACCACAGGATTTATGCAAAGATTGCGGGATTATTATCTCAGTATAGAAGGACATGGTCGTGGGTATGTTGCTATAATAGACGCATCCCTTCCTGTTGAGCAGGTTGTGGAGAATACCATTAAAGTACTCAAGAGGGAGTTAGAATGGAATTGATAGGAGATTACTCTGAGTTCGCTCTGAATGAAGAGAAACAAACTAACTCCGCTAGGACATGTTATTCAGTCAACTTAAAGGTTGATGATCCAGCAATGCCAGAATTGAATGAAAGTATCACGGAGTCCGAGCATCATAGTACCTTTGGTCATCAATATGTTAATTTAAAGATGAATACCTCAAGGTTACATGCGTTGTTTTTGTATGGACAGCCTTATTACGTAGCTGATGAGAGATCTTTTAGGTATACCAAACCTGGACCCAAAACATTTTATTCATTTGGAGACTCAGACTTAGAAGCTCACAATAAAAAGTGTTATGAGTATTACTGGAAAATACATGCTGAAGTGAAAGAGCAGCTACGTTCTTCTGTAGAAGCTACATTCAGAAGTAAAGCTGATAAAAAGCTGGACAAGCTAGCTGCCGAGTTAGCCAGGATGGTGTTACCGTTAAGTACAAAAACTAAGAAGTGGCACACGGTTAATGCAGAGGTGCTAATTCAGCACTGTTCTATCTTACCCGAGGAGATAAGGTGTCATTCAGAGTATATTGAGGAGCTATTCTCTAAAGTTCTGGTACACAGTCCGACGGCTCTTAAATATTTGAGTAAGAGAAGAGCTGCGACTCCTTCGTTCGTTTTTAGTGAGTCTAATTTCGATTCTGGAAATCATGTGAATCGGTTTGATTGTAGCTCTAAATTTTCTACTTTCTATGATCACAATATACTTAGCGATATAGAAAGTCTTATTTTGGATACTCCTGATATCACTCATTTACATCGGCAAAGTTCGTTAGGTAATGTTCTCTCGATGTCGAGGGTTAATGGCTCATACGTAATGAGCGCTTCCTGTTTGGCACAGCTGGTTAGGCACCGACCCTTTGTGTTAAGGCATAAATTTCTGAACAATTCTTTTTATATGGATGATTATTTAAAAGAGTGTCCAAGTTACCTGGAATTTGTTGAGTATTACCATAAAGAGATCGAGAAGCAGTCTAGTAACCCTCTCAAATATTATTTTAGGGCCATGGGTAACAATATGCACGTTGATTTTGATGTTGATTGTTACACATTAATAAATTTCCACAAGAAACGTTTATGTTTTAATGCACAAATGGAAGTTTATAACTTTGCGGAGTTTATGGTTAAAGGGTTTAAAGAAGGGGCTTCTGACGAAGTAGTCAATCACTTATATGCCCCACCTTGTGTACATAATTTCAAAAAAGGTACTAAACCCACTTGCCCCGAAGGTGACAGATATTGTAGAATAGCAGTGTGGAAATTAAAAAACAGAGGTAACGAAAGGAAGTTCTAGTGAATCAAGAACAGAGACTCCAAAGAATTACACATCTATTTGAGAAGTATGAAGAGGGTAATCCAGAAGTATCAGATCGACAGTATGATGAACTAGTTACCGAATTTCTGTCTAAGGGCGGAAGTTACGAGCAGATTTACGGGGATGCTCTAATAAGGTCTGACTATCCTTGTTTGAGCCAGGATAATATTTACGACGAATCTGAATTGATGACGGAGTTTATCTCCAAAAGATTAGATCTAAGTTCCATCCCAGCAGACTGGGTAAGTAAGCATTCCGCAGGACGAAAGACTGATGTCCTGGTTTGTTCCCCTAAGTTTGATGGAGTATCCATCTACTTGTTAATAAACACATCCTCTAGAGAGATTGTCTCTGTGTTCTCTAGAAAAAATAAAAGGCTATTTCCGTTTATTGAGGCCGAGATTTCCAGGCTTTTCACCGAGAAGTATTTGTCTAGGGTTAGTGAGGATTGGTTTGATTCCTATAACGAGTTACTAACAGTAAGAGTGGAAGTTATTCTCCCCAAAAAGGTATTTGATAATAAGTACAGGAGGTCCGAATCCAATCCTAACGGTAAAGCTAATCCCAGAAACGCAGTCTCCGGCTTACTTAACAGTAAGTACCCTTCTGAAGCTATGGAGGATCTCCATTTCAAGGTTTTTGATAAAACCACTCCAGGGCTGTATAGTGAATATTTTCCCGAGAAAGATTACCCGGTTGTAAAGATAACTGCCGAAATGATAAAAGATTTTTTGGCTAAGTCAAAAAATCTTGAGAGCCGGGGTGCCTTTAGTACCTTTCTAGATGAAACTTTTAAGAGAGTCTTTGAAGAGTATGATTGTGACGGAGTGGTTCTCAGGGCAGATAGCCTGGATTACAGACAGCAAATGGGTAATACTGGACATCATTGGGCAGCGGAGACCTCTTATAAGAATTTCAATGATGAAAAGCATGAAACTGTCCTAGAGGGAGTGACCTTCACTCTATCTCCTAGCGGAGAGTTCTTTCCGGTGGGAAATCTTAAACCAGTTCAGTTCAAAGATGCCGAGGTTTCTAATGTTACCCTGAATAGTATGAGATTTATGGAGGAGGAGTTTGAAACTCCTATACAGATAGGAAGTATTCTGACTATTATCAAGAGCGGAGATATTATCCCCAAAGTCGTTGATGTGGAAGCTCCGGATAACACTGATTTAGTGGACATAAGATTAGATACGTGTCCATTTTGTGCTGTTGAGACTGTAAGGGACGGAGCTTATCTATTTTGTAAAAATACTACGTGCCCAGAAAGAAGGGCTAAGCTTTTGGTTAAACAAATCGAGTTTTTACAAGAGTTTCTAGGACTAAAAGGTGTTAGTGATCGTACCATCAGGAAGCTCTTCGGTGTAGGTGTAAGATCTTTAGAGGATTGTGTGGAGTTTGACTTTCGAGATAATCCAGCCATAGAAGATGCTATAGGACCTTCTATGGCTGACAAAGTTGCAGTTTTATTCGAAACTTTTATGAAGAAGGACATAACTCTCGGGGAACTTTTTAAAATCCTTCAAATCGAAGATTTTGGAACATCTACTATACCTAAATTTGATAAGTGGGTGGCCAGAAATAGACAGGATCATGTTTTTGTGGATGGAAAAATAAGAGTATTTAATCTTGAATCCGTAGTGGATGAATTCTTTGATAAACATACCAGTATAAACAGTAAGGTTAGAGGTCGTATCCATGAAAAGTTGAAGTCTCTGGAAGGGGGATATTTCTTAGAGAAAATCAATTTAGTTCCCTTTGAACTTGATGAGGAGTCAGAAAATCTTCCTAAGTACATTGTTACTGGATCTCTCGCAGGGATGTCCAAGAAGGAATTCTCCAGTAGTGTTACGGGAAGGGCTTTAGAGGTTACTTCTATGTCCCAAGTAGACTATTTGGTATGTAATTCTTTCAATCCAGAGAAGCCCTCTGGAAAAGCTAAGAAGGCTGTGGCATTACAGGACAAAGGACATCATATTAAAATTGTTAACCAGGAAGAATTTTTGGGAATAATTTGATATAGATGTCAAGGTATGTTAAGATAGGAATCTATGAGTTCAGAAGTAGTATTTGAAACACCTTTTATGTCTGTGAGGAAAAGTCCCGGCGGATGGTTTTTTTATGCCGAAAGAAAGGGTATAGATTCCGTAGCCTTTGTTTTATTTGATAAATCAGATGATAAGGTAAAGTATTGTTTGGTTAATGAAACTAAACCTCCCATGGAAGAATTTAATTCCGATAAAGAGGTTTTTCTAACCACCGCTTTTGGAGGTTCCCAGGACAAGGTAAATAGGGATGAGTACGTAGAGTTATCTGAGGATTCTAAACTAGATCTCATGAAAACTATAGCTTTGTCAGAGTGTTCGGAAGAGGGTGGATATGACATCACCGATGATTCCCGTATTTTATTCCTGGATAAGGTTCTACTGAGCACTCAGATGAATCAGTACGTTTATTGTTTTGCTTTTGATGTTACCGGATTAGATTTTAAAGGTACAAGACCTCAAGATAGGGGAGAAGAAAAAGCTACCTTGGTCTGGGTTAGCCAAGAGGACATAGAAAGTTCGGAGTGTATAAAGGCCAGAGCTATAGTTTACACTCTTAACACCAGGATTCCGGGTTTAAAAACTGCGGGGAGAGTTCCCGCACCCGAGTTGCCAGAGATATTAAATAAGCTTACAGAATCCAGAGAAGCTTTAGTTATCGGAGATTTTAGCGATTCTGAAGATATTAAAGAGTTTATAGAAAATACATTAGATTATTTAGGTTATATTACAGAGTATTCGGAGTCCGCTGAGATCACCGAGAATTTCGACTTAGTTTTAGTTTTTGGTGAATCAGATACCGGGGATATATTAATAGATCCCAATGATACCAGAAATACCATAAAAGCTAAGATTCTTAAAAAAGAATTCTCGCTGTTTGAAAAGTAATTCCGGGTCTCTTTCGGGGCATCATTATGAGGGATAGAAATCTCAAAAACATCTTTAATTACTCAATTTCTAGAGGAGATACCCAAAAGGATTGTGAGAGACGTTACTTTTATCAGTACTATTTTCACTGGAACGGCTGGCTTGTTAGGAAAGACTTAAATAATGAGTTAGATAACTCCTTCAACCCCCGTGAATTAGGCACAGATGTCAGGAAACAGCTGGCCTACACATTTAAAAAATCCACGGGATTCTATTTATATGTAGGTAATAAGATACACTCACAATTGGAGAAGTTTTTAAAGCTGTTAGATTCTAATCAATATTTGAAACCAAATTCAAGTGCTGCGTTTGTCGCTGCTGCTGTTAAAAATTTTGAGAGAGAGCTAACTGAGATTGTTAAAAATCAGAAAGAAGAGTCCTTTTTGGCTAAGCCCAAGGATCATGTTTTCTTTGTGGAGTATCTTAATAGCGCACAATTTAGCCACGGGTATCCAGGTATCTTACCCCCTAATTGGACAAGATTTGTAAAGGATGCCACTGAGCTATATGAAATAAACTTAAAAGCTTTTTTCAGTCAGAAATTGTACAGTGGATTGAATGAGCTTCATAAAAGGGCCGAGGTATTTGATGTGGAGCCTTCTTATCGTTATGTTTACGAATTCAAAAGAGGGGACCAGAAATACGAAATTCCGGTTTTGATACGGCCAGATCTATTGACCATCTCAGATGGGGTTATGAGTATCTTTGATTGGAAGACAGGATCTAGTAGAAATATAAAGTTTTTCCAGTTAAGATTTTATGCTTATATGCTGAAAAAAATGTATGAAGAAGGGAAAATATTTAAAGGTGAGACCATCGACACTACCAAACTCAAGATTTACTGTCTCAAGGAAAGTAAACCTCTTTTTGAAACTTATGAGGAAGAATCCTTAGATTTGGATACTCTCCACGATGATTTTGTGAATATGATTAGTGTGACCGATGATGGCTTGGATATGAATACCATAGATGATGGAAGAGAAGAAGAGTTTAGCATCAAAACTAATTCTGGTAAATTCGGATGTAGGGCGTGTCCTTTTTTGAAGATATGTCCTGGAACAGCTGAGAAGCTAAAGTTTGTTTGATATGACTAATAGATTAATTGTTGGAACACAGTGGGGTGACGAGGGAAAGGGTCGCATTGTAGACATCTTTTGTGGAAATGTGCCAACCCTTGGTATAAGGTATCAAGGAGGTCCTAATGCAGGTCATACCTTGTATCGAAAGGGTGTCAAGATTGTGGTCC
>Ga0257122_1001114_pt1 | contig 20114 bp, 17 predicted proteins | sample SI106_120metaG_FD_190146 | JGI IMG/M metagenome (GOLD analysis project Ga0257122, IMG submission 190146) | Marine microbial communities from Saanich Inlet, British Columbia, Canada - SI106_120 | ecosystem: Environmental > Aquatic > Marine > Inlet | place: Canada: British Columbia | collected... | reverse complement strand
AACGCCTGGCCGGAACACTGCCTGCCGAGTACCAGGACATGCGGTTGGGTGAAATACGGGCCGATCTACACATGGGCAATCCGGCACGAACCGGTCGGGTTTTCACGAGCAGGATCAGGGGTATCGACACCATCGTCCGCCGGGACGGATTACGCACAACGACCGAGTACATCACACCCTACGGCACGGTCAGTCAGACAGCTGAACGGACCGACGAGTTGGACCGGGTAGGAATACAACCGCTGGTCGTGGACAAGATGCTCAAGGGGCCTGATGACTACGACGCCGTGATGCACATCTTCGGGAACATGGAATGGTATCCGTGTTACGACGAGTACGAGGCCTACGACCGAGATGTGGGCGACGACGGCCTTCCTATGGTCAGCATCGGCGACGTTCCTTTCCACCACTACCTCGGTGACCTGTCCGGGTACGAAACAGCGTACCTGGATCTTTTCGACAATCCCGGGAAGGTCGAGAGTCTTCTGGACACCATCTCGCAGGTGTACCGGGAACGCATGTGGCCGGTGGTGGCCGAATCACCGGCGAGGTTGTTTCTCCACGGGGCGCACTTTGCATCACAGACCACTCCGGCACCCTACTTCGACAAGTACATCACTCCGTACGTGCGAGAGTTCACAAATTATGTGCACAAGCACGGCAAATCTGTCGCCCAACACGCGGACAACGACAGCCTTGAGATTCTCGACCAGTTACAGGAATCCGGGTACGACATGCAGGAATGCTTCGTCACCTCTCCCATGGTCCCTGTAAGCCTGAGTGAGGCGAGGGAGCGCTGGGGCGACTCGATGATCATCTGGGGAGGCCTGCCCTCAGTCCTGCTTGAGGAGAGCACCCCGGAAGCAGAGTTCGAGAAGTACATGGAAGACCTTTTCCGCACCATCTCACCCGGTGACGCGTTCATCCTCGGCATCGCAGACAACGCAATGCCCACCTCGATGATTTCCCGAATGAGGCGTGTCGGGGAGATGGTCGAGCAATTCGGCGATTACCCAACAGCTGCGTAGCGCCAGAAAAACGACCCCGAACTCCCACAAGTTAGTGAGGACAGACGAATGGACTTCAACGACCTGGCCCAGATGGTGATTACCGGCGATCACAAGGGCACCGAGTCATGGACACAGGAAGCACTCGAATCCGGCGTGTCCCCGGCAGACATCATCGATTCCGGGTTGATCCCCGGGATGGAAGAGGTCGGCCGACGTTTCAAGGCGGCGGAGTATCACATGCCGGAGGTATTGATCTCGGCTCGCGCCATGAAGGCCAGTCTTGCGCTGGTCAGGCCGCTCGTAACTAGCTCAGGAATCGAACCAAAAGGTCGAGTGGCGATCGGTACGGTCCGTGGTGATCTTCACGACATCGGCAAAAATTTGGTCGGCATGATGCTTGAAGGTGCCGGATATGAGGTCAACGACCTGGGAGCCAATGTCTCGCCGGAAGCGTTTGTGGACGCAGTCGAGAACGGAAATGCCGATCTAATAGCCCTGTCTGCGCTACTCACGACAACGATGCCGATGATGAACGAGACAATCCAGGCGCTGGTCCAGGCTGAAGTTCGGGGCAATGTTGGCGTGATGGTCGGTGGAGCGCCGGTGGATCAGACTTACGCCGACCGGGTCGGAGCGGACGGATACGCGCCCGATTCAGCGACGGCGGTCGAGGTGGCGGACGCGCTGATGAAGGAACGGGCAAAATGATCCCACTCCGTACCAGTCAGCTAAATTGCGATCAGAATCGCCACGGCGTTAGTTCTGAAAGTGGCATTACGCCAGCGCTGGTACCACCTTGTCCACAAATAACTTCATGTCCTCAAGCGACTGAAACTCCGGGAAGGTGGCGATGCACAGATCAAAGCCCATCTCCGCCAGCTCTTCAAACTGGTCGATGACGGCACTCGGATCTCCGGCAATCGCGCGCTGATCTCCGCCAGCAGCCCACTCTTCGCCACGACGTTTTGCCTTTGCGTTATCGCGATCGATGAAGATGCGATGCGTCAGCGTCTTGCGAATGGAGTCGTAATCACGCCCTGCCGTTTCGCAATGCGCTCGCAACGCGTCCAACTTGCGCTGGTGCACCTCTACCGTTCGCGAAACGTCGTTCCACCAGTCCGCATGGCGCGCCACTACCCCAAGTGTCAGCTTCTCTCCACCACCGCCGAGCATCAACGGGGGTAGAGGGTCCGGGCGTGGCTCGCTATACGCGTTTTCTATCGTGTAGTGCTCGCCTGAAAACGATGCCGGGGAATCGGTCCACATCGTCTTAATTATCTGCACGCCTTCTTCAAACATCTCAACCCGTTCCCGAGGTGAGGGGTACTGAAGGCCGTACGCCTTGTGTTCCCCTTCGTGCCATCCGGCGCCGTAGCCAAGGATGAATCTCCCGCTCGACATCTCGTTCAGGCTCGCCGCCATTTTTGCCAGGATTGACGGTTGCCGGAATGAGTTGCTCATCACGATAGTGCCGAGCTCCGGTCCGGGATACCGGGCAGCGATCCATGTGAGCAGGGTCCAACATTCAACGCGCCACTCATCAGCGTAGTTGAGGTGGTCAGAGACCCAGAGTGAAGAAAAGCCCTGCGACGCAACGTCCAGCGACCTGTGGAGGTCGCCAAGGTAGTCACGGGGAATGATGTGCTCCAGTCCGCGATCTCCCGCCGGCGGGTTGTAGCCAAATTCCATACGTGCTTTTGCTGCCAAGTGATCCTGCCTATCCCTGAACGATGTCGACGCCGCTCCGTGGGCGTCTCGGACACAGGTTAACGTCCAGAGCAGCGCCACGCTGGACGACCCAGAGTGGGCCGATTGGCACAATCAGGCGGGTAGATTGCGCAATACGATTGGCAGATTCAACGTTTCCCCGTAAGAGCCACGTTTGTATCCTCAGCTACATGCTCACGCGCATTAGCCATATTGTGGGAAGCAATCGTTCGAACCGCTCCGGTGGTCAACGTGTCGCGTTGCGCGTCGCCATGATGCTGAGCCTTGCGCTGGTTGTGGCGTGCTCCGGCGGATCGGATGATCGAGGACCGGATGACGGCCAGCGCGATGATCGGCCGGGTGACGAAAACAGATCTGGCGACGATCAGGGCGACTTCCAGCGCGCACCTGACGGCAACATTCCGCCCATTTCGGCACCACCAACGCTTGGCAACCCAACGGCAACTCCTCCTCCAGGCACTGATCCGGGTTCCCCGGCAAATCCCGATGCCTTTGTCACGCCGAGCTCTACAGCAATTTCCGGTTCTGTCGTAACTGACGAGCGCGTCTATTCCTGTTCCATTGATGGCGAGCACGACACGCTGGGGCTGATTCAATCTACCCTGGCTCCGGTAGTCCCGGAGAACCAGACCGTCATTTCCATCGACGGCGATCTCTCAGACTGGGTCGGCAGGCCCACGGTCGCGGTAGACCCGCCCGGCGACGCAGAAATGACATTTCCGGACTTCGGAGAGGTCAGGGCGTTCGTAAACGAGAACGCCCTCTACCTCACTGCGGAAGTCAGTGAGTCATCGGCCAAGTTTGATTCATTCGAGATCTACGGAAACGACGAATCACGGAACCTGTTCTTCGGGTGGTCTCCGGAAAGTGAGTACGGCTGGGCGGCCGATGTAACCGACGAATGGATCGACATTGGATCGCTCAAGCGCTCTAACTTCGCCCTGGGCAGCGCTTTCGAAGCCCGGATCGATCTCCGTGATATCGGTTCTCCTGAATCACTCACCATCAACAAGACGCAGATCATGGGCGGTGAATGTTGCGGCGATACATGGCGTGCGGTGGAACTGTTTGAGATCGATAAGCCCATCCCGTCTGTAGTAGAAGTTGACCCAGAATGGCGTCTCACGCGGATTGGCGGGGCATCGGAGGCAAGCCTGATGCTCGCCACTCCCGATACCCGGACTATCGACGTCGAATACGATGCCGCCGGAGAGAGGGCGATGGTGACCGGGCTCGCAGGCGCGGTGCCGCCTAACACTCAGGTACTCGTCGGAAATCTTGAGCTGAACGATTTCATCATGCTCGGTGCTGACATCAATGGCGCCTTTCAGGCCGATGTCGCCGCGGTTGAGGGCACCCATGTTCTCATCAAGCAGGACACGACCAACACCTTCATACGGGAAGACCGTGGAACGTTTTCGGAAAACATGATCGCACCGGGTGTGATGATCCAGATCCCCGTGACTCCGGCTGCTGAAGGCGTAGCGATCGCGGGTGGAGCACGCCCCTGTTGCGGCTCCGAAGGCATCGCACCGTTCGCAGTATCAGGGGTACTTGAAAGAGATCATGTGAACGAGGGTGATCGTGTCCATGTGTCCGGTACCGTCACCGTTTTCGCTGAGATCGAATCAAGGCCAAGTGACCAGAGCTTTGAACTGCAAATGACACTTCTTGGCGACGCCGGTGGCAGACAGGTTGGGCGCGCCGGTAAATTCATATCGCCTTTCTTAACATCTACCGGATTGCCAATCGAACGCACCCTGGGAGGCTCTCCCGTGGGCCGTATCGACCTGGGACAGCAGCAGCTCAGATTCGATTTCGACGGCCGTCACTGGACAGCCGACTTCGATTTCGATTTAGAAATCCCGGATGGTGCGCGCACCGGCACATACGGACTGCTTGCAGAAAATCTCTGGGGGCTCAGTGATCAACAGCTTGTTCCGGATTCCGATCTGCGCGCTTTTGACATCGTCACACGTGACGACAACCAGTACCGGCCCACGCTGGCAACCATCATGGTCGGCGACCCCAATCCGATGCGTCTCACCACGACACTCCTCGCGGACCAGGTGGATGACGGGGCCCGAGGCGGGCTAATAGCTCGGGAAGATTTCGGGCTGTTTGATATCGCCGGAAGATCTTCTTCACGACACGAACCGGTGGTGCAACGATTGGACCCGTACGGCGACAACTGGACCTACAGATTCGATCCGTACGCTCCGATGCTGGACGTAGTTGACCGTGCACTTCCCGGTGCACCGGCGCTGAATCCCAGCCTCGGAGTTGGATCGGAAAGCTCCCTCAAAGTTACCGTCCAGCGACCAGACGGCGGCGTAGACGTTATCGGTCCCGCACCATTGACCCGTTACGGGGTCAAGTCTCCAAGGACGGCCTGGAATGACACGCTCAATCCGGGCGGCGGCGATCTTCGGGAGATACCACAGCTCATGGGCGACGGCGATACCTTTGCTTACGAGTTCCCGTCGGATGGCGACTACATCATCACGCTGAACGGCCGCGTCAACGATACGCAGGGCAACGTCCACGGAATCTGTGGGACCTACGATCTCACGGTCGCGAGCCATCTTGAGATCGAGACATCGTTGCTCCCGACGACGCCGTTCGAGATCGGCAACAGCATTGCGCCTACCGTGTCCATCCTCCCGGGCGTTCCGGCAGACATCGCCTACACAGTGACCCACGTGGCGTCCGATGGTGTCGTGGATCAGCAGACGTTCCGGGGCACCGCCAATCGGTACGGCTGGTGGGACGGGAATGGCGAAATTTACCAGTTCAAACGTGATGGCGAGTATCGGGTTGATATCGATACGCGCTACGCATCAGGTGATGGCCGACTCTGGGTCGGACGTATGCGCTTTGGCGGTGTAGTTGCGACGCCGGACGCGCCAATCGTCGTTCACGGTCGCCGTGGTCCTGATGGTCAAACGGAACTCGCACCAGTGTGGGCCTTTGAGGAGTCGTTCATCAGCGAGGACTCGGCCCACTGGCAATTCCCATATTTCAGCGGAGATGTCCTCTGGGGTGACACGGAACCCGGTCCCGGGCAGGCCGTGGTCACTCATCTGTCCGTCCAGTCCCTGGACGATGAACATCCGCTGGTGAGTCGTGCCGTTGCGGTCGCGGAAGAGTACGGCGTCTCGGAATCATTACCGCTTGATGTTGCGATACGTGCCGATCAGATGCCTCTGGTTCTCGGGGCTGAGAATCGATCAGCTCCGGGCTCACATCCCGATGAGTTGTCGCTGTGGTCGTACACATACGGTAGCGCTCAGCGACCGGGCGTCAGGGTACGGGAGATTATCCAGGGCGATGACGTCAGCGGCGTGTACTGGCGCTTTGGCGATACCTACCACGGGCAGCTCGGCAATGGCCCGGAAGGCGATCTACCGGGCGATTTCAAGTTCTTCTACGGCGGTGCGGTAATCCGAGATCCGGCAGCTGGTGAAGGTATTTACGCTATCTACGGCTCGTCCTGGGTGCATACAGTCGCTGATGACCCTCTCGCCTCCCGCCTGTTCCCGCCGTTCCAGGGCAATGCGGGCGGGCCGAATGGTGGACCACTGTTCACGACGCACGGACGCGAGATAGACGTTTTCTTTACGCCACTCGGCGTGAAGCCCGGAGCGGTGCTTGAGACGGGCGATACGTTCCGGATGTCCGGCCCTGTTATGCCCACGTTGCCCAGTCTGGTGGAGTACACAGTTGTCGCACCAGACGGATCTCGTAGGCAGCTCGGTGGACGCGCAAATGCCATCGGATATTTCTACGATCCGGCAGACGACTTCGTGGTCGATCAGCCCGGGCAGTGGACCGTTGAGGTGACCGTTACCCACGACGGGCAGACGAGCGCTGGACCGGTTCAGTCTCCGTTCCCCACGGGCGGGGTTCTTTCTCCTGACGGGAAGTCGTTCAGCTTCGTGGTGGCAGATCCCTCTGTAGATCGCACGTCATGGACCACCAACCTATCTGATCTCCCGGTCAGCGAGTGGTTAGAGGGGCATCGGGAAGGCGTTTTCATAACCGAACTCCCGGACGGCTGGGTCGGTGACGAAGTCAATCTGGTCGTTAGGATGCCGGGTAACGTTTTGATAGACGAACAGCTTCAGGTCATAGACGGCGCGGTTACCTGGCGGCTGGTCGGCGAAGAGCTGCGTCTTATTGCGACAAACTTCGACACAGGAAGCGATCTTGACGTCGAAACAGGCGGGGGCCTGTACGACACCGTCACACTAACCATGTACGCCGAGGGCGTACTCGATGGAATCGCTGCAAAGACAGTCGCGACCTTTGTAACCCATGGCGTGCGAGTGCCTGAGTCTCCGGATCTCGCAGAGTTCTAGCTGTCCTGAGCCAGTTCCCGTGCTGCGTCCCGTTCCAACTCACCCAGTTTCTCGACCCGTCTTCGGAAATGGTCTTCGGTGCTGAACTTAGCGTCTAGAAAGGCCTTCAAGATTTCCTCTGCGAGGTTTAACCCAACTATCTGGGCGCCAAGGCAGATCACGTTAACGTCATCGTGCTCGACGCCCTGGTGCGCAGAGTAGGTATCGTGGCTCAACGCCGCCCGGATACCGGGGATCTTGTTGGCAGCGATCGCCGCCCCAACTCCGGTTCCACAGACCATGATCCCACGCTCCGCCCTTCCCTCTTTCACGTCGCCACAAACAACCCGGGCGATGTCCGGGAAGTCGACGGGCTCCGTGCTGTTGGTCCCATGGTCCATGACTTCGTGGCCCCAAGAGTTAAGAAGGTCCACTACCGGGCCTTTCATGGGGAAACCGGCGTGATCTCCTCCAATGGCGATCCGCATGTATCGGGTCTCTCTTTCGTCCAGTAATCCGTTATCTGGGGCCGATTAGTAGTGGATCGCAGCCCCCATGCCGCCACCCGCCGCGATGACATCTCCGTTTATCGCTATGGATCGGGGTGAGGCCAGGAACGTGACGACGTAGGCGACTTCCCGGGAATCGACCAGATGTTTGATCGAGTTGCCCTCATTCATTTGCTGTTCAACCTCAGCCTCTGACACACCGCTACTTTGTGCCCGACCCGCGATCATCCCGGCGGTGCGCTCGGTCCTCGTGGCACCGGGGTGTACGACCGTCACGTTGATCCCGTCAGGACCCAGTAGGTTCGCAAGATTCTTTGTCAGCGCGACCACAGACACGTTTCGGACGCTACCGATTGTCGAGCCGGCATTTCGGGCGGCCATACCGGAGATGTTGATGATTCGCCCCCACCCCTGCGCCTTCATCAGCGGTGCGACTGCCTGTGCCCCTCGGAGGTAGCCCATGACTTTCACGTTCATGTCATCCCAGAGGTTATCTTGAGTCAGTTCATCCCATGCGGGAACCGCTCCGCCCCCGGCCACGGCGGCGTTATTTACCAGGATATCGATGTGCCCCAGCGCCTCGTTGGCCTGTGCGACCATCGCCTTGACCGAGTCGTCATCGCTGGTGTCCACCGTTATCGGGATGATGCGCTGGCCGGTTTCCGCTGCAAGTTCTTTGGCTGTAGCCTCAAGCGCCTCAAGACCGCGTGACGCGATCACCACATCAACGCCCTCAAGTGCGAGCTCACGCGCTATGGACTTGCCAATGCCACGGCTTCCGCCCGTGATGATCGCCGTTTTTCCGTTGAGTTCTAGATCCAAGGTGCGTCTCCCGGTACGGTCGGCATCGATATGCCGAAATCAGATTTGGACAAAGATTTCAGAATACTATTCGGGCGTAACTGTATACCCGGTATCGCCTCTAGGGGTGGAGCAGGTTCAACCGAGAGGTTCGATCAGCTCTCCGCCGCGTACGGTTATTACCGGCCGGTACATACCGCCAGTACGGTCGGCGCCCTCAAGGTCAGCGTGAACGTACGGCCCTTCGTCCCAACGCAACACCGAAAGATCGGCGCAAGAGCCCGGCTTCAGCGTCCCGATCTCCTCCTGCAATCCCAGAACTTCTGCCGGTCTGACAGTTACACGCGGCCAGATATCGGATTCGCTTACACCCGCAGCGCGCATCTTTGACATCACGTGCGGGAGATCGTGCGGTTGCTCCTGTCCCAGGTGGAAGCTGTACACGTCGCTGGAAATAGTGTCCGGTAAGAATCCTTCGTTGTTCATCACGCCGAGCGCCATGTAGTTGATGGCGACGGGCCCGTGACCGAGGTCGAACAAAATCCCCCTCTCACGCGCCTCACGAACACAGTCCCGGATACGCCCGTCCCTCACCAGCGTTGTCTCGCTGGGGTCTGAGCAGTACGTGAAAACGTCGCCGGGGCGTAGCAATGGAAGCTGGTCTTCGAGCGCCCATCCCGGTGCGCGGCGTGGTCCAAATAACAGGGGCAAGTCAGTAACTTCGGCCGCCTCCAACGCACGGTTCAGGATTTCGTGCGGGTCGGAAGGGCCACAGGTCATGACGCTCGTGTTGACCGTAATGCCCCAGATCGCCCCGGAATCGTCCTCCTTGATTGCGGCGACACACTCGTCCGCGTCAGCGAACTCTGGCTTCGTAAACGGCCCTTCCGGGTTGGATTCTCCGTTGCGGCCGATATGAAGGGCCATACGGATGCGCGTTTTGCGCGTGCCGATAACTTCTTCTTTGTATCGGTCCCAGTTGCGTGCACCGGCATCACCCTGGGACAGGACGGTGGTCGAGCCGCGGGACAGCATGTGGATATCGGGGTCGATGCCGTAACGCCCATCGCCCAGTCCGGGATGGGCGTGCAGGTCTATGAGGCCGGGCAGGAGTATTCCGTCCGGATAGTCAAGGTTGCTGATGGCTTCTGGGGGTCGTGCGCTGTCATCGCCTACAGCGGAGATACGACCGTCGTGCACAGCTACCCATCCCGGTGCATCTGACCCGGTAACGGGGTCAATGACACGACCGGCGCTGATCACGAGGTCAGCCGTGGTGGATGTTGGTTGATCTGATGTCATGACTTCTTTCTAGTCCGGCGTTTCTTATTTGGCGCTGCATGTGCGGCCTCAATCGACAACTGCGCCCAACCTTTTACCTCAGCTTCGCTGTCCAGCACTTCCGCCGGAACTTCCCAGTAAGGCATCGGCTTGAACTGTGTTGAACCGGCGTTTTCGTATGCTGCCCGATTAGAGTCATCTGCTTTGAAGTACAACGTGTCCGAAGAAACGAGAGCGAACATATCGCCGGACTCGAATACTCCGTAGCCGCCAAACATGGACCGGCTTGTTACAACGCCGAGCGGTTGGAGCATCTCCATTACGTACTCCATGTATCCCGGATCTACTGCCATGGCGATCCCCTTTGACGTGCCTCATCCCATTCGAATTCTCTGAACTTAGGCCGGTATTCGTAGCGGGTCAAGATGTTGATGGCCGTGCATCGCTAGAATGGGTGGACGACGCCCGCCCGCCCTTACGGGGAGGTTAGCCCCATGAAGCTCAGAGATCTGATGACCAGCACCGTGTATACGATCGGCTCTGAACAGTCGATCGTTAACGCCGCGGCACAGATGCGCGAGCTCAGCGTCGGCTCGCTTGTCGTGATGCGAGAGGACTCCGTCGAGGGAATCCTCACGACCTGGGACATGATCTCTGGATGTCTCGGAGCAGGGCACGACCCACATGATTGCCCGGTTTTCAGGCACATGAGCAGCCCGGTGCATACAGGGCGTGTCGATATGGAGGCGGTGGACGCCGCACGCGTGATGGCCGAACGAGGCGTCAGCAGGCTACCCGTTGTCGATGAGACCGGGGCGATGGTCGGAATAGTGACCTACGCCAACCTGTCCCGCGTAATGGAGCAACTAACGCGCGACTTGCTTGGCGGTTGGCAGAGACCTGTCACTTAATCGTCCATGAGCGCCAGTTAGTTCAGCCGTATTTCCAATACTTCAGGATGCAACTCATAGCCTGAACTGCCTATCTGGTGACGTGGTCAACTTAATCTCGACACCGGCGACAGAATACAAGTCATGAATAACTAAAACGGGCGGACCCCAGATGGAGTCCGCCCGTTTTTTTGTTCTGATTACCGGCTAGCCTTTGAGGATGGCGGCCAATCTTTCCGCCACGACCTGCTCTTCGCCATCATTCAAGCCGACCATTCCGACCTGCATACCACCGAAGTACGGGTTCACGCGGGTCCAGATGGGCGGGTCGCCGTCCTTGAGACGGGCGACTACTTCATCTTCCGAGATTCCCGCCACGCTCTCGTCAATGCTCAGGAACAGGTTGAATACCGATGCGCCGGTCGGGTCACGGTCGGCCTCGACGCTGACGCCCGGGATGCCGGAGACGGCGCGCTCAATGTGAGTCAGCTTGGCATCTAGTCTGGCGATGCGCTCTTCGTGATTCATGGTCAGCCATTCACGTACCGCTGCGGCCACGCCAACGACCTCCTGTCGGTCGATTTTCTGCGGGCGGCCAATTCCTCGAACGCGCCGCTCTTCAAATGAGATGAAGCTGTTCAGGCGCACACGGTTGATCCAGGTCTTTGTTCCGACGACCATGCCCGCCGAGTGCGGGGTGCCGATGTATTTAGTGCCGTAGGCGACCATGTCTGCCCCGAGCTTGGCGTACTTGCCCATATTCTCAGTCGGGTACACCTGTCCGGCCGCGTCCACGATGACTGGCAGGTCGTGCTTCTTAGCAATGGCGATGACCTGTTCTACCGTCAGGACTGACGAATCCTTGATCTTTTCGTTCGCCACGTAGTGGAGCGCTGCTGTCTGGTCGTTGATAGCTGCTTCCAGATCGTCCTCTGACGTGCCCTCGTCCGTGCCGTATTCGATTAGTTTGGCACCGGCAAAGTTCAGCGTGCGGTCGTAGTGGTAGCGCTGTTTTTTCTGGATGAGGATCTCGTTTGGCATCCCGGTTGTGTCCGGGAGCTGAGCAACGAAGTCATCGTTGTCCCTCGCCATAGCCGCCGCGGTGGAGAGCACAAGTGCGGAGGCCGCTCCCGATGTGATGTATGCGGACTCAACCCCCAGCATGTCGGCAATCAATCCGCCGGCCTTGTCCTGCAACTCCGCCAGCGGAACGTAAGCGCCGTTCGCTCGTTCCATGGCGTCACGAACGGTCGGTGAAGTCTGCGACCCACCGAGCAGTGTCACCGAACCGATGGCGTTGATAACGGGCGTCACACCGAGTTCGTCGTAGATGTCTCCCCAGCCGGTCTCTGCCATCGGGTCTCTCCTTGTAAATTGGTAATCTAGGTTGTCGAATTCGCCGCCGTAGCTTCTCTCACACGATTCGGCACGCGGCGCAGTCTCGCGCCTGACGGCATTTGAATCTACTGGACCAGTTACTGCACCCAATGTGGTGATAATTGGTCGTGATCTGGAGTCGGATGGCCGGAAGCTCAAGCTAAACTTTCGTCAAAGACCGACGACCACTAGATAACGAAACATACGGGAGGAACTTTAATGTCCACAGAATCTGTCCTCGGACACCACCTCGGAGCAATCATGGCTGGCGATGTCGACGCCATACTGGAGGACTTCACCGAAGACTCCGTGCTGTTTACGCCGGATGGTCCGGTGCGCGGATTGGACGCCCTCAGGGAGATGTTCACCGGACTTGTGACCGAGCTTCTTCCGCCCGGTTCCGACCTGAAGCTGATCGACCAGTCCATCGAGGGTGAAGTTGGTTACGTCGCATGGAGTGGGTCGTCCGAGAAGTACGACTTCCCGATCGGCACTGACACCTTCGTCGTCAAGAACGACAAGATTGTGGTCCAGACCTTCGCAGCAAAGATCGACCCGAAATAGGCCGCATCGCCCCCCTCTCCCGATGGGAGAGGGTTGGGGTGAGGGAGAACACATTCCCGCACCACGCGACTAGAAGATGCAAAACACCCCCGGTTACGCCGGGGGTGTTTTCATTTAACGGGTTCCGTCCAATCCAGGATCACCTTACCGGACTCACCAGACGCCATAACTTCAAACGCCTTTTCGTACTCCGTGTAGTGAAGTCGGTGCGTTATCAGCGGCGAAATATCGAGCCCACTCTGGATCAGCGCCGTCATCTTGTACCAGGTCTCGTACATCTCACGGCCGTAAATGCCCTTGATATTCAAACCCTTGAAGATCACGTCGTCCCAGTTAACCGTTGCGGCACGATTCTGGATGCCCAGTAGCGATATCTTCCCGCCATGCGTCATGTTGGCCATCATGTCGTTCACGGCCCGTGGATTACCTGACATCTCCAATCCAACATCGAACCCCTCGATCATCCCCAGCGCTTGTTGTGCCTCGGCGATCGTCCCTGCGTCGATGTCCAGTGCGATCGTGGCATCACAGGCCTCTGCGAGCGAAAGCCTGTACGCGTTCAGGTCCGTGATGACGACGTGCCGTGCCCCGGCGTGACGGGCGACGATCACTGACATGATCCCGATCGGACCGGCCCCCGTGATGAGGACGTCTTCACCAAGCAGATCCCATGAAAGTGCGGCGTGGACAGCGTTTCCAAGTGGATCAAACAGGGACAAAACTTCGGGGGAGATCGTCGGATCCACCCGCCAGACGTTGCTCGAGGGCATAGACAGGAACTCGGCGAACGCTCCATCCCGGTTCACACCGATAGCGTTTGGGGTCTGACACAGGTGACGCCTACCCGCACGGCAGTTTCGACAATGTCCGCACACGATATGCCCCTCGCCGGAGACAAGGTCGCCGACGCAGACCTCAGATACATCACGCCCGACCTTCTCGACAACTCCAGCGAACTCGTGACCGATAGTCTGCGGCGCATGGATCGTCTTACTCGCCCAGTCATCCCACTCATAAATATGGACATCAGTTCCGCAGATAGAGGTCTTCTGGATACGGATCAGAACGTCGCCAGGGCCGATCTCCGGGACAGGGACGTCGATGAGCGTTAGCCCGGGACCGGCTTCTGTTTTGACTATGGCTTGCATAGCTCCGTGCATTTCTACAACCGTTGCCTGTTGTTGGACCCCTCTTCACCCAGTATCCGCCTACTTCACACCGATGCCTATGTGAACCTCAGCCTCCGTAGCAAACGGGCCATCGCCCTGTTCACTCCGTACCTGCGTCACGAAAGCTTCTCCGAATATTTGCCTCTGGCGGTCAGTCAGGCTATTGATCATGAGTCGCCACGCAGGCAGGGCTTCGGCCATCTTCGGCCAGAACTCTTCCGGTGAGCTGAACGGGATCACACTCCTCACGGTGAACAGGTTCGCGCGAGAGAACCCGGCGGCCAGCATCTCCGAGCGAAATACATCCGGATCTGCCAGCGAGAACAAAGGGCTTGGACCGGCAGGTTGGAATTCCGGGTTGGCGGCTTTCAAGGCCCCTATGATCAACCTGTTTATTTCGAGGCCTTCCGGACCCGTGAACGCGGTGATCGCTCCCATGCCTCCGGGCTTGAGCACACGGCAAAACTCACGCATGCCTGCAGCCATATCCGGAAAAAGCATGATCCCGAACGACGAGTAAGCGATATCGAACGAGCTGTCTTCGAGCTGCAGATCCTGCCCATCCATCACTTCTGCCTGTACACCGTCGATTCCGAGATGTCTGGCTGTTTTAAGGACGTGCTCGACCATGCCCTGCGAGAAATCGGTCGCCAGCACATCGGCCCCGGTCTGCGCCGCCAGGATGCTAAAAATACCCGGCCCGCACGCCACGTCCAGGACCTTCTGCCCGGGGCCGACACCCATGATGCTCAACGATTGCCGGGCTACTCCGTCCGACAGCGTGAAAATCCATTCGTCGTATCCCGTGACCGCCTGGTCCCAGGCTTTTGCCATTTGCGCTGCGTTTGGCTGCGTCATCGTTCCCTCTGATTCAGGTCCGTCGAAAATTTACCCGTAACAGCATTAAACTCCTCCCATGTCAGGCGAACCACACTTCACCCATGCCCTTTTCGACTTCTTTGGCGAGCTTGCGCTGAACAACGACCGCGAATGGTTCAAAGCGCAGCGTGAGCGCTACCTGCGGGATGTGCGCGACCCCATCCTGAAGTTCGTCACGGACTTTGCGCCGCGCCTATCCGGGATCAGCTTCTCTTTCAACGCCGATCCGAGGCCGGTTGGCGGATCGATGTTCCGCATCCATCGTGATATGCGGTTCTCGAAGGACAAGAGTCCGTACAAGACGAATGCCGGAATCCAGTTCCGGCATGAGCAGGCCGGAGATGCCCACGCGCCGGGGTTCTACCTCCATCTAGAACCAGGAGGCTCCGGAGCAGCGGCGGGTATGTGGAAGCCGGGACGTGATGAACTGGCGAAGGTGCGTGGAGCGATAGCGGCAAGCCCGTCAAGTTGGCGTGACGCCACGTCCGGCGAAGAGTTCAAGCGTCGATGGGAGGTCACCGGAGAGTCGCTTGTCCGCGTGCCACGTGGGTTCGACCCGGAGCACCCGGCGATCGACGAGATCAAGCGCAAGGACTTCATCGCTTGGGCGACGTTCACGGACGAGGAGATCTGCTCCCCGGATTTCCTGGATGAGTACACAGACGCCTGCTACGGCGTGTCTCCGATGGTGGAGTACCTGACGAAGACGATTGGTCTGGACTTTTAGGGCGTTGCTGGATATCCGGGTCGATTGACATCGACCCGAAGGCGGATAGTCATTCGCCCCTACGATGTGGTTGTGACAACGCTCGGTTTGTGATTAGCGTCCGTTAGCGGATTATTCCGTCATGGCAGGTCATCGCCGGAATTCTTTACGTCTCCACGGATACGACTACGCGTCAGCAGGTGCTTATTTCGTCACGGTGTGCTCGGCTGATCGCGTACCACTGTTCGGTGAAATTAAGGACGATCGAGTTGTACTGACCCCTTTTGGGCACATCGTTTCAGACAGATGGCATCAAGCGGTTACACAGGTGCACGGTTCCGAGCCCGACGAGTTTATCGTGATGGCAGATCATTTCCATGCCATTGTGTGGCTCAATACCGGTGTTACGACTTCCAGCCAAAACACCGTAGGGGCGAATGACTATCCGCCCTTCGCCAGTCATCGGGCACATCTTCGGTCGCTGGTACGCACTTTCAAAGCAGCCGTCACAACAGCCATAAACACGGAGCGCAATACTCCCGGTAACAAAGTCTGGCAACGCAACTATTACGACCGCGTGATTCGCGATGAGCGAGAGTTGAACTCGGCTCGCAAGTACGTGCGGTTCAATGTAGATAAGTGCCTCATGATGCGAGAAACATCAGCGCGTCGCTAAGATCTCATCCGGGTCGATTGGCATCGACCCGAGGGCGGATAGTCATTCGCCCCTACGGGTTGTGGTAGTTCGTCGCACCCCCACAACCAATCATTCTTCTCGCCATGCCTTGATTGACTATTAGAACGGTTGTTCTAATATGTTCTCAGCGGTAGCAACTGATGCACCGCTTTGAGCAACTCTGGGGGCGGAGTGAACTCGCAACAGCAGGAGAACACGGCACAGAAACAGGAAGTAGACGCAGGGCTTAGGGACCAATTAAACAGGGGCAGAGCGCTTATCGGGACCCAGGGATGGACCGGGCCTGACTGGCGTCGACTTGCCTATCCAAGTGGTCTTTCAGCCAGTGGGAGGCTGTCCTGGTACGCACGCGTCTTTGACGCCGTAGAGGTCAACAGCACCTTTTATGGCATTCCGTCACACGCGACCGTGCGCACGTGGCGCGGGTCCGTTCCACGCGGTTTCACCTTCACCGTGAAGATGCCGCGACTGATCACGCACGAGCCTGATCTAACCCGCTCTGATGCTGAACTTGCATCATTCCTAAGCGCCGTTAGCGAGCTTGGCGAGCCTCTCGGCGGGGTGCTCATACAGCTTCCGCCATGGTTCGGACCGGACCGCCTGTCTGAACTCTCTCGATGGATGTCACGTCTGCCGGTATCCGAGTTCGATTTTTTCCTTGAGGTTCGCTCCCCTGCCCTGCAGGGCCCTGCGCTCTCTGAATCTCTGGAGCGCGCCGGTATCGGGACGGTCACGACGAACCTCAGTACGCGCCCGGGGAAGATAGAGATGTCAGTTTCAGGACAGGCCGGGTACATCCGGTGGTTGGGGCCACGTAAAGGATCCGACGGGTCTCTTATTGCCTCCGGCAGAGTCCTGAGGCCAGATACAGAAACCTTCAAACGAGAGGCGGCTCTATGGGCGTCTGCCATTCGTTCTCAGATCGAACGCGGCGCAGACGTATTCGGTTTCTTCTCCGGCGACTATCTCGGCACCGGGCTTCTTCCTGCGGCCTACCTGTCCGAGCAACTGGACCAACCGGTCGATCTCTCGTTACGCCCGTCCGCAGTGTCCCTCATGCAGTCAGCCCTGACCGATGCCGGGTATCCGCGTGTCGACCCGCCGTCTGCTCCGAGGCGGTTGCCATCCTCTCATGATGACTCGGCCTCACAGGGGGTGTTGATCTAATGCCAACACTCGACGGAAAGCGCGCTGCGGTCGCATGTATCCACATCCCCAACTTCATGTGGCAGGTGGAGTCTTTGCGCCGACCTGACCTGGTCGGACGGTCAACGATCATCGTAGGCGAGACGGGTGCGGCCGCTAGCAAGGGAGGGCAATCCGTACTCGACTGGTCGCCCGATCTTGGCTCGAAGATGAGCCCCACATTTACCAGGGGGATGCCGCTCAGCGAGGCGCTGGCAGACGCCCGAAAGGATGTGACGCTACTGGAGCCAGACATGCCGTTGTATCGGCGCACCTTCGGAGAGGTCCTGACGCAGCTCGAGGCGCGTTGTCCCGATGTGGAGCCGGATGCCGAGTATGCCGAAAATTCAGGGCTCGGGCGGGCGTACATCGGTATCTGGGGACTGGAGAGACTCTACGGCGACGATGCGCAGGTGGTCCGGGCACTGTCCAACGCCGTAAACCAGTTCGACGCCCGGATAGGCGTGGGCGAGAACAAGTGGCTAGCTTTTGTCGCAGCGTCCGCCAGCGCGTCCGGGCGCGGCCTCAAGATCACGGGCGAGCCGGGGCGTTTCCTTGCGAAGTTGCCGGTCGAGCTACTGCCGGTCGATTTCAAGCTGGTCACACGGCTTCACGGATTCGGTTTGCACACAATGGGAGACATCGCTGCACTTCCTCCGGGCGCGATGCAGGCGCAGTTCGGTAGCAACGGAGCGCTGGTGTCCGATCTGTCTAACGGCATTGACCATCGTCCACTGGTGGCGCGGCGGACGGAAGAGGCCGTTTCGGAATACCTGGAGTTCCCGGACGCGACGGTCAGTATGGCGATGATCCTCCCGGCTATCGAGAGCCTGCTGTCCCGTGCATACACCCGTCCACAACTCGCCCGACGATACGCACGCGAGGCCAAGCTGGAGGCGAGTGTCCTGCGCAGGCCGCCGTGGACGACTCGGGTGGCGTTCAAGGAACCGGCGGGATCCCGGACGAAGGCACTGTTTTCGATCAAGGCAAAACTGGACGATCTTGCGCTGCCGGGTCCGATAGAGGACATGCGACTGACACTTTCCGGGTTGACGGGAGAGTCGGGCAGGCAGGAGTCGCTGTGGACGGAGGTGCGGCGTGATCAGAAGTTGCAGGAGGCGGTGAGTCAACTAGAGGCACGGCTGGGTACAACGCCGCCAGTCTATCAGGTAAGGGAGTTAGAACCATGGTCCCGAATTCCGGAACGAAGGCACGCGCTCGTGCAATTAAGCCCTTAAATGCGCCGACGGCGGTGGCGGTGAGCGCAAATGAGCGCGGGATGCCGGAGTCTCTCTCTTACGGAAAGAAGGTGTATGAGGTGGCCTCTATCGAGGACATGTGGAAGATCAACGATGAGTGGTGGCGGGGGCAGGAGATGGAGATAGAGCGGGTGTATTTCAACGCCCGGCTCACTGATGGCCGACCGGTAACGCTGTTCCACAACCTGGCCGTAGATGAGTGGTTCCGGCAGTGAGAGGGTGCCGCCGCAGGCAGCCCAACGCCTAAATGCCAAGACCCAAGAAGGAACACCGTAGCCTCGGGGGATTTTCTTCTGACCTGAGAGGGTCGGATGGCGATGTCGCGCCCGATGGTCCGAGTAAAGCAGCTGAGATTGCTGAACGCATAGGTTCGAAGTCTGTTGATAGCTCTCCCCGGATGGAGAAGCGGCGAACTTCCAGCGTTCGGGCTCGTGAGGCTCGGGCGCGGGTTGCCGAAGAGCTTGAACCTCCCTCACCCCAGCCCTCTCCCGCTGGGAGAGGGAGTTCACCCGTCGAAAGCAAAGGCGGAAAAGGGATTCCGTTTTCTAACGACGCGGCTTCCCCCTCACACCCGATTCATGTGGCCTCTCCCACTGGAAGAGGGGGCAAATCGGAAGGTCCCCCCGTAACAACTCCCTATGCCGAGCTGCATTGCCATTCCAACTACTCGTTCAAGGAAGGTTCTTCCCACACATCAGAGCTTTTGATAGAAGCGCAGGCACTTGGGATTCGAGCGCTTGCCATCACGGACCATGACAACCTTTGTGGAGTGATGGAGTTCGCCCAGGCAGCGAAGGGAGTCGGGATCAAACCGATCATCGGGGTCGAGGTCACCCTCAAAAGTGGGCACCACCTCACCCTGCTGGCGGAGAACGCAGAGGGCTACCGCAACATCAGCATGCTCACGACGCGGGCACACATGGACCCACCGGAGCGACCCGGTCCGAAAGGTGTCCTGCCTGCGCTCGATCCTGCCCTTCTCAAAGACCACGCCACCGGGGTGATCTGCCTTTCCGGTTGCCGTCACGGGGAGATCTCTGAACTGGTCCTCAAAGGAGATCTTGTCGAAGCCCGTCGACTTGCGACCCGGTACCGCGACTGGTTTGGTGCCGACAACTTCTTCCTGGAGTTGCAACAAAACCTCGTGCTTGACGACACCGAGCGCAACCGGCTCATGGCGGGCATCGGAGCAGACCTCGGTATCCCGGTCGTGGCCACCAACAACGTTCACTACCACGTCCGTGAACGCAGCCACCTGAACGACGTGCTGGTCGCCATCCAGCACAACAAATCGCTTGAAGAAACACACAGGGAACGCCGCGCCAACGACCAGTTCTACCTGAAGTCGCCGTCGGAGATGGCGGCCCTGTTTGCGGCGTATCCGGAGGCGATAGCGAACACGGTCCGCATAGCCGACAGGTGCGGTTTCGATCTCACGTCGGCAAAGGTTTACGACTTCCCCGACTACGACGTCCCTGAAGGCCACACCCAGACAAGTTGGCTGCGGCAGTTGTGCGAGGAGTCGGCCGTCCGTAAATACGGCGAAGTCACGGAGCCGGTCCGTATGCGGCTGGATGAGGAGATGGCGCTGCTGGAGAAACACAACCTGGCCGGGTTCGTTCTCCAGTACTACGACATCATCCGAATCGCCCGCGAAGTGCAGGAGGATCTGGGTCTCGTCGAGCCAGGGTTACCGCTGGAAGAAAACCCTCCAGGACG
>Ga0257122_1001112_pt1 | contig 20135 bp, 9 predicted proteins | sample SI106_120metaG_FD_190146 | JGI IMG/M metagenome (GOLD analysis project Ga0257122, IMG submission 190146) | Marine microbial communities from Saanich Inlet, British Columbia, Canada - SI106_120 | ecosystem: Environmental > Aquatic > Marine > Inlet | place: Canada: British Columbia | collected... | reverse complement strand
GCGTCTTGACATCTCATCCTACAGCAAGAACTATCAACGCCGGCCCAGATTCAAGCTATGTCCTTTCGGGGAGCCAAGGCGGGATCTCGCCCTGGGATTTCGGAATCGACGCAACCTGGGATGAAGGTCGATCAAAACTGCGCGGCGCCTTCTTCACAGACCGCGGGCTCTACCGCCCGGGAGAAAAAGTAAAACTCAAAGGCATCTTGCGCCGCTTTCACCACAGCAAACTACAACTGGCGACGGGCAAAGTGGTCGTGCGAATCGATGATAGCCGTGGTGAAAAGGTTGTTCGCGAAGAAGTCGACATCAGCGAATTTGGCACATTCCACTTGAGCGCCAAGGTTCCCGCCACCGCACCTCTGGGACAGTACAGTGTTTCAGCAAAGCATAAGACATCCGGTACGGTTCGCACGTCTTTCAGAGTAGAGGAATACCGACCCGCTGAATTCAGCGTCGATGCAAAAAGCGACCGCCGCCAATATACCCGCGGCGATGCGATGAAATGGAATACCAAGGGCCGGTATCTCTTCGGTGCTCCCATGCGTCGCGCGGACTTCCGTTGGAGCCTCTATCGCAAACGTTCATACTTTTCCCCGCCAAAGCACGACGGCTACGTTTTCCACCAGGAGATCAACTGGTGGGCGCCAAAGCAATATTACGGCGGCTACGTCGCCCGAGGTAAGAGCAAGCTCAATACGCAAGGCATGGCCAATGGCAAAAAAGTTCTTCGTCCGCCGGTGATGAACTATCCACTGAACTATGAATTCGAAAGCTCTGTCACGGATATTTCCCGCCAACGAATTTCCTCACGAACAACCGTATTGCTTCATCCTGGCGAATTTTATTTGGGCATCAAGCCCAAAGAACTCTTCGTAAAAGCCGGCGATTCTATCGCCACCAGCGTGCTCGCGGTGGACCCCAAGGGAAAACGCATAGGAAATATCAAGGCACAAGGAACGCTCTACCGACGCACCTGGCATTCGGTACGCAAGAAGGGGATGAACGGCGCCCACTATTTCGACACACGCCCCAAAGATACCATCGTCGGAAAATGCAGTGTCACGACCGATAAAGAGGCCAAGGTTTGCGATATCGTCGCCAAGTCGGCGGGTTACTATGCGCTCAAGATGAGCGGTACAGATAGCCGAGGCAACCCCATTCATTCATCCACGAGCTACTACGTCACGGGAAGGGACTTTGTACCGTGGCGACGAGGAAACGATAACCGGGTTGAACTCATTCCCGACCGCAAAACCTACGAAGTGGGTCAGGTGGCCAAAATCCTGGTCAAATCGCCGTTCCCCCTCGCCCACGGGTTATTCACGGTCGAGCGAAATGGCATCCTCGTGCGAAAGAGTATTCAACTGCAGCGCAATACGATGACGCTTGAAGTACCTATCACCGACGAACTGCTTCCCAATGCCTACGCGTCTCTGATGCTTGTGAGAGGGCGCATCGCCAGAAGAAGGCTTCCGAAATTTAAGCCAGGCGAAGAAGACCCCAACAAGCCAGCTTTCCGCATCGGCTACGTCAAATTGCGCGTGAGTAGCAAACCGCACCGGCTCGAAGTCTCCGTCAACCCGCTTCAGAAGGAATACCGGCCTGGTCAAGAGGCCGTCGTAGATGTCTACGTAAAGAATGCCGCAGGCAAGGGCGTGGCCAGCGAAGTCACGCTTATCGCAGCCGATGAAGGCGTGCTCAGCCTGAGTGGCTACAAGCTTCCAGACCCCATGTCGATCTTCTATGCAGAACACGGATTATCTGTGCGAACAGCGGATAACCACCTCGCATTGGTCGATAGACACGTTTTCGGTGAAAAAGGAAAAGACCCAGGTGGGGGCGGCGGTGGTTTCGGCGAATCCGCTCGTTCCGGCAAGAAGGTGAGGCGAAACTTCGTAACCACTGCGTACTTCAATCCGTCGGTTATCACCGACGCGAGCGGTCACGCAAAAGTGAAGTTCAAACTACCAGATAATCTGACAACTTTTCGCCTCATGGCGATGGCGGTCAGTAAAAGCACCGATTTCGGTAAAGGGCGCTCCAGCATTACGGTGAACAAGCCGCTACTCTTGTTGCCCACTCTGCCCCGCACTGTGCGGGTCGGCGATACGATTGAGGCCGGCGTCGTTGTCCACAATCACGCAAAGCGGCCAGCCAAGGTCAAGATCACCGCAACGGTCAACGGCTTAGAGCTAGAGGGCGCTCGCCAGCAGCTTCTCACAATCGAAGACGGAGCCGCGGACGAAGCGCGCTTCACCTACCGAGCCAAACATCCAGGTGAAGCGGTCTTTCGGTTCAAGGCAGAATTCGAGGACCACGAGGACCTCCTGGAGTTGAAGCGGCCCGTTAACCTGCCCCTCGTAATGGAATCCGTTGCGGCCTACGGCTCCACCGAAACGGCCGTCGCCGAACGCGTAATTCCTTCAGCGAATATTCGAGATGACATCGGCGGCTTGGAAGTCAGCCTGGCCTCATCCGCACTTGTCGGATTGCGCCCCAGCGTCGATTATTTAATGAAATACCCCTACGGTTGTCTCGAACAAACCACCAGCCGTTTGGTTCCCCTGGTTCTATTCAAAGAACTGATGCAGGAATTCAAACTCGATCTCCCTGTGAAAGCCGAGGCATTCGCGGCTCAGCAAATCACCCGCGTTCAGGGAATGCAGCGCTGGGACGGTGGCTTTTCATACTGGCCTTCGGGGCGTAGCAGCTATCCTTGGGCATCGGCTTACGCGGCATGGGGACTCAATGTCGCGAAGAAACTCGGCCATCCCGTTAGCAACAGCGTACTGAAGAAAGCGAAACGCTATCTGACCAAGGAATTACGGCGCAAGCCGAAAAAGGGTGAGGCAAAGCTCAGAAACGATCTAAAGGCCTATCTGGTGTTCGTGCTGCAAGAGCTAGGCGGTAAGCCAGACGGCTACGTGTCGAGCCTTTATGCGGCGCGAAAAGAGCTCGCCACCTTCAGTAAAGCACTGTTGCTCAATACTATGATTCGCTCAAAGGGCGATGCGAAGGCCATTGAGACTCTAGCCGACGAGGTTCTCAACTCGGTCCACCAAACGGCAAAAGAAGCCAAAGTAGAAGAGTCTCTGGGCTATAGTTACGCGGAGTATTTTCATTCCAGCACGCGTTCAACCGCGATGGTGCTCAACGCTCTCCTCGAATACCAACCCAAACATCACCTCGTCGACAAATTCGTCAACCACCTGCTCGCCAAACGACGCAACGGCCGCTGGAGAAATACCCAAGAAACGGTCTATGGCGTGCTTGCCATGTACCAATTCTACAAAAAGCGTGAAGCGCTACCCCCAGCGTTTACCGCTACAGTCGTATTGGACGATAAGAAATTGCTCAACCGGCGCTTTGAGGGCCGATCGCTGACCGTGGAAAACCACAAACTACCCATGTCAGAATTGAAGCCAGAAAAGGGTATTCTCGGATTCATCAAGAAAGGGGACGGCACCCTCTACTATACGGCACGCCTAAACTACGCCCGCGCGACGTTACCGCGCGAAGCCTGGGATGAAGGTTTTGCCGTCCAAAGAACCTATCAACGGGTTGCAGAAGATGCGGGTTCATCTCCCAGCAAACTGGCCCAAGGAAAAGACCCCAAGGCCTCCATTTCGACGGTCAAGGCCGGAGATATGGTGAGGGTCAAACTGCGTATTGTCGTACCTCAGCAAATGCACTTCGTGGCCCTCGAAGATCCGCTACCCGCCGGCCTCGAAGCATTGAACTTCAATTTGATGACCACCTCCCGATCGGCCAGGCGGCGTTGGGTCGGCCATAGCCGCAGCTCGCGTTACAGCGGCGGCAAGCGCTGGTCCAGCTATACACCATTTTATCACCGGGAAACCCGCGACGACCGCGTACTGCTCTTCGCAGACCGCCTCTATCCAGGCGTCTACGAATACGTCTACTTGGCGCGTGCCACCACCGTCGGGAACTTCGTGGCCCCACCCACCCATATCGAAGAAATGTACTCCCCCGAGGTTTTCGGACGAACAGCGGCAACGACGTTTGTTGTCAGCGGAAGATAATTGAATGCGTAAGGGTCCCACAGCACGGCGAGCGCTATGCGTGCTGCTAGCGATCTGTATCGTCAGCCCTATCCTCGCCTATATGGTTTGGGCCAACGGCGTAGATATCGACCCACGCGTGCTGCCGAAAAAGGAACTCGCAGCGCTTAGTATTCGCGATAACAAGGGCGTTCTTCTGCGCGAACAGCTCGCCCGACCTGATGGAAGAAACTACTGGGTACCCCTCGAGCAGATTTCGGCAGATTTGATCAACGCAACCATCGCCAGCGAAGACCAGCGTTTTTGGCAACACGACGGCGTCGACCTGTTGGCGTTTTTCAGAGCGGTAACTCAAAACATCGGTCAACAACGCATCATCTCTGGAGCGTCAACCTTGACCATGCAGCTCGCCCGCGTCTTGGACCGAGCCCCACAACGACGCTGGACCACGAAAGCGCGACAAGTCCTCCTAGCGAAAAAGCTCGAACTCGTGATCGACAAGCGCGCCATCGTTGAGCAGTACCTCAATCGCGTGCCCTATGGTAACGGAACCTTCGGCGTTGAAGCCGCCTCTCGGCGGTATTTCGATAAGCCGGCCGCACAACTGAGTTTGGGAGAGGCAGCGACATTGGCGGGATTGCCTCGTAGTCCTAGTGGATATAATCCCTTCAAGAAGGGAAACCAACGTCTGCTGCGCCGCAAACGCTATATCCTCTGGCAAATGCTTAAACAGGGCTATATCGACGAGAACCAGCATCGGCTCGCACTCGCCGAGAGACCACATTTTCGCGGAGTGGAACGGTCTTTTCGCGCGCCGCATTTCGTTAGCGACGTCATCCGCCGCATCCAACAGAAAAAACCGGCTGACGTTCGCAGCACCATCGACCACCGGCTGCAAAAACAGGTTGAGTTGGCGGTCACGAGGACGCTGAAGAGACTAGAAGATAAGCGCGTCACCAATGCCGCTGTCATCGTAGTCGACAATGCGAGTTCATCGATCCTAGCCTACGTTGGCTCCGCTGATTTCCTCGACAAGAAGCACTCCGGCCAAGTCGATGGGAGTAGAGCGCTTCGCCAACCGGGTTCGGCGTTGAAACCCTTTACCTACGCGCTCGCACTCGAAAGCGGCTACACCCCCGCAACCCTGCTCCCGGACCTACCCGCGGCTTTTTCCACGCCGCAGGGAGTCTACCATCCTCAAAACTATAGCCGAACGTTTCACGGCCCGGTACGCCTCCGCGCAGCCCTAGCCAACAGCTATAACGTGCCGGCGATCCGAACCGCGCGATTCGTAGGTGTGGGGCCTCTCCTCGGCTTGTTGCATCGCTTCGGCTTCAGTTCATTGAAGCTACCTGCTGAACACTACGGTTTGGGGCTCACCCTCGGCAATGGCGAGGTGAATCTGCAAGAGCTCGTGGCAGCGTACGCAGCCCTGGCCCGGGGCGGAAAATACAAGAACCTACGTTTGATCGAAGAGGTTCGCGACGTGGACGGCAAACGATTCCCCTACGCACCCGAGCTCGGCCGCAGGGTATTGAGCAAGCGAAGCGCAACGTTGATCACCCACATGCTCAGCGACGCAAAGGCCCGCATACCTGCCTTTGGCCGCGACAACGTGCTCTCTCTGCGCTTCGATGCGGCCGCCAAAACGGGAACCTCGAAGGATTTTCGCGACAATTGGACGGTCGGCTACACGCCTCGATTTACCGTCGGTGTATGGGTGGGGAACTTCGACGGATCGAGCATGCATGACGTATCGGGGATCACCGGCGCTGGGCCGCTATGGGCCGCCGTCATGAACGAAGTTGTCGGCGAAAGACGCGACGCATTTCCTGCGGTTTCATCGGGACGAGACGGCATTGCAGGCGCAAGAATTTGCTTGCTGTCCGGCGCGCTCGCAACCCCCCATTGCGAACAATCGCGACTGGAGTTCTTCTTCAAAGAGAATTCGCCCCAGGTAGAATGCCAGTTCCACGAGCACGTCGCCGTCGATCAACGCAATGGATTGCGCGCCGATGGGGGTTGCCCTGCCAGGCACCAACAATGGGTCACGGGCGTCGCCTATCCACCCCTTTACCGCGACTGGGCCAACGACAATAACCTGGTTCAACTCCCGTATGGGCGATCGCCCCTCTGCCAAACCCTCTCACCGATCGCCGCGAAAGCGACGCCAAGACCCGCTGTTCGTTCCCCTCGAGATGGTGCCGAGTACTATATCGATCCCGACCTGCCGCGGGCCTTTCAGTCGATCGATTTACGGGCGCTCATCCCCAGCCACCCTGACGTATCCAACAACATTCGCTGGCTCGTCGATGGAAAACGCTTTGCGACCCGCAACTCACCCCGCATCACGCGGTGGCAGTTGATTCGCGGAAGACACCGCTTCGTCGCGGAATCACCCAGCGGCGAACGCAGCGCCGCCGTACATATCACCGTCCGCTGACGTCACCCACATCTCAGCGCATATATGTCTGCAATGTTAAATGCTTAGCCACAGGTCTGCCATGGACGGGGCAGAATCGCAGCGCTGCTGCCCTTCTACCCGCCCCCCATATCCTGCCGGTGGGATGCGCTTTTCAGGCGTGTTCTCGGGAGGGAGGAAGGCCTTGCCCATTATTCACAATCGTCGTTAGAATCGGCCGTCAGAAAAAATGATGACCAAGCACCACGAGAAACCCTTGACGATTGCACCGAAGGGCGATAGATGTCCGCCGACGGAGCGCAGTTGTGTCTTTTGAAATATCAAACGTAAGAAATATCGGTATATCCGCACACGTCGATAGCGGGAAAACGACCCTCACCGAGAGGATCCTTTTTTACACCAACCGTATCCACGCCATTCACGATGTGAAGGGCAAGGACGGGGTTGGCGCAAAGATGGACTCCATGGAACTGGAAAGGGAGCGCGGTATTACCATCGCCAGCGCTGCCACCAGTTGTGAGTGGCTCGATCACCAGGTCAGCATCATCGATACGCCCGGCCACGTCGACTTCACCATTGAAGTCGAACGTGCCCTTCGCGTACTCGATGGAGCTATCTTGGTGCTTTGCTCCGTAGCCGGAGTACAGAGCCAGTCTTTCACTGTCGACCGCCAAATGCGACGGTATAACGTACCACGCCTAGCATTTATCAATAAATGCGACCGCACCGGAGCCAATCCCTTGAGGGTTCGTGATCAACTTCGCGACTCGCTGGGGCATAACCCGGTACTCGTACAGCTTCCCCTCGGACTTGAGGACAAGCTTGAGGGCGTGATCGACCTCGTCACCATGAAGGCGATGCGCTTCAAGGGACAAGGCGGTCAGGATATCTCTGTGATTGAGATTCCAGCTGACCTCTTGGCCGACGCCGAAGCCGCGCGGGAAGAAATGCTCGATTTGGTGTCCATGTTCTCCGAGGAACTGATGGAGGCCATGCTCGAGGAAAACGTCACCGAGGAAATGATCCACCGAGCCATCCGTTCGGCTACGATCGCTCGGCAGATATTGCCCGTTTTCGTTGGCTCCGCCTATAAGAACGTAGGAGTGCAGCCACTTCTCGACAGCGTCATCGCCTATCTGCCGAATCCCACAGAGGTCACCAATGAAGCCCTCGATCTGGATAAGGACGAAGAAAAGATAGAGCTCTCTGCCGATCCCGATGCACCAGCCGTCGCCCTCGCCTTCAAACTCGAAGATGGTCGTTATGGACAGCTGACCTATCTGCGAATGTATCAAGGCACGATGAAACGCGATGATGTTGTGATCAACTCGCGTACGGGTAAGAAGCATAAGGTTGGCCGCTTGGTACGAATGCACTCCGACGAGATGGAAGATATCCGTCGCGCCGGTCCCGGTGAAATCATCGCCATGTTCGGCATCGACTGCCATTCCGGAGATACGTTCACCGACGGCAAGATCAATCTGGCCATGACGTCGATGCATGTTCCCGAACCTGTTATCTCCCTGTCGATCAAGCCGGGCGATTCTTCCTCCGAAGTGAAAATGGCGAAAGCCCTTCGGCGCTTCTCGAAGGAAGATCCGACGTTCCGCGTGGGCACAGACCAGGAATCGAACCAAACGATCATCAGCGGCATGGGCGAACTTCACCTTGAAGTATATATCGAGCGCATGCTGAGAGAATACGACGCGAAGGTAGTCACCTCCGCTCCGCAGGTCGCCTATCGCGAGACCATCTCTCAAAAGGCAGAATTCGACTATATCCACAAGAAGCAAACCGGTGGTGCTGGCCAATTCGGACGCGTCGCCGGCTATATGGAACCGTGCGAAACTGCGGAATTTGAATTCGTCGACCAAATCAAGGGTGGTGTAATTCCCACCCAGTATATTCCGTCGGTGGAAGCGGGTTTCCGTTCGATGCTGGCCAAAGGAAGCCTAGTCGGAGCGCCGGTGGTCAATGTACGCATGTTGATCAACGACGGTAAGTCTCACTCGGTCGACTCCTCGGAGATGGCGTTCCAAGAAGCTGCTCGCGGCGCCTGGCGGGAAGTCTACAAGCGGGCCAAGCCGAAGATCATGGAACCCCTGATGCGAACGGTCGTTGAAGGACCGACGGAATTCAGCGGCACGATTCTAGGCACGCTGACCCAGCGTCGCGGCGCGATTATTGGCTCCGAGGAAGACGGGATGCTGGTTAAGATCGAGGCGGAAGTGCCTCTTTCGGAAATGTTCGGTTATTCGACGACAATTCGCTCTGTAACTCAGGGTAAAGCTGAGTTCACGATGGAATTCGCTCGCTATCAGGATGTACCGGTTAGCATTAGCCAGGAACTGATAGAGGAAGCGGAAAAGAAAAAAAAGGCTAAGGCCAAAAAATAGCAAGGGAGGTATTCGCCATGTACCGCAAAGAGATCAACGCGCGTAGCCCCCTTCGGCTGTTGGACAATTCCATTCATGGAGGGCTGGGTAAGGGCAAATTAGGGGTCGTGATGGCCCGAGCCGGGGAAGGTAAAACTGCCTGCCTCGTGCAAATGAGCCTAGACTATCTGTTGCGCGAGCAACAGGTTCTTCATATTACCCTCGAGCAAACCGTCGCCCATGCCCAATCTTGGTATGACGCGCTCTTCACCGATTTGGCCGAACGAACCAAGATCGACGATCGCGATGCAGTTCACGCAGAACTGACCGCGAACCGCATGATCTGTTCCTTCGCTGACCATGATATTACGCCACTGCAAATCGAAGAGAAGGCGGAACTATTGCGCCGCCACATGGACTTCAAGCCCACGGCAATTCTCATCGACGGACTCGACTGGGATTCTCGCAGCGTCGTGCGTACCGCAGCATTGTTAGGGTCTCTGAACTCATTCGCCAAACGTGCCGATGCCGAATTGTGGATCGCAGCCCAGACCCATCGTCGCACGACGGGTGCGCACCCGATGAGAGTCCCCCCACCGTGCGCCCCTTTCGAGGAGCTCATTGATGTGGCGATTTACCTCGAGCCCGTGGATGATCACGTGGAACTTCGACTACTCAAGAACCACGATGATGAGGATCTTCCTGAAACTCACGTTCATTTGGATCCCGAAACACTTCGGCTGATCGGCGACAGTGAAAGTACGGCCTCGATTCCAGTTCCCGGCAATGTGTTCACGCTGCTCTCCGGCGGTGCAACTGGTGCCGAAGAGTCCTTTGGCGTCTGTGCTGAAAAGTGGGGACTCAAGGAGCTGAACTTCAGCTTTGAAGGACGCGAACCCGCTCGCGCCAAGTCTCTGGTCAAGCTCGATGCGGTGGACCTCAACCAGGGGGCCATCAGCCAGATCTATCTCGAGTCAAGGATGCACCGCACCTATCCCCAAACCGAGCTCTTTCAAAAGACGCTGCAGACGATTTGGCATCAGGTAAAGACGGCAGGCGAAGTCTTCGCGGTTGGCCTCATTCAAGCTGATAACACCGTTAAAGGTGGAACGGGTTGGGCTCCACAGCTCGCTCGCCGCTGGAATAAGCCCGTTCATGTCTTTGACCAGGCCAAAGAGGCTTGGTTCAAATGGGATGGTGAAGCGTGGAAGCCTGAAGACGCCCCGAAGATCACCTGCCGCCGATTCTGCGGTACCGGTACCCGCTATCTCTCGGACGCCGGTCGCGTCGCCATCGAAGGCCTGTACGAAAGAACTTTCGGCGACAAATAAGCGCACAACGCTCGCGATTCCCGCTACTTAGACACCTCCTAGAAGAAACCGCCCCGAATTGATCCTTGCAGGCATCCCGTAGGCACGGGATCATACGGTCGATGTTTCTGCACAATAGATTCTCGATAATCGCGGCAACTCTGCTGACCACGTGGGCGCCCGCCTGCATCGTCGACGATATTTCGTCCTTGGGTCGGCCCTGCGCGAACGACCTCGATTGTCCCCTTGCTAGTTGCGATGTCGTGACGAAAGTCTGCGTTGTGGCCAGCATGGAAGATGCAGCAACCATCGATTCATTCTTGTCAGCCGATGTCGACGCAGCAGTTTCAGATTTGCTTTTGGATGCCGCCCCCGACCCTGACATGGCTCCCGATACGATTCCCGACCCGCCGCCTCCGATAGCCAGCGACGACGGATGGCAATGGGTGCATCCGCTTCCGCAGGGCCAGGCACTGGCCTCTATCTGGGGAGATGCGAATGACAACCTTTGGGCGGTTGGCATCGGCGGCACCATCCTGCGCTATGATGGCTATTATTGGCGCAAAGAGGATAGCTCCACCACCGAAACGTTGAGCAGCGTTTGGGGGTCGGATAGCGACCATATCTGGGCCATCGGATCGAAGGGCACCGTCGTAACCCGCGATTCGCAAGGCTGGAAGCTGCATTCACAAAGCGATATTCCTGCAACGGCTAGCCTCATTGGCATTAGCGGCACGAGCGCCACGGATCTTTGGATCTGCGATTTAGAAGGCCGCGCGTATTATAGTAATGACGGTTCAACCTTCCCCGAAGTCAAACATAGTTTCGCCAGCGGATTTCTAGACGTCACGGCCGTTGGCCCAGGCCAAGCGATCTTCGCCCGCGGACAGAAAAGCACCGTGCAATACGGACTGGGAGGCTGGCTGGAAAGCGAACCTGGCGCAGGCACGAGCTATAGCGTCTGGGGTACGGCCACCGACGACTTTTGGGCCGTGGGAAAGGCAGGGCTGCGCGCCCGCAATACGTCAGGCGATTGGATAACCTTCGTCGATCCTCCACTCACCAACTCCCTCTATCGTGTGCGGGGTTCCTCATCATCGAATGTCTGGGCCGTAGGTAGCTCAGGGCAGCTACAGCATTTCGATGGCCTGCAATGGACCGCCGAAGAAAGTGCATTGGACGTTAGTCTCAGCGGGCTGTGGGTCGACAATAACAAAGTCGTTTATGCGGGCGCGTACGGTCACATTGGCAAGTACGCGAATGGAACAGCCTCGGCAATGACCACGCAATTCACCAGCGGGAGTATCCGCGGTGCTTGGCAGAATATGGATACGGCTGGTGATGACCTTTGGTTCGTTGGGGAAAAGGGATTGATTCTTCACTACGATGCAACCGGGCTAACCGTCGTGCCGTCGGGAACCGAACAAACCCTACGGGGAATTTGGGGCTCAAGCGCCACGTCAATTTGGGCGGTCGGCCATGGCGGTACTTTGCTACACTATGATGGACTAAGTTGGGCCGTCCAAACAAAGCCAGAATTGACCAGTTCACTATATGCCATCCACGGCGTGGATAGCACCTCGGTTTGGGCAGTGGGTGCGAAGGGCACGATCATCAAGCGCGGTATTGCGGGCTGGAGTACCCCCGTCGACCCGGCCCCAACCGCCAAATATCTTTATTCGGTTTGGGTAGGTGCCAAGAATGCGGTCTGGGCCGGCGGTTCGAGCGGTACAATTCTGAAATACGACGGACAGAAATGGGCCGTCGCGGCGGATACCACCACCACGAGCAGCCTCTATGCACTCTGGGGTAATTCTACAAATACGGAAATCTGGGCCGCCGGTACCGGAGGTGGACTGATTAGGTACGCAGACGGTACATGGGCGAGTGTGGGAAGCCCCACCAGCAAAACCATCTACAACTTGTCCGGCGTCGATGTCGATAGTCTCCGGCTCGTTACAGGTGGCGGTGAGATTTTTCGCCGCAGCAGCTCTGGCTGGCTTACTGAGACCTCGGGCATCGCCCGCGAACTCTATGGTGCAGTTACTAATTCCAAAGGGAATTGGATTTTTGGAAAAGGCGGAGCAATCTTGAAGAACACCACATCGGTGGTACCGTAGATGTTCTCGATATTCGCGATCGGCCGTCGTAGTTGGGTGAACATGATGCGCGCGTTGTCCCCAAATTATGCAGGACAGATGTCGATTGTCTTTCTGTGCTGTCTGATCTCGGCTTGTGTCCCCGGCGAAATATCCTCGTTGGGCAGGCCCTGCGAAAGCAATTCGGGCTGTCCTGGCGCGCAATGCGATCCTGCTACAAAGCGATGTGTAGCGCTCGACGATGCGGGCAGTCTTCTTGATACGATTCTCCAAGACGCTTCGACGGACGCCGACGCCAACGCGGGCAGCCTCGACCAATGGGTCGACCTCCCGCCGATGGATAGTACTTTCGATATGCCGGATCAGAGTGTGGACGTTTCCTTCGATATGGAGCCCGACCTGATGCCTCCACCTCCCCCGCCTGTCACGAGCGCCGATGGCTGGCAATGGAGGCATCCATTGCCCCAAGGAAACGAACTGCGCAGCATTTGGGGTTTTTCAGATACCGATATCTGGGCCACCGGCTACCACGGGACCGTCATGCATTACGACGGATGGCATTGGTACGTGGAACCGCCCATCACAACGGAGAACATCGAGGATCTTTGGGGAGCATCAGCGACGGATATTTGGGCCGTCGGCGCTGCAGGCACGGTTCTTCATTACGATGGCACCGGCTGGGCGGCCCCAACGAATACCGGCGTTCCAATCGACGCAAGTATCTACTCTGTACACGGCACATCAGCCACCGATGTCTGGGCTACCGACCTCGGCGGCCCGATCTATCGTTATGCAGGAACGGGTACTTGGGAACCGGCCGTGACGGGAGCCGAAAGCGATTTTCATCTCGATGTGTTTGCCATTTCCAGCAAGGAAGTCTATGTCGCACGCGCGACATTGCCCTATCTACATCTGAAATCCGGCATCTGGAGCGAAGAGTCGGTCACCGCCTCCACAAAGTGGTTCTCAAGCGTGTGGGGAGCTTCGTCTAGTGACGTGTGGCTCGTGGGTACCAATGCCGCGCGCTGGAACTACGATGGAAGCCAATGGAACGAAAGCCCTAGCCTCAGCGTGAACAATCTCCTCTATCATGTCTGGGGCAGAGATAGCAGCGATGTTTGGAGCTGTGGCTATGAGGGGATCGTCCTCCACTACGATGGTACCAGCTGGCAAACCGTTGACTCGGGAACAACAGCGAGTGTGCACGAGGTCTGGAAGAGTCCAACTACCGGCTATTGGGTCGGTACGGGGGGAGAAATCTTCAAACACGAAAACGGAGTCACTACCGCACTCACGAAGCACAGCACGACAAGAAATATCTACGCGGGCTGGCGCATCAGCGACAACAGCCACTATTTTGTTGGCGGCCTCGGCACGATCTTGCACCACGATGGCGCGACGACAAATGCCCAAGACTCTGGTACCACCGCAACTCTTCGGGGCATCTGGGGAACAAGCGATACATCTTTGTGGGCGGTAGGAGCCGACTCAACGGTACTACAATTCAACGGTACTACGTGGGTCCCGTGGTCGGTGTCCGGAACCCCCCACTTCAACGCCATCTGGGGTAGCGCGGAAAGCGATGTTTGGGCTGTGGCTGACGACGGAGAACTCTACCACTTCACCGGATCAATCTGGACACCATGGACAAGCTCGCCGGCTACAAAAGACCTGAATGCCATCTGGGGTAGAAGTGCCAGCGATATCTGGGCCGTTGGCGATGGCGGCACCATCATCCATTACGATGGATTGACATGGAAGATTTCAACATCGGGCATAACCAAATCGCTCTATTCCGTAACCACGGGGCTAGGCACGCAGGCCTATGCCGGTGGCGTAGGTGGAACCGCACTTTCCTATAATGGTACTTCCTGGAAGCCAATGACTGGCCCCAATACCACGGCAACGATCTACGGCTTAGCCAATATCGGCGTGCAGGATATTTGGGCGGTGGGGTCAGAGGGTGAAATTTGGAAAAATTCCATGTTCGGTTGGACTAAACAAGAGGCCGGAACGGGCAACCATTTGCGCGGTATGTTCATCTCCGGGCTAACAGCGAAGACGGGCAAAGAGCTTTGGATCCTTGGCGATGACGGGGCCATTCTATCCAAACCTCTAAGCCTCATAACTCCATGAAGAGAATCATATGAGCGAAAAAAGCAACAAAGAGAATATCCGCTGGAAGACAGAAGACCTCTATCGCACAGATCGCGCCTGGCAAAACGCCCGCAAAAAACTCGTTAGAGACCTTCCCCAGATCAAAAGATATAAAGGAAAACTCCGGGCAAAGCCCTCGATCCTAGCCTGCTTAAAACTCTGCACAGATTTTGAAAAAGAGCTGGACCGCCTCACGTGCTACGCTAATCGATGCCACGATCAAGACACACGTGCCGGTAGCTACCAGGCGATCAAGGCCATCAGCGAAAAGGTAGAAGCAGAAGTGAACGAGGCGATGGCCTTCATCGAACCCGAACTGCTCGCCCTGCCAGCAAAAACACTGCGCCCCCTGATCGGCCATAAGGATTTCACCGACTACGACCAGTTTCTAAAAGACCTCTTGCGCCAAAAGAAGCACTTTCGGAATGCCGACGAGGAAGCGCTGTTGGCTGCAGCGGCGATCATGGCTGATTCGGGCCATAGCGCCCATTCCACCTTGCTGGCCGCCGATTTGAAATTTCCCAAGGTCAAAAATGAAAAGGGCAAAACCGAAAGGCTGACCTTAGCGACATGGCCGCGTCTTCGCGCTTCTAGCAACCGTAGTGTCCGTAAAGAGGCGTTCGACACCTTCTTCGATACCTTTTCAGGGTACCAAAATACGCTGGCTAATCTGCTCAACGCGCAGGTCAACGCCAACTTATTCAACGCTCGAGCACATAACTATCCCACGGTCCTATCGGCATCGTTGGACGACGATGCGATTCCTGAAAGCGTCTATCATCAATTGATCAAGGCGGCGAATCAGAACCTTCCAATTCTTCATCGCTACCTCGACTTTCGCAGACGGCGCCTCAAAATAAAGAAGCTCCGCTATACCGATCTCTACGCTCCGATCATCAACCGCGCAGATCTGAAGTTCCCCTACGAAAAAGGGTGCAGCATCCTCGTCGATGCCGTCAGTCCCCTAGGCGAAGAATATCAGGCGGACTTGAAGATGGCCTTAGACCCGAAATCCGGCTGGGTCGATCCCTTTCCAGGTCCCGGAAAACGCAGCGGCGCCTATATGGACGGCAGCGCCTACGATGTGCATCCGTACGTACTGGGAAATTATCTAGGAGATTATGATTCCCTCAGCATGTTGGCTCACGAAATGGGTCATGCCATGCATTCGTTCTACTCCAACCGCAAACAACCCTACGCTAAAGCCGACTATTCCATCTTTGTGGCCGAGGTTGCCTCAACTCTTAACGAGTTATTGTTGGCCCGAAGCCTCGCCAACTCGGCCAAGGGAAGAAAAGCACAGGCTTTCATTCTAGGCGAGGTGCTCGAAAACTACCGACTGACCTTCTTCCGACAAGCCATGTTCGCTGAATTCGAATTGGAAATGTACCGGCGTGCGGAAGCCAACGAAGCCTTGACTGTAGAAACGCTGTCAGAACTCTATTTGAAAATTGTCCGAAAATACTACGGTCACGACAAAGGCGTCACGACGATTTCATCGCGCTACGCCATCGAATGGGCCTACATTCCACATTTCTACTACGGCTACTACGTCTTTCAATACGCGACGGGAATCACCGCCGCAACGGCCCTCGCTGAAGGTATCGTCAACGAAGGCCAGAAGGCCCGCGACAAATATATCAAGAATCTGCTTCAGGCCGGCGCGTCCGCACCCCCTTTGACGCTCTTGAAAAAGGCGGGGGTTGATCTGAGCACAGTGAAACCCTACCGGGTGGCCATGGGGCATTTTGCCCAAACGCTTAGCCAAGTGGAAAGCCTCCTGGGATGAGGCTTCGTTCCGTAATTCCCCTCGGCCTGCTGCTCATTGCCCTAGTCACGGCCTGCAAAAAGGATGACGGCGATTCTTCGAAACCACTCAGCCTCCCCGAAATCAAACGAAGTGACCGTTATCTAGAATTCAAGCCGATCATCGTCAACATGAACGAGAACTATATGTCGTATCTCAGGGTTGACGTTGGTTTCATGCTCGCGCACGACGTCACTGAAGGTGACAAAGCCCTTCGCTTGAAGGCGCGCGATCGAATCATCGTTTACCTCTCCGGTCTCAAGGCCGAGCAGCTCGCGGATAAGGCCGCCCAGAAGAAGGCCGAAAAAGAGCTGATCAAGATTGGGCAGAAGGTTTACGGAAAGAGGAATGTAACGCAGGTGATCGTCACACGATGGCAAACACGCTGAGGGCCGAAAACCGAGAACCGAGAACGATTACCGATTACCGATTACCGATTACCGATTACTGATTACTGATTACCGATTACCGATTACCGATTACCGATTACCGATTACCGAGAGCCGAGAGCCGAGAGCCGATTACCGAGAGCCGAGAGCCGAGGGCCGAAATAGGCAACTCTACCCATCCAACAGCTCGATCATCGCCGCTCTCACGCGTTCCGCTAGAGCATCGACATCGGAAGCCTGAAGTCCATCCGTCGATATCGGAGCACCGAAGATAACTTCTACGTTCCCGGGGCGTAGTCGCCATTCGCCTGCGGGACAGAGATTGCGCAGTCCTTTGGTAACCACTGGAAGAACGGGTACGCCGCCCTCGATGGCCAAACGAAACGCGCCTGGATAGAACTTCCCGAGCTTGCCATCGCGGGTACGATGCCCTTCCGGAAAGACGACGAAACTATCGCCACTGCGGAGCATTTCCGAAGCTTCAGCGTACGATTGCCGATTGAGTTCCTTATTGCCGCGCTGCACGGGGAGTTGCCCCATGACACGAACGAAATCGCCGTAGATGGGGATTTTGAATTGGGCGAGATCTTGAAAAGATCGCGAGTAGACCGGAATAGAACCCACGAGGACAGGCGTATCCAGAAGGCTGACGTGGTTGGGACAGATTACATAGGCTTGTTGTGGGTCTACGTTTTCCAAGCCGCTGCGCGTGATACGAATGCCGATCAGATCGGTCACCCTTCGTGAAACGAAACGTGACAATTTATCGAAACGACCGCCGGACCACAGTGTCTTGTCCAAGGCCAAAAAGGCCCCCAACCAGCCGACCATGTGGACTGCCGAAACTGGCCATAGAACGCCGTTGAGTAGCGTATCCGCCACAGTGTAAGGGTGCAGCGGATCGACGTAGTTGGCAACAGGTGCTTTTGACGTCATGGATTCTGAACTAGCCGATCTCTGCGAGGATGGCATCGGTCATTTGGGTCATGGTCGCGGCGTTTTCTTCACCCGCTAAATCGTAGGTCAGCGTTTTTCCCTCGGCGAGTACCTTCTTGATAGCCGCTTCGATTTGATCACCGCCGGTTACCAGAGCCGGTAGAGATTTCTTACCGCCCAACCAGCGAAGCCCCTCGGCTACCGAGAGAATCATCGCAACTGGATTTACTTTATCTTTGCCCGCATGGCGCGGTGCGCTGCCGTGAATGGGTTCGAACATCGCGTGGTCATCGCCGATATTGCAGCCTACGGCCATGCCCATGCCGCCCTGAAGAACGCTAGCGAGGTCGGTGACGATATCGCCAAACATATTCGTGCTAACACATACGTCGTAGTATTCCGGTTGCCCCACCAACCATTGCGTAAAGGCGTCGACGATGGCGACATCCTTTTCGATGTCGGGATAGCTTTCGCCTACCTCTCGAAAAACCTCCACGAAAAGCTGGCAGCCCTTCAAGACGTTGTCTTTGACAATACACGTGACACGCTTCTTGCCGTCTTTCGGTGCACCGTTGCGCTTACTTGATATCTCGAAGGCGTGTCGAATAACCCGCTCCGATGCACTACGGGTGATGGTCCGCACATCCGTCCCCAGTTCCGCGCGACCCGATACAGGCAAGAAGCCGCCAATTCCCGCATAAAGCCCTTCGGTATTTTCGCGGACGATCACCATGTCGACTTTGTCCGCATCCCAAACCGGCTTGCGCACACCGTGCAATCGATGAGGGACCCCCGGATAGAGTTTTACGGGGCGCACATTGGCATAGAGATCCAAGCGAGCGCGATTGCCGATAACAGGCGACCAACCCGCCATATTGCCATCGGACATCGTAACCGGCGCACCCGTTTCATCGGGCCAGCCCACGGCGCCGAGCAAAATAAGATCAGCCGCACGACAGCGTTCCTGTGACCCTTCGGGCCAATCGCTCTTGCCGTGCTTCAGATAGTACTGGCCTCCGCATTCGATCTCCTCGATCTCAAAACGAACGTCGGCCTTTTCGCCGATTCGATTCAAAACGCGAAGGCCCTGCACCATGACTTCTGGGCCTGTTCCATCGCCCGGAAGGGCTACTACGTGGATAGCTTTATTCATCCGGCGACCTTATTTCCGTTGCGCCAGCTTTTCAATCCAGGAAGATGCACACCTATAAACGCCTGATATCTGGCGAGATATTCCTGACAAGGACCTTCACCTACGCTCTAGGCGCGCTTTCAGAATATGCTGCGCCCCGCAGGAGGGTAACCATGGATCCTACTGTGACCTACAACCGTCAATCCTCGTTTACCAGAGCGCTTCTCAAGTGACTGATATCTCAATGATGACGATTGGCACGTGGGTTGCTTTGCTTAGGGACTAGGGGGAGAGAAAATATGAAGAAGACCGCTGCATTCCTGTGCATCATGCTCATCGCTGCACCTAGTTTCGCCGAATATGCCGGCCCCGGGGGCGCCGGTGTGGCGCTATCCATCGTTTCTGGACCCACCGATGGCGACTACCTCGTGGGAACCGATGTGGCGGGCATCTTCATGGGCAACCGAGATGACGGCTTCGTTAGCGTCACGGCAAACCTTCCGAGCCATTACGTTCCAGCCCTAGATGTACAAGCAACATCCACCGGACACCGGATTTGGGCCGGCACGGCGGCGGGACTCTACAAGAGTGACGACTATGGAAACAACTGGGAGGAGCTTACCGCGCTGCTCCCCGATGCCAGTTTTCCCACGGAATCAGCTAAATGGGACGGCCTCAGAGTACCAGTTCGCGCCGTGCGCGTAGATCCCAACGATGCCAATCGCATCTTTATCGGCCTCGGCCTCGGCAACCATATTCAACCTTTCGCTGTGGAAAGTGATCATAAGATTTACCGCAGCACGGATGGCGGCGTTGGTTGGACGGGCATTTTGGACCTCGACAACGACGAAAGCTCATATGGCGCCGTCGTTTACCAAATTACCATCCCCGACGTATCGTGTGACGAGAGTGGATGCAATACGATTTGGGTGTCCACAGACAAAGGGCTCTACCTCAGTCGAGATTCTGGAGAACGCTGGTATGCCATGGGCCGTTCCCCTATTCGGGTATCCGACAACTACGGAAATAGTTGGCAACCATGCACCGACGCTTCCGTAGGCTGTCCGGTGGAATTCACCACGGACTGTGATGCCACCGATTCCTGCCTCCCCCTCGCAACGAATAGCGGCGAGTCACTACCGGATACACGATCGACAACGCAGATCACCGACTCAAATGGCAATATTGTTACGTTCGTCTCGCTATATGATAATGGCTACCTCAATGCGGGCGAAGAGGGGTGCCCAGCCGCCCCTGATGCAGATGACTACGTCGCAGATACCACGGGCAGCCATACGGTTAGCGGCGTCTATCGTTCAGACAATGGTGGCGTAGTTTGGCAGAAGATCGATGCCCAGGCCAAGACCGAATCACAACTGCCAAAGACAATCCGCTGCGGAGAGTCTAGCGGCACATCCTTCACGACAAAGAACACAATCTACGTAGACTTTGCCGTTGATGAAAATGATCCCGAACACCTCGT
>Ga0257122_1001111_pt1 | contig 20138 bp, 22 predicted proteins | sample SI106_120metaG_FD_190146 | JGI IMG/M metagenome (GOLD analysis project Ga0257122, IMG submission 190146) | Marine microbial communities from Saanich Inlet, British Columbia, Canada - SI106_120 | ecosystem: Environmental > Aquatic > Marine > Inlet | place: Canada: British Columbia | collected... | reverse complement strand
TCCATACGGCTTCCTCAGATATCTTTACCGGCTCGTAATAGTAATTTGATCTATGCAGACCCAAAAGTTCACACTGCCTGCGAATACTTAACTCTCCATGGCCTGATTCTACTAAGCACCTTCTCTCCTCAACTTTCAAACAATGCAGATTTTTTTTTAAGCCATTCGTTTTCTACATTCAGTTGGCCGATCTGTCTATACAGTTCATCGACTAACTTCTCATTTTCTTTGTTTACCTTTTCCTGCTTCCCCTTGAATATTTCTCTAACACCTACTAATACACGTTTACGCCAATTAGTTATTTGTGTTCTGTGAACTTCGTATTTTGATGACAACTCTGCTATTGTCTTTTCTTCTTTGATTGCTTCCAATGCCACTTTTGCCATAAATTCCGCATTAAAACTCTTTCTCATTCCCAGACCTCCTTCTTGATATCTTAACATCAAAAATGCATCTTAGCTAGTGGTCCGAAAATCCCAGTCCATTATACACTTTGCAGATAAAATAAGTAAAATAAGACACACGCAGAAAAAAGAGTTTTCAGATGGTGCCACAAATAAATTATTGAAATATGACTATCCAGGAAATGTAAAGGAACTGGAAAATGTGATTGAACGCGCAATCACGCTTTCAAAAGCGGACACTGACATTGAAGAAGAAGTAATCTTTCTGGGTGATACAACGGGTATTGAGGACGAAAAGAGAATCAATCTTCTGAATATATCTCTGATCGAAAAATTATGTAAAAGTCCCAGGATTATTTCGGTTGCCAAAGCGGCCACTTTAATAACTTTTATTTCAATCCTTTGCCTGTTTGTAGTGCAATCTGATCTTTCAATAGGCGGAAGAAATATTACTTTAATTTTCTGCTGGCAGTTAGGCATACCTTTCTTATTTATACTATTTCTTTTTGCGGCCCGCTTTGGATGCGGTATATGTCCCATATACTCTATTACCAGATTTTTCAATAATTATAATTTAAAAATACCGATCCCGGATTCTATAAAAAAATACGATGTGTGGATTATGGGTACAGGATTTATATCTATTTTATTCATAGAAGAGTATACTCATATGGCAGCATCCGTCAGCAAAACAACTTATCTGACATTCAGTATTTTGTTCGCGGCCATAATTGTTGACTTTATTTTTGAGAAGTCCGCCTGGTGTCGTCATCTGTGCCCTTTGGGTGGGATGTCCGGGCTCTTTTCCATGTCTTCACTGATAGAAATACGTGCAAACAAAAATGTTTGTACCACAATATGCACCACACATGATTGTTTTAAAGGATCGGAAAGAGCAAACCCGTGTCCGATGTTTTTGCACCTGCAATTCTTGTCAGATAATAGAGATTGCAAAGTCTGTTTGAATTGTATCAAGAACTGTACACATCATGCGACACGCTTAAATTTCCGTGTTCCCGGTGCGGAAATAAGCTCATTAAGAGAGCCATCTCTGCCCGGAGCGTTGTTCTCAATTATACTTTCCGGTTTATTAGTTGCTAAAATCCTTTCTTCAATAGATATCATCCAGGGAAATTATCCTTTCATATTCTCCGCTTCAATATTATTCGCGCTAACCCTGAACATTACAATCAACTATTTTACGGCTCTAATATTAAAAGAGACAGTAATTGAGCACCTTAAGCTCTTTGGTTACACGCTTATTCCACTCATCTTGTTCGGATTTATTTCCCTTTATTCTATTGATGTCTTTGGAAATGTGAATGGGTCTTTAATGATATTCAACAGTTATGAACTGAATCTCAATTTCACAAGGGCCTTTCAACTACTCACTGTTCTCACGGGACTATTTATAACCGAATATCTTATTTATAAAATTATTCAGAATCGAATCACCAAAAGCAGGCAATTCCAAATATTCGCCATCCAGGGAATGGTGCCATTGGTATTATCCATCATTTATATCATGCTGTTCTTCGCCTGATAAAAGTATTGGGATTGTTGTTCCTGTCTTAATAATTTCATTTCTATTTTGCAGAAAGAGTAAAGCCCATACCCCAGTCTTTTGCAGGTACGACTATGGGCTTAAAATGGAAATTCCAATACCATCAAACTAGATCAATACTTTCATAAATAGCTAAAAAAGATGGGAATATGTGAAATATGGAAATTATTCCTCTCCATTAGAATTGCTTGCAAAGTGAAGGATTTTCATTATAATCAACGTGGAAAATATCTATATCTCCCGATGAACTTACTATTCACAGCAGGACAAACGGTTATTTGTTTTGTTGCAATAACACTCACTATTTTTCCTATCACACGGGGAAAGTGTATTGCGAATGGTGAAATCTCCCCTGGAAGATAGATCACGGCAATACCGATTATAGCCTGGTATTGCTGCAATTTCTACCGAATCAATATTATTATCTTAAGTCTATTAGTTATTATAAGTAACAAGAATCTTAGAACCGCTAAGGGAAATAACCTAAAAAAAGACATTGGTCTGCTCAAAATGAACAAAATAGAGTTAACGGTAGTGATTTGTACTTTAAATCGTGAAAAACATTTGGAAAGATGCCTCGAAACTTTGGTAAACCAATCTCTTGACAAAGAATTATACGAGGTGTTAATCATTAACAATAATTCTATAGATAATACACAGATTGTAGCTGAGCGCTTTACTGAAGCACAACCAAATTTCCATCTTATACGGGAGGAGACTCATGGTTTAAGTAAATGCAGGAACATAGGTTGGAAAAAGGCCAACGGAAAGCATGTTGCATATATTGATGACGATGCCAAGGCAAACTCTGATTGGTGTGCAAAAATATTAAACGCATTTAAGACAGTAACACCAAGTCCGGTTGCTGTCGGAGGTGTAATCCTCCCTTTTTATGATAGAAAACCGCCTTTCTGGTTCTCTGACAGTCTTGAATCCTGTACGTGGGGCAGTTCCAGGAAATTCCTTAATCATCCCAAAAAAGTAAATAGTTTTGCCGGTTCTAATATGGCATTTAGCAAAAAGACATTAGAAGAATACGGAGGTTTCTCTCCAGACTATGGAATGGTGGGGGAGAAAGTAATACCAGGAGAGGAAATAGATTTGTTCAACCGGATATCCCAAAAGACCCTATTATTCTGGTACGATCCTGAAATCAAGGTTTACCACTGGGTATCTCCCAAAAAGATGAAAATCTCTTATAGAATGTTTCGCGCTTTTAGATCGAACCTTTTTGCTGTTGAAGCAACTGGCCAGGGCTACTTATCACCTTCATATATCAAATCATGGATACATCACCGTAGAAAGGCAGAAGGATGTTTCTTCACCCACATCATTTTCTGGCTGGAACAATTTGCAAGAGTTCTGGGATATATATGCAAAAAATTATTTATTAATACTAAACCCAAAGATTAAACAGGAAGTCATTTCATTCGTCATTGAAAAACCCTTATAGAACGAACTTTTTATGTAATTTCAAGGATGCTTTAAATATTCGTTTAAATGCCAGTCTCTTGTCTAAAAGAATTGACTTAAAGAATAATTTAAATGCAACAAAGTAGTCTCTGTCAATTAGTGACTCGTAAGACTTATTAATATACGAGCTAGCCTTGAATTGATTAATTTGTCTGGTACTCATTTGAAATTTATTAGTTAATTCCGATCTGATATTCTTTGTATCGACTTCATCCAGACTATCAGTGCCAGTCGTTCTACGTTCCCTGGCAAGCTGCATAATCAATAAATGATAATAGAGTTGTTCTTTCATCTTTTTCCGGGATATTGCATTAGCATTTAGTCGATACTTGTATAACTCTTTATCGATATTTGCAACTTTATATTGCTCTGCTATCCTCAACCAAAGATCATAATCCTGAGCATACTCAAATTTTTCTCGATAGAAACCAACAGTAGTTATACACTCTCTTCTGAAAAGAACTGACCCATGTATAAAACTATTCCCGCATAATAACATCTCATTGATATTATAATGGTTTTCCGGTAGCTTCCAAGACTGCAGAAATTTACCTTTTTGATCGATAACGGTACCACACGTTCCAACAAGGCCTACATCCGGATGGTTTTTCATAAAGTCCACTTCGTATTCCAGCCTTTGCAAATCAGAAATATCATCCGTATCCTGACGTGCAATGTATTCACCTTTAGCTTTTTCCAAACCATTATTCAGCGATTTCGTCAAACCAATGTTTTCCTGGTTAAAGACCCGGATACGAGAGTCTGTATATGATTCCAGGATTGTACTTGTGTTGTCAGTAGAACCGTCGTTGATAATGATGAATTCAAGATCACTGAATGTCTGATTTAAGATGCTTGCAATAGTTTCATGAAGAAAGGCCTCTCCATTATAAACACTCATTATTACGCTAATTTTTGGATGCATGATAGATTGTGATCTGTAATTTATGTAATAAAATCAATATATTGCCTGGATACATGGTCAATGTAAAGATCAGCTCTTTCAATGGGTTTGTTCCACTCAAGTAATGTTTTCATACCATCTGCTACAATTCCGGGATCAGGCTTAGGAGGTGAATATAATGCAACTTTCTGGAAATTATAGTCATCTTCCAATTTTAAAATGATACCGGAATCTCTTACCAACTCTTTTGTCCCACCATTATGGCTGCAGAGGACCGGCAGTCCGCAAGCAAGCGCTTCTACAACAACATTGGGACAGCAGTCCAACCACGTCAGATGGACAAATGCATCTGCACCCCTTAAATAATAAGGCAGATTATGAGCTTTAACATTGCCAAGGTAAACAATATTTTTATGGTTAACTATCTTTTCACACTTTCCCAGGATAACCAGGCCAATGGTTGAATTGTTTAATTCTTTAAAACCATCTATAATACCTTCCAACCGTTTGTGCGCCCTCCATGTCGAAGAGCACACTATAGTTCTATCGAAAGGGTAGTTATATTTTTTGCCAATTGGGGAAAAATATTTTGGGACGCCATTATAAATCACCTTGTAAGGTTTCTTTATGTTGCCAAAATGGCGAAAAAACATCTCTTTGGAGAAGTTACTTTGAAAGATTATTTTGTCAAATTCGTAATAGGACTTTCTAATCGGTATGTTCAGCTCATCAGTATTTCCAACTGTATCATCTATATCAAAATATAGACCATCCAAACGCAGTACATTTACTTTTCCATTACAATAATTTCCTGAAATAAAGGCCAGGTTATAGTCAAATGATCTTGCATTATATACCCACCCCATCTCTTTAAACTCATTCTTAAGCCTCTTTCCAAAGATAGCGGGTCCCGTTCTGTTACCTCGGCAGTTCAGGTAATATCGTTTAAGGCTTGAAGAACTATCTGTATTTTTCTTTAAAAATCTAAACATATTTTTTGAAATTATTTTCTATCAGGCAAAGCCCTTGCCCATATCTCACCCCACCGTACCTCATAACTTTCAACCTTCAGGCCAGCTTCTTTCAGCTCTTCAAAGAAAGCGTCCTGCACATATTCTATATAATGAGTCTGGTCAAGCCTGAATTCAACCCCCAGCTCATCCTTTAAGGCTACCATCCACTCTCTTTCATACATTGGCACTCGGAAGAGGATATTATCAGGTTTGATTTTAAGTATAATGTTTTTTAGGAATTCTACTCTTTTCTCAATATGCTCAATCAGGTTGGACATAATTACTGTGTTAAATTTCATGTTGTTCTCTGGTAATTCCAAAAGAACGTCACCACACACAAATTTTAAATTGCCGCATTTGTAATGTTTTTTTGCATAATCAATATTATTCTGATTTTTATCAATGCCTATTATATTCCCCTTTATCTTCTGTGCAATGTCGTAATCTAACGCACCATTACCACAACCGATATCAAGAACGTTCTCATTTACACCTATGTTCTTTACAAAATAATCGTGATACGAAATAAGCCTGTGTTTCGGATGAATGCCATTCTCATACTTAATTGAACATGCCGAAATGTAGGAATACAAAATATTATCTATATTTAAAAATAGTTTTAAGGAAAATTTTGGTTTTAATGTCTTTGTTGCTATTTTTAAAACAGATTTTACGAACAATGTAAATAGTTTACTTATTACTCCGGTAATTATCATTTGCATTATTTGACTCTTATTTCTAGAATTAACTAAAATGTTTAATCATTTAGTATTGTAAAAGATACCCGGATTCAACTAACAAGTGCAAATACAGATTAATGCATAATTTATAAAACAATTTACAAAAATGTTCCATCTGAAAATGAATACCTTAATAGAAGTAATCGGAAATTTAAGAAAAGACAAGAATAAAGGAATTACTTTTATAAATAGTGAAACGGAAGAAAAATTCATTTCTTACAGATATTTGTATGAAAAATCTCTGTAAATGCTGAAAGTATTGCAGCAATATGGCATGCAACCAAAAAGCGAATTACTTTTCCAGATAGAAGACAATGAAACCTTTCTTTTCGTTTTCTGGGGATGTATTTTAGGCAGGATTATGACGGAAAAATTAAAATTGAATTTTTGAAAGTACTAAATCCTGGAATAAACGGTATAAGTTATCAGGAAAAGCAATTAGCTTTGATAAAGCAGTATGCAAAAATATTGAAAACAAAATGGACTGAGGAACCGGAGAATGTTTCAAAAAAAAGGATGGAATGGTTTATTAACTTGCCTGCTTACGAATAATATTTTGATCTATGCAGAATAATATTAAAAAGATATTAAATATTTTTGAAGCAAAAGAAGAACTTTTTATTATTTCTTATCCAAAATGCGGACGTGGTTGGCTAAAGTTTATGTATTTAAAAGCATTTGAACAACACTTCAGGTTGAAAAACCTCAATGTTCCTGAAATAAACCCAACACAACTCTCTAGAAAGTTACCTATACCAATAATAATACCTACTCATGATGGTGATCCTCATAGAAAAACCCCTGAAAATGTAGAAACATCTAAGCATAAATATAAGAATGCAAAAGTTATTTTTTTAGTTCGTGATCCTAGAGATGTTCTGGTTTCTCTGTATTTCCATATCACAAAACGTTCGTATTATTACCATAAGTCAATACATGAGTTTGTGTTTGAATCAGTAGGAGGTTTTGATACAATTCTTCGGTTCTACAACATCTGGGCAGAAAATTTTTGCATTACAAAGGATTATCATATTGTAAGATACGAGGATCTTAAGGCTGATCCACACCAGGAATTGCGAAGAGTTTTACATTTTATCGGCATAAAGGATGTACAGGAAAATACCATTAAAAAGGCTGTTGAATTTGCTTCTTTTGAGAATATGCGCAATATGGAGATAACGAATACTTCTCCGAAAAGTAAACTCAAGCCGGGAGACAAAAACGACCCGGAGTCTTATAAGACTCGAAGAGGCAAAGTTGGAGGATATATTGATTATTTGAGTTCAGAGGAAATCGAGTATCTTAATCAGAAAATGAAGACGTCTTTATCAGACATATATAACTACAAAGTTTGAGTATAATACATCTACAAAGTTGAAAATGAATAAAATATTCAAACGGATAAGGGACAGCCAAAGTATTAACAAATGGCATCGGGAATTTAAAAGGTTGCATCCGGAAATGTATGATTATGAGGGAGACCCTCAAAAACTTCGGATAATTCTAGGACCAGGCCGAAGTGGCACATCGTGGCTTGCCAGAACTCTCGCACACACAGAAACTCCTATCCGGTACGTTCATGAAGTATTTCCCCATTTGAATCCAAAATTTTGTTCCTCACGGCAATTTGATAGCACTGCAATTGAATATTACAAAACATTACCGAATTTTCATCCTTTAATGAAAGTTTATAAGTCAACAACCTATACAAACATCAAGCAGGATCTTTTTTTACCAAACTATTATGAAAGAAAAATCAGGCGTAACGACAGCAATTTTGAATTTGTACTTCACAAAGAAGTTCATGCCTTATTAGCTACAGAGGGGTTAATAAAGGCACTTAAATGCCCAATAGTTCTCATCACCCGCAATCCAATTTACGTACTTGACAGTTTGTTAACTTATAAAGATATTTCAGTACCACTCTGGCGTAATGAAGCAAAGTATATCACACAATCAAATTTTTTAAGCAGATTTTTTCCTGATAAAAAAGGTGAAATTATTGAAAATATTACAAAATACCCTGATGATGGTGTTAACAGAACAAGTGTTATTGTAGCAAAAACATTGACTATTGCTATTATTAATAGGATGTTACAGACACTGGCAGATAAATACAATAACGTAAAACATATATATTATGAAGATTTAATTCTGGATCCGATTACGCTGTTTTCTGAATCTGCAAAATTTTTTAACCTGGATTTTAATGAGAAAGCAAAAGCGTATTTAAAGAAAACATTAAAGGCAAAAGACGAAGAATTTGATCATACGTCAATTTACCGTAATACATGTAAGCAACGGAATCGTCCTTTTATAGGAATCTACGAGGATGAAGTTGAACTTGTCAGTGGGGTACTTAAAGAATGTGATTTAATTTAAATGAGAATCACATATTAGATAAGTTCTATTTTGTAGGGTCGAGTGTATTGCTTTTGTAAGAAAACAAAGCGATTTAAATATCTATTTGCATAAATAGTTACAAATATATTTTTGTAAATTACAGATGAAAGAAATGTGGAAATTATTTAATCCTCAATTGTTAAGTAGAAAAAATATCTTTAAGTTAAAACAAATAAAAGATAAATTTTCAGTCAACAAATCAAAAAAGACTGAATGCTCGTCATACAAAAATTATTTACTGCCACGATATGGAGAAGAAATAAACTATCTAAACCAGAAAGAACTAAAATGTTTACATCATTTAACTAAAGTATTAGATAGATTAGAAGGCAAGATAAATATAGTGTATGATATTGGCGCTAATAATGGAATTTGGGCAGAGGCATTTTCATTGTATACAGATTCTTCCATTTACGCTTTTGAACCACTTCCCAAAATGATTGTAGAATTAAATAAACGTCACAAGCGTTCTCCTCTTATTAAGGTTCAACCAGTAGCATGTGGAAGTGAACAGATGAGAACAGAAATGAACGAGGAAGTAAATAAAATAGCAGCGAGTTCTATCTTAGAGATGTCAGCAGTATGTAAAACAGAATTTTCTCATTCAAAACTGGGTGAAAGCCACCATGAAATAATTGAAGTCGTTCGACTTGATGAATGGGTAGACGAAAATAATATTCCTTTACCTTCGCTTATTAAAGTTGATGTACAAGGATATGAAAATAATGTTATTGATGGAGGAGTTGAAACATTCAAGAATACTAAGTACGTTTGGGTTGAATTGTGCTTCAAGCAGCTTTATGTTGGAGGAAGTACCTTTCAAACTGTTTATAATAAATTAAATTCATTAGGTTTTCAATTAATTGATTGTATTGATATAGTCAGAAGCAAAAGCAATGACCAACCAATATATATGGATGGAATTTTCATAAATCAAAAGAAATGAGAGATTTTACGAAATCAAATTCAATCATAAAAAAACTATTTTATTGTTTTAGTCGTTTTCTTTATGCTAAATTTTTATCATGTATAATCAAACCATTACCAAAAAAGCAAATCAATTTGGAATTTCTAAGCTTAGATTGTCTAGATGAGGAGAAACAAAAACACTGGAGAGAAAGAATTGCTGATGTTCTATCTAGCCCGGATAATAGATATATCCCAAGAGAATCTGACGCCGGTAAAATAAAGAATGGTTCTTTGATTATGCACAACGGATTAAAAATTGATCCGTTAAGCTATTGCGGCTACCCTATGCTCAAAATGCTGATGGAAAATAGAGGAGCACATGAACCACAGGAAGAACGGGTGTTTTATGAGATACTCAAAAAACTTCCCATACGAAGCGTTATGATTGAACTGGGAAGTTACTGGGCTTTTTATTCCATGTGGTTTCATCGCAAAGTTAAACATCCAACTTGCTATATGGTTGAACCAAACAGGACTTGCCTGCAAACGGGGAAAAATAACTTTATATTGAATAAGATGCATGGAAATTTTCTAAGAGCATTTGTTGGAGACAGCTCATTCGTAAATGAAAAAGGAGATAAAACTATCTGTATAGACGATTTTGTCGAACAGAATAAAATTAAATTTGTACATGTTCTTCATGCTGATGTGCAAGGTAAGGAGTTAGAGATGCTAAAAGGTTCAAGAAACCTCTTCGATAATAAGAAAGTTGGTTATGTATTTGTCTCTACACATTCGAATGATCTTCATAGCGAATGTCTTTCAATTCTAAATAATTATAATTTTATTATATTAGCGTCAGCGAACCTTGACGAGACGTATTCATACGATGGACTTATTGCCGCGCGTGCACCATATTTTGATGGTATTGACCCATTGCAAATATCTTTAAAAAGCAAAGCGAACTCTGTATGTCCGGGTATTTAATTAACTATGAAATTTTGCTTATTTACATACATACGCAATATAGTTGAGAAAATAACAGGAAATGGAAAATTTCAACATTCTAAATATAATCCTAATTATTCATATTCACAATGCGGTGAGGATATTATTGTAAATAGAATTCTTGGCAGATTGAAAATTCCAAACCCAACTTATCTTGATATAGGAGCCAGCCATCCAATTCAATTAAATAATACTTATAAATTTTACGAACAGGGAACCACTGGTGTATTAGTTGAACCGGAGCCTACATTGTTTTGCGGATTGCGAAAGGTAAGGCCAAAGGATACTATCTTGAATATTGGAATAGGAATTGATGAAAGAGAATATGCTGACTTTTATATCATGACCAATCAGTTTTTGAGTACTTTTTCTAAGGAAAGCGCTGAGAACATTATGGGTTATGGCAAGAATAAAATTGAAAAAGTGATACAAATACCACTGGCCAATATAAATACTATAATTGCCAAATATTTTCATCCCTGTCCGAATTTTATTTCCATTGATGTCGAAGGTCTTGATTTTGAAATATTAAAAAAACTTAATTTTTCAAGATATACTCCTGAAGTGTTCTGTCTGGAAACGATCTCCTATACAGAAAATAATACTGAGCAAAAAATTACTGAAATCATAGATTTTATGGTATCCCATGGATATATGGTTTATGGTGACACCTATATTAACACGATTTTCGTGGATAAAACCAAATGGAGGAATCGATAGGATCTACACGTTTTAAACAATATCATGAAAATTCTCTATGTATTTACCAGTGGCAGAAAAGTGCGCCTTCATGATTTTCAGTCTGGCAAGGAAGCTCCTTTAGAATTCCTGTTTGGTCTACCGTACCTACAAGAGAAAGGCTACAAGGTAGATATTATTGAATTGACTGATTTGCATCCCAACCCTGAGTCACATGAATACAAGTCGCTCTATAAAAAAAATGTAAGAATTAATAAAAGGACTTCACTGACATCAAGCAGTCATTTCTTTATCGAAATTATTGAGCAATTTAATTGCTATGATCTAATCATTGCCGGTAATGAATACATCGCATTTGGATTGGCTTATTATAAACAAAAAGGAATCTTAAGGCCTCCTATGCTTTTCTTTGTTATGGGAATGTTGGCAAAAATACCAAAACCTGAAACCGGAAATCTTTTCTATAGTACATTATTTAATAGAAACTATCGATTCGGGAAAAAGTATTATCAAGATTTGATAGAATGTAGCCAAAGCGTTGTTTTCCTGGGAAAAGGTGAATATGACTATGCAGTAAAAATATTTAGCTCGTTAAAGAATAAATTTCATTTTATTCCATTCAGTATAGATACGAGCTTCTGGCTACCTGCAAAAGATTTAGTATCCATAAAGCCATATGTTCTGTTTATAGGGAATGATGCGCAAAGGGATTTTGAACTGGTCACTAAAATAGCTGAAAAGTTGAATAATATTCAATTCAAATTTGTTACGAAAGTTATAAGGACAGAAACAGTACCAAATAAGACTCTAAGCGGTTTTTTAAGCGTAAGTGCTTGAAAATTAAGGCGGTTGCAGTGGTTCGAATAATGTCATTGTCGTAGAAGGTTTTCTCAGGAAAAATGAGTACCTGCAACCGCTGCTTGAGATTGTGGTCAGCTGATAGCCATATGTTTGCAAGATTTGATAGGAAGTGTTTGGCGTATAATAAACAGCCGTCAATGTCATTAATTTCTGTTTTTGAATCATATAAATTCATTTGAGTTGACGATATCTCGTTTTTAATACCATTGGATTTACGTTTATAGGCTTCCTTGTCAAAAACACCTTGAATCATCAGTTCATCAATTCTGTCCTGCTTTTCTCCTAACTTTTTAAGTTCATTTTGGAATCGACATTCTTCTTTGACCTGATTTGATTGCTTGGTTTTCCACACATCCATTACTATCTGTTCAAACAAATTCAAAATATCATGATTAGGTTGAATGTTTTTTAAGTATTCATAGAAGCTAGTTTCCAATTTCCGCTTTGTAACGTTTAAAGAGCATCCCTGAGTCCAGCAATGATAGTAACCATACTTGACGCCCTTACGCCCCGTACACCAGCCCCCTGTGAGCTTCTGTTCGCACTTAGGGCATCTTAAGAAGTTGCGTAACGGAAAGTCTGGATGGTTTCTTGTTCTTGGTGTGATGGCTTTGCTTTTGCCATCTAGAATCATTTGCACTTTGAAGTATGTTTCTTTAGAAATCAGTGGTTTGTGAATGGCATCAATATAATCAGGAAACCATTTTGACTTGATTAGTCCTGCATATTTTTCATTCCTTAATATTCTATTTAGAAGGCTCTTTGTAACTCTTTTAAATCCACTTCTTCTTAGTTTTTCTACAATTTCTGTTTGCATGTAGAAACCTTTTTCCGCCAATTTGAAAGCTTCTATCACATATTCGCTTTCAGCGGTAGGCTTAAGTATAGGTTTTTCTAAAGCATCTCGTGATTGCTTATATCCGATAGGTGCTTGCCAAACCCAACGACCCTCTTCAATTGCTCTTTTCATGCCATTAGTAGTTCTTTCACTTTTAATATCATTTTCGTATTGTGCAAAAGAACCAAATATATTTCTCATCAATCTGCCAGTTGAATTATCTTCGTTGTTTTCTGTTGCAGACAACACTTTTATTTTCAACAAACTGAATTTTTCAACAAGCTCTATTTGGTCATTAAGATTCCTTGCGAAGCGGTCATATTTCCATATAATTAAAGTAGAAATTTCTTTCTTATTTTCTACTGCATACTCAAGAAGTTTCTTTAGTTCTGTTCTATTCTGTGTTTTTGCACTCTCTCCACGTTCTACAAATACTTTGATAACCTCAAAATTATTTTCTTTCGCAAATTTGTGACACTCCTTTTCCTGGCCTTTAAGGCTGAACCCTTGGTCGGCTTGTTCTTTTGTAGAAACCCTGCAGTATATGATTGCTTTCATCTTGTTCTTCCTTAATGTTATTTTACGAAACGAACCCGATTACATAAATAGAGTTATAAGCTTTCCTTCTGCTCCCCTTGAAGCCTTTCTAATTCGTGTTGTGCTTTCGTCATCAAATTAAATGCTGAAATTTTGTATCTTTGAAATTTTAACAATTCGTCCATCATGTCCTTTTGGAATTTTGTATCATAGGACGTATCGAGTGAAAACCAATCAGGTGCCTTTTCAGTCAATGCAATATTACATGAGTCGCTTTCTTTTAGGCAAATTCTGCGGTAAGTAAGTAAATTTGACAATATTATTTCAACTAGTTGTTTTTCGTAGAAGCTATCGGGGGAGAAATAATCATAAATCTCGTTACAGAAATCTTCGTGTTCAATCTTATCATACTCCAATACAATTCGGCTAAAAAAGCCATGCCTGACTGCGTTCATCCGACTCTTTTCTTTACCCTCTTCTGTCTTGACACCGCCTAGCGAAGCGTTCTTCCTGTTAGCATTGATTTGTTTTTTGCTTGTCATTATTCCGATCGTTAATGTATTGCGCGACTAATATTTCTGCAGCTTGATAGAGAGAATCTTTTATTCTTTCAATTTGTTCGATTGTATAGTCAGCACTTTTTAAATATCTTTTGCACTGTTCAGTTGAGAGCATACGTAACTCCTTTTCTCTAATGCTTTGAGTCCAGCTTGTTACTGATACTCTCTGCTGACAGTTAGTTATTCAGCTTAGAATCCGAGTTGTTCCCGATATTCTAACCTCTGATTCTTTCTTCTTGTATTAAAGCAACTCTTTTGCCTTTCTCAGTAATAATTGTTACTGACTGATAGTCTCCTCCATTTATTGAATCTATAATATCATCGTCAGAATAATTCCCACTTTTTCTAGATTTTGCTTTTATGGTAATTTCTTCATTGTTAGATTTTAATATAGTGATTTCTCTGAATTTCTTATTACTTATAATTTTAAGAATTTTTTTCTCTTGTTCATTTAAATTAGATCCAAGTAAACTTGCTATTGTCGTGTCAGGATTAACACTTATATCTTTTTTCAAAATAGTTGATATTCTTTCAATGTAGGAAAAAAAGGGCAATATTATGAGTGGGGATGCTGCTGCATCATGCCTAAAATGAAAGTCAATGGAGTCCGCTTCGTCAAGAAAAAACACGTTCTTATTTTCGTCAACCAAAAGAAGCATTTTACGCCCTTCTAAACAATTAAAAACAAAATATTCCAAGCTAAGGAATTCCTTTTTAACGGGCGTAAAGATTAATTTATTTTTTTTCCCGTTACGTACGTCATAACTATCAAAAACTTCTTTAGACATGTGTTCAATAATATTTTTAATTTTATCTAGACTAACTCCTAGGCTTCTTAAATCAGTAATTACATAAAGCTTTATAATGTCGTTTATAGAAAATTTCCGCCATCCCGCTTCTTTATTATTTCTAGAGCCTGAAATTAACCCTTTTTCTTCCCAATCGTTAATTTTCTTGTATGTTAAATTTTCAATAAATAGCTTAGATTTTTTAAGCAAGAATTTTGGTTCTCGAAGAGTATTGATATCTTTTTTAGTTGAATGATAGGTTTCTGAATCTTTTACATAGCGTGTCAGATTATCATAGTGTGCCAGTTTAGATGATTTTGCTTTTAATTTAATATTCATAAATTATACCTTTCAGTAGAATTTATAACAGAATCAATTTATACCGTCAAGTATAATTCAAAAAAATACTTATCAAATGAAATTATGGATTTGTTTTGTTTCTGCCAGTTGGGACTGGCTATCATTTTCTCTCTTGATTTTAGTAATTTCTTGAGTATTATGAACCTTAGAATTGATACAAACCGCCCAATTATCATATTGAGCGGGCGTAATACTGCCATATGATGAAAATTCTTTCAATAATTAGTGTTAGACATTAAAAGGAACAGTACAATGAGTTGGTTTACATCATTATTCGGAAGTAAAACAAAACCACACAAACAAGAGCCAACTACTTTTACCTTACGCCAAGGCAAAGTTGTTCCTGTTGATAATGCGTTTCAAGCATGGACTTCTGGCGATCTCAATCAAATGCTGAAAGCAGTCTCCACTAAAACAAACTCTATTGATAGGCATTTTCTTTTACAGTCCATTGTTGATAAAACATATAGTTTAAGGAACGAAGAAAATTATAGAAAGATTTGCATTGAATACGCAGAAAAGCATCTTCAAGAATTTCCTTCGCTTGCTCCCGATTTGAGAAAAAAAATGGATGGTATATTACCTCGTGTAATCACATTCCAACACTATGCAACAATTCTGACCGAAGATGAGAAATATGAAAAAGCAATTTCTATATGCGAGAAAGCCATAGAATACGATCTGCATGACAACACTACGTCCGGTTTTGAAGGCCGTATCGCGAGAATCAGAAAAAAAGCAGAGAAAGAGAATGCTTAACACACCCAGCATAAATAAAGAAGTAGTGTACTAGCCATTATGTAAAACGAAAAACTATAGCTTCTCGCCTAAACCTTGACTTTTATTCATAGGAGACTATTTATGAAATACCCAGATAGGGTTTTGATTTTAAGAATAGAGTTAAATATGTTATCCAAAAAGAAACTAGTCCTGCCTTTAGCCCGGCTAATGAAGTTATAATAAAAGATATTAAAATGCCTTTCTTGTCAATGATTGTATTTATGGTCAAATGGGCATTAGCTTCTATTCCTGACTTAATAATTCGAACACTAATCACAGTAATTTCTTTTCTATTTTTCCTAGAATGTAAGGGGGCGCAATAATGCGGAAAGCTAAAAATATCTTAATAATAAGTATTATCATTGCCTGCACAATTTTACCAACAACCTTTGCAGAAGATATCAATACAACTACAAAAGATGGCAGAGCAGTAATCTTACATGACAATGGTACATGGGAATTTATAAAAGAAACGCCTGAGCAAAGGGAAATAGAACCTATTTCTATTGAAGATTTCGATAAAATACATTTACCCGAAAACCCTGATATTAGTCGATATGTAAATAGCGTGCGATTAACCTTAATGATAAAAAATAATACTGATAAACTTATTAAAGCATGGAGAGCGACTCTAGCTGTTGAAAATCCCTTTGGAGATATATTATTTAGAATCCAACTTACAGATGGAACAGCAAATATTAAACCCAGACAAATTGAAAAAGCAAATTTTGCCTGGGAAGATAATATGTTTATAACTGATGAGCCATATGATCAATTATTATCATTTGATAAAGGAAATTTAAAATTAAAATTATCAGAAATAAAGATAGTACATTAAATGTAATCCCTTCAGAAAGACAGAGAGAAAAATTATTGTAACGACTTGATATTTTTACATATACTCTCAATTACATATCAGTACTATGTTATTTAAATAACATTAGGGGAGTATCAATAAGCCTACTGTTGGATTTTCTAAGGGGAATCTTTGGCTATCATTGCATGATCATAACCGCATAATAAACAAGCAGTTATAGTATTATATGCTAAAACCACTGAATTGTATAACATATTATAAACAAAGTACATAAACAAATACTTGTAAACTAATTCAATATCTAATTATTTTATGCAACACGAACTAAGTCTTTAAATTTGAATATATTCTCTAATTCCTGCACTATCTGGTTCCAACTAGAATCTGTTGGGGGTCCCGAGAAATGTGGAGCTTCTTTCCGGAGATTGGAAGGAATCAATTCTTTCTGACATTGAGATTCGAAAACTTATACAGAAAAGTAGATTAGTTATTCTTCCTTTAAAAAAGACGTTTCAGCCTTCGGGGCAGAGCGTTGCATTGCAAACAATGGCTTGCGGCAAACCCGTGATAATTTCAAAAACAGATGGTTTTTGGGATCCTGAAAATTTTATAGACAAAAGGCACGTACTCTTCGTTTATTCAAATAGTATAGATGAATGGTGCGCAATTATTACTGAAGCGCTAAATGATAAGAAATTAATGGCAATTTTGGAAACTGAAGGCAGAAAATTAATATTTGAAAAGTATGATTTAGAAGTTTTTGGAAAAAGACTTTATGATATTATTAAAGCATAATGAGAGTCTGTCAATAAATTTGTGTCAACCTCACATATTACATTATAGAATTTACCAATAATCGAACTTTTCTTTTTAAAATCCTTTTATTCTTGGGGGCTTTGCCTCAAATCCAAATGTTTTTAAAGACATAAGAGAGCTTGTTAGTTGTTATAACGCCGTTTTGGTATTAAAAGGAGGATCTTGGCCATGAAAACACCATTCTTGGGGAATTAACTAAGCATTTTCAAGAGAATAGCATGCCTCAACCTCAGGAGTCCTGCAAATATTTTTAGGCTCTTTGTTTTTCTTATTTTTTATCATTTTTTTATTTGCCAAATGGGGTCGCTCACCTCAAGCGTTTACCAAGGAAATTAGCAACTATGTCCAATATCCCTTATCGCCCTGAAATTGATGGTCTACGTGCTGTCTCAGTAGTTGGAGTCGTATTTTTCCATGCTGGTTTTGGATTCCCGGGGGGGTATGTCGGGGTTGATGTGTTTTTCGTAATCTCAGGGTTTTTAATCACCTGCATCATTCTGAATAACCTTCAGGCAGCATCATTTTCTCTAATAGATTTCTGGGTCAGGCGCATCAGGCGCATTCTACCGGCGGTAAGCGTGATGGCCGCCATCGTACTGATATCAGGTTTTCTGTTCCTCGATCTGCAAACGCTCAAAAGTTTGGCAGGATCATCTATGGCCCAGTCCGTGTTGCTATCGAATGTATATTTTTCAAGAGATGTTGGTTACTTTGCCGAAAGTGCAGACTTTAAGCCGCTGCTGCACACTTGGTCTCTTGCAGTGGAAGAACAGTTTTATTTTATTTTTCCATTTGCGCTCACGCTAGCCTATAGATTCATAAGGAAACAAGTTTTATTAATCCTTTCTGGGGTTGCTTTTATATCGTTTATATTGAGTATTTACGGAACACAAAACCATGAATCTGCTACTTTCTTTTTGTTGCCATTTCGAGCATGGGAGTTGTTTGCAGGCGCGTTATTGGCAGTAACCCAAAATAAGTTTAACCTTCCCCGCCGAATTGCCGAGATAATATCATCAGCAGGACTTTTTTTGATCTTTGCAACAATGTTTCTTTATGATAAGAACACGCCATTTTCCGGAGGCCACGCGTTACTTCCAGTTGCTGGTGCCGTGGCATTCATTGCTTGTTGCAATGATAACGCTATGCAAGTAGGTAAACTGCTGTCCCTTAGGCCGATAGTTTTTGTCGGTCTCATCTCATATTCGCTTTATCTCTGGCATTGGCCTCTCATTGTCTTTGCGAATAATTTACTCATAGACGTTAGTGTAGCTACAAGGTTAGTACTCGTACTGATATCAATTTTGTTTGCATTTATCTCATGGAGATTTGTGGAAACTCCATTTAGAAAGAGATCGCTACGATTGAAGCATTCTTCTGTGTTTATATTCGGTTTGGTAGTGTCTGCCGTACTTTTTATCTCGTCTGCAGTAATTTTGAAACTGGATGGTATCCCTAGTCGCTACAGCCAGGAACTTCAACCTATAGTTGAAGACATTTCATGGAGAGGCCAGGAATATACAAGTAAGAATAATAAAGCAGTAGCAATTGGTGCCTCTCGACTGGACACAAATAAGCTGGCGCCTGACTTTGTTTTTTGGGGCGATAGTCATGGCAGGGCTATCGTTGAATTGGTGGATATCAAGGCAAAGGAATACGGATTAAGCGGGGAGGTTTATCTAAAACGAGGGTTGATTCCAATTACTGGATTATGGAGGACAATTTGGGATGACACACGAAAAAAAGAATACTTGGAGTATAATTATCAAATTTTACAGTCAATTATGGAAAGGAAAATACCAAATCTCATTCTGGTCAGTCGTTGGGCTGCAAATTGTAGCGGACAGAATCAATTCGGTATCGAGAATGGTAAAACTTTATATGGGTCATTAGTTACAGATACAAATGAAATAAATGTTACCCCTGAGATAGCCAGTGCTAGTGTTCGTAGGCAGTTAAAAAAGATGATTGAGGATTTGTCTAATTCTGGCACAAAGATATGGCTTATTAAGCAAATCCCTGAGACGAATAACCAGAATACTGCTAGACATTTTTTGTTAGCAAAACGCTTCCCACTGTTAAACCATTTAGATCGATTTACGGTAAGTATGGATGCTCATCGACACCGACAATTTCATGCAGACAATGCCTTCAAAGGAATGGAATTGGCGAACCTAACAATAATTGATCCATCACCTTTATTTTTCAATAATGAACTTCGTTTAGAGGTGTATTCAGAACGTGCTCATTATAGAGATGATAATCATTTGACGAGATATGGTGCTGAAAAGTTTCTATCACCAATATTCGATGATATTTTTACTGAAATGCTCGATCATAAGCACAACTGATTTCTCTTTAGCCTCCTATACAATATGGAGAAAAAAGTTTCTAATTTGATATTATGATATTATAAATATCAGAACGGAGTGAGAAATGCGAACAGGTTTGTCAAAGAGTTATAGTGAAGAGCTCAAAGAAAAAATAGTCAAAGAATGTATTGAAACGGATAATTATAAAGTGGTATCAAGTAGGACTATAATGGACTGGGATTTTCGGACCACTAGCTAAGATGCATTTTTGATGTTAAGATATCAAAAAGGAGGTCTGGGAATGAGAAAGAGTTTTAATGCGGAATTTATGGCAAAAGTGGCATTGGAAGCA
>Ga0257122_1001103_pt1 | contig 20216 bp, 17 predicted proteins | sample SI106_120metaG_FD_190146 | JGI IMG/M metagenome (GOLD analysis project Ga0257122, IMG submission 190146) | Marine microbial communities from Saanich Inlet, British Columbia, Canada - SI106_120 | ecosystem: Environmental > Aquatic > Marine > Inlet | place: Canada: British Columbia | collected... | reverse complement strand
CGCCGCACTGGCCTGGGAGTGGGCCTAGGCCGCAAAGCTCCTCGGCAGCTGCGGACCGATCCCAGTCTCGCTCGAAGGCTTGGTCGGCATCGGCCATGGCATGCGTGGGTGCATCGAGGTCCATGTTCCTGATCTCGTTCTCAATGGCACCCCAGACCGCTCCCTGGTCACTGCTTCGGGACCCGGCCATGGCCATGCTCATGGCCACTGAGTGCTGCTTGGCCCGCCGAACCCGCCGGTGGGAGAACGTGCGACCGTACTCGAAGTCCCGATAGGCACCCCAGCGGCCCTGCTCGAGGCACGAGACCGGGATCTCGACCTTGGCACCGGCAGGTACCAACACGCTGACGTTGGCGGTGCGGTTCTGAGCACCGCCAACGAACTGCTCCCCCTCAACGACGAGGACGGGGATATCGGTGGGGTTGATGACGACAAGTTGGGGAACCTGTGCGGCGGGAAGTTCATCGATGATCAGGCCCGAATCGGGCCCGGTAGCTATTTTCGGCAGATGGTTGCCTGGGAGATAGACGGGGAACAGTGAGATGCCGAGCCGGGTAATGGGTCGGCCGACAGAAGCGTCAACGAGGGTGGGAATTGTCATGGCGTGCCTTTCGGGAGGAGGTGGTTGCTCGCTAGGTGGGACTACGTGGTCCACCCAGAGTAAGGAGGGGGTGTGACAGAGCTCCCTGGAAGCCCGAATTCAAGGGCCCACACCCCAGACCTATCAGCACTTGGACTTCAGCATTGACGGATTCCTCAGCCTGGAGGCCACTGAGGGTGTCAAGGACCGGTTCGCTCCGGGCCTGCAGATAGTCAAGACTGATAGGGGCTCCCACGTCAGGGTCCGGAGTTTTCGAGACGGCACTTGCCGGGCGCCGTCGGTACGGCTCCAATAGTGTCCGATCATGGGTTTGTTGATTCCCGAGGACATTCCGCTCGACAGGATGCCGGCGTCCGAGCGGCGGGTCGTGAGGGCCTTCCAGTCGACGCTGAGGGACAGTTGGATGATCATCCCGCGTCTTGACCTGGTCAATGAGCGGCGCCCGTTCGAGGTCGACGTGCTGTTGATCAACGACCTTCAGGGAATTGTGGCTATCGAGGTGAAGGGAGGGCCGCTCGAAGTCCGTAAGGGAGAGTGGTACCGACAGGGCCAGATCGTCAACCCGCCCCCACCCAGGCAGGCCCAGGACGCTGCCTACGAACTCCGGAACCAACTACGCAGGTACTCCCAACTGCTGGAGCGCGTCCACGTTCAGCCTGCGGTTGCGCTACCGGACCTGCGTGACTTTGGGGACCTGGCCGACCTGCTCCCACCCGGGGTGATCGCAGCGCAACTCTTGTTCGCGGGCGACCTGACCGATGCGAACGGTCAGATGGAGGACCGCCTCTGGGAACTGATGGAGACCAACATCCACAACCGGCCACTTGCCGAAGACCAGGTTGAGGCCGTGGTCGGCTTCCTGAGGCCAGACCTGGAGTTTCGGTGGGACCCACAGGCTCGGGCACGATATGCACGCGTGGCCCTGCACCGGATTACCGCTGATCAGACGCGGGCGCTGGCGACGCTCGACCTCAACCACCGTGTGGTCGTGTCGGGCCCGGCAGGAAGCGGCAAGACGCGCCTGGCGACCGCCTGGTCCGAACGGGCTTTGAGCCGAGGCGAACGCACCCTGCTCACCTGTTTCAACGTGCCCATGGCCGAGGCGTTGCAGGGGGCCGTTCCCAAACACGACCTGTTGACGGTTGGGCCGGTTCAGCGAACCCTCATGGCCTTGGAGGGGCTACCAAATCTGGAAGTGCCCGATGGTGCTGGTAACGAATGGTGGAGCTCGGCGCCGTTCACCCACGTACTTGACAACATCGAGGACGTCGTAGTGAGGTTCGACACGATCGTCGTGGACGAGGCACAGGACTTCGCCCCACGGTGGCTCGAAGTACTTGAGTGCCTTCTAGACGACGAGGGCCCTGGTCGGATCCTGATGGTCACTGACCCTGACCAGGGCGTGTACAACCGGGGATACCAGCTTCCGAACGCCGGCTCGGATCTGGTCAGGGCGGAGCTAACCATGAATTGTCGCAACACCCACCAGATTGCCAACTTCCTTCGACAACTTGGGGGTGCGCCGGCCGCCTCGGGAGCACCCGAGGGCGAGCCGGTCAAACTGGCCCGGTGCTCCTCTTCAGATGATGCCGTCGACGAGGTGGGTCTGTTGTTGGAGGACCTGGTCGTCTCTTCTCAGATCGATCCCGCCAACATTCTCGTATTGACCGGTCACACGTCACTCAGGGACCGGATCCGTGACGAATCGCCCGGAGGGTTTGCCTGTGCAGCATGGGAGGACCGCCATGGCGGAGACATCGTCTGCGAGACCATCCACCGCATGAAGGGTCTGGAACGTGATGCCGTGATCCTGGTTACCGAGGATGACGACCTGGACGACCACCTACTCTACGTTGGGATGAGCCGGGCAATCTCCAGGCTGGTCGTGGTGGGACCGCCTGCCCTCACAGCCCGCCTACAGGCACTGATGCCCCTGAACCCTGCCGCTGAGCGGTGATGGCGCAGGGTGTAGGCGGTGACCCTGCCGAGGCCTGCCCTGGTACAGGCCAAGAAGTCCTTCACCGCGAATTGCTCGACACGTCCCTTCAAATTTGCCCCCGTGCGATGTCACACCGGTGTAGTTTCATATTGGCCGTCACCGATACCCCCAAGGAAGCCAGCACGTGAAGAAGATCCGGTTCCTCGACTTGTTCGCTGGTTGCGGTGGCCTCTCCCTTGGCTTCGAGCATGCGGGCTTAGAACTCGCTACGGCGGTCGAGCTCTCGCCCATGGCCGCGGAGACGCACTTCCGCAACTTCCACCTACGCAACGAGGCATGGGACAAGGACCTGTGGAGGCAAGTCCTCGAAAGCAGTGATTCCGGGGAGGGTGGGAAGAAGACCTTCGCGAAGCAGATCGACCACGGGATGGTGGTGGGCAGCGTCTTGGACTTGCTTAAAGACGACGAGTCAATGGCCATGCTCGAAGACCTCGGTCTGGACGTGATTGCTGGTGGGCCTCCTTGCCAAGGGTTCTCCATGGCAGGTCGTCGAGACCCGGACGACAAGCGCAACAAGCTGCCTTGGGCTTTCCTCGACTTCGTGGAACGGCTCAACCCGAAAGCGGTGGTCATCGAGAACGTGGCTGGCATCAACATGGCATTCACGTCGCGTGGCGGAATCAAGCCAGCCTTCGCCCAACTCCATGAGGCGCTCAAGGAGGTTGGCCGCGGCTACCGGGTTCAAGCGATCGAGGCCAATGCCAAGCACTTCGGGGTGCCCCAAAACCGTCCACGAATGCTCTTGGTTGGAATCCGCGAGGACATAGCTGAGGACAAGTGCATCGAAGTCTCCGACGAGCCGTGGCGCTCCGTTGACGCGTTCGAGGCCCTCCGGTGCGGCGGCGACCCCACGATGGGCTTGGGTCTCGTGCCCGAGGTTGGTTCGATCGTGGACCGGAGGCGCGGCATGAAGCGCCAGCCGAATTTACTCACGGTGGCAGATGCCCTAAGCGACTTGGACGCCGATGGATATCGAGACGATCCCGGCGACGTCAAATATTTCGAGCGGAAGCATCGCTATGCACGGAAGATGCGTGGCGGACGTCGAAACGTGAAAGCGCCAAAGAACCACAACACGCGCAACCACTCCGCCAGGGTGGTCGAACGCTTCGACCTCTACCACTTCTTCGCCGACGAGAACATTTCGAACTCGGTGCTTGGGCTACCGACGCGTATCGACGACGAGTTCAAGGCGCGACAGGCAGTTGCAGAAAAACTGGGTGACCACGCCAAAGCCGCTCTGCCAGGGCGAAGCTTCGAGAAGGAAGGCGACCGCGACCTCGTGGATGTCGTGATGCGGCTCGCAACGCTCAAGCACACCCAACGCGTCGTGAAGGACGACGAGCCCGCACCGACGGTCGTGACCTTGCCTGACGACTACGTGCACCCATCCGAGGCGCGCATCATGACCGTCACCGAGTTGGCACGCCTCCAATCCTTCCCCGACTGGTTCGAGTTTCGCTCAAAGGAGACCACCGGTAGCCACAGGCGCAAGGTGGAGGTCCCCCAGTACACCCAGGTCGGCAATGCCGTGCCGCCGCTCATGGCGCAGGCCATCGGGGAACTACTCGTCGAAGTCTTGCGTCCCTAGCTAGGCCAAGGAGTACTCTCCTTCCACCTTGAAGAGTCGAGGCAAATTCAATGCCTTGGTGCGAAAGAGCATCCCGTGGTCTCGAGTTCCACCTTCTGGCTTCTGACGAATGGTGTGGTCCACGAACACCGTGCCGTCGGCCAAGAAATGGGAAAAGGCGGAAAGCTTCGGGGAAGACGTGTGGAGGACCTTGCCCAGTTGGAACCCCTTCCCGCTAGACAGCGTCACCTTGTTGGCCTCTACCCAAAATGTCGTGTTGTGCTTCTCGGATAGGGCTGCCTCCAATTCCAGCAGCTTCCACACGGCAACCCGTTCTGCGCCGGACGGCCCATCCCAATGTTCATTCAACAAGCCCTCTGCCAGGTCTACCGAGAGCTTGAGGCCTTGCGGGTTCGGGGCGTTGCCGGTGACTGAGCACTGCAGGTACTTCAGCCCATCATCCTTGAGGTAGCCGCACTTGGCCAAGAGCCCAGCGTAAGACTTAGTAGGACTCCTTTCCTTGTCGAACATCTTTGCGAACAGCGTCTTGTTCGCATTTCCACTAACGGAATGACCGCTCTTGATCTCGATGCCCTTGTAGTCAGGGATGCGCCGTGAATTGGGCTTGATCCCCAAGGCAGCCTCTACTGCTAGCCCAACGGCATTGTCGCCACTGGAAACGGCCGGGAATGCGCCGCTAGCTGCCAAATTCTCCAGTTTCAAGAGGAGTTCCGAGGCAATCCCTGATACCACAGGAGCAGCCCTATCGAAGAGTTCCTTGACCTCTTCAACCCCGTTCCCTGTCCTGACCCGGTCCGTGAGGTTCGATACAGCGCAGATGGCACCGTCTTGGACAAGGGCAATCAGGTCTCCGGCCTTCGTTTCTGGGTAGAGGCTCGGCAACTTCTGTATCCAAAGCCGTGGGTCTCCTGCTTTGGTGCTGGGCCGGTAGAGGGAGAGCTTTGCCTCCCTCAAGCCGCTCGCCGTTAGCAACGAAACGCCGACTTCGACCTTGTACTCTTGGCCTTTAGGCTGTTCCAAGTAGTCGTGGAAGCCCGTCGCGGCAAAGCCAGTCCGTATCAAGAAGTTTGCGTCGACGATGCTCTTCTCGAGTTGGGTGGCAGTGACCTCGAACAAGCCAACCTCGACGCTACCGATCGAGGCCAACTGGCCGAAGAGCTCCTGCTCGCCTTGTTCCTGTTGCCGCATAGCCGCAGATTCCTACCCTCCGCTCATCAGGTTCTCACCGCGATCGGCTACGACACGTCATCGAGGAAGACAATCCGGCGACACTAGTGGTCTAGTTCCTCTGCCGTGGCATATACAGATTTCGGCAATCGGTACAAAGCCTTCTGAATGGTGATCTCCGACTTCTTTGGGTCCCATGGCTCCACATAGCGGGGCACATTGCCACCCGTACCGACCAAGACCCCATCACGCTCCTCTACCGTGATGCCCTCAGTCCAGAAGTACCAGGCAAGTTCGTTCCTCATCCCCAAGTACTCCCTGATTCGGCCCAAGAATTCCCTTTCATCGGGCTCGAGGGGCCGAGGATGCCTCCTTGACATTGCGAGCCTCCTTCTAGCTCACGGCGATTTGTCGTCGAGCCGGTGAGGCTCTCCACTCAACTGCCCAGATATCGGCCGAACCAAGCGTTCGACCATCCGGGCCACATCCCCGGGGTCCTCGTGTTCCCAAAACCGCAACACCTGCCACCCTCCTTTTACCAACAACGCGTCCGTCTCCCTGTCGCGACGCCGGTTGCCATCCACCTTGTCACGCCAGTACTCGGAGTTCGTACCGGGCTGTTTGAAGTGGTCTGGGCAGCCATGCCAGAAGCACCCGTCAATGAAGACAGCTATACGAACCTTGCGGAAAACAATGTCGGCAGTACGTCTCACCTCCGACAGGGGGCGTTGGTTGACTCGATAGCGCATGCCTCGCTTGTGGAGTAAGGAACGCACCCGGAGTTCTGGCTTAGTGTCACGACTGCGATTACCGAGCATCTTCTTGCGCGTCGCCTCATCGGTCGCCCACGATTCCCTAGGCACCGACGGGTCCCTTCTCACGGGAAGGCCAGGTATTGGCTCTTATGTCCCACCCAAGCCAATCCATGAGAGTCATCACGGATTTGGCGAAGGCCCACGATGCGAACCCGCGAACCCTCGGACATCCCCCCGGTAGAGCCCTGAGGGATGTCGCTAACCGTCACATCTCCGGCAACCGTGCCCCTTTCCACTCGAATCCTTGCTGCTGAAAGGTTGTTTCTCGCTGTAGTCGGTGAGTCCAAGAGCTCCCCTTCTAGGGCATGCCCACCCCAGGGCTCGAGAACTTGCCCCTTCCCAATCTCGTCCCACAAGTGGTCACATGCGCATGCATGGTTGCACCAGTGGCAAACGTCTTCACTTGGCGTTGCCGGTTGTGGACCTGGAACGCGTTGGTCGTAGGCCTGGACCTCGTCGATTGCCCTTTGAACGTATTGGCCTCGCTGCTCTTCGCTGACGTCGACTGGTACGAGTCCTTCGCGAAGCGAGAGCAGGAAAGCGTCAACTGAGTCGATGCCATGCACCTCGGCACTCAAGTGGGCATAGAGGAGGAGCTGGTCGCTGTAGTCCTCCTCCACGGCTCCGTCGTCGCTCACGAATCCAGACTTGTAGTCGACGACGAGGAGTCGTCGCTGCCCTACGAGTACGAGATCGGGCTTGCCTTCGAAGATCCCATCGTTGGAGGTGAGGCGTTCCTCAATGAGTGGTTCACCCGTCCACTCTGCATCGTCGACGAGTTCAAGGAGGGCGGGCACTCGTCGGCGGAGCCTAGAGAAGGCACGCCGGGAGTTGGGGGCTTGCGTTGGGTCATTTCCCTCTGTGGCCATCGTCTGACAAGTGAGCTCCCAAGCTCCCTCGAGGGTCTGGCTCCGATCCCGAAGTAGGGCCTCAATGCATCGATGGACTGCCGTGCCCACTAGTGCCGCAGGGCTTCCCCCAGATCGTCGGCCGGGTCTCCTCGCCTGGTCGAAGGCCACCCCCAGGGGACACGAAAGCAGTCTTCGTAGGCGTGTCGGAGAGATCCGGCCGATCCCTTGGGACGAGGTGGGAACTGTCACCCGGCCTGCTCGGCCATGACCCAGCCCGGCCGACGTTGGAGGTCGAATGAAGACACGAAGCGGATGTCCCGGGTCCCAGCTTGTTCCTCGGCATCGACGTAGGCCGAGTCCATCCGTTCAGCCAGGTGAAGGTGCTCAATGGCATCGTCCACTGTCGGCAGTTCAAAGGGGTGGCGGACGATGAGGAGGCTGCCCCTTGTGAGAATTGCCGATACGTCACCCTCGAGGCTGATGTCGCTTCCATCAAAGTCCTGGGCATAGGCCTTGGCGAGGGCGCGCTCGTATCCGGCCCAGTACTCGATGCCGAGGGGCTGCCCCATTGTGATGTCGAGCAAGTCTCGGCCCAACCGCCAGTCGAGGAGTGGGTGGAACGCCGAGTTGTAGTAGTCGCGTATGCAGTCGTAGCAGGCAGAGTCACAACCACTGTGCGCTGGGGCCGAAAGCAAGTTGGCGACGTAGCGATCCGTAGCCTCCAATAGCTGCGTCAGGTGCGGTTCGGAACCAAGGTGGGTCGCATAGCCGGCTCCATTCTCGAGTTGGTCGGATAGGAAGACCGAGACAGTAGGTCCCGCTGTGTCGTGTCCCATCGAGTAGCCAACGTCAAGCTCTTCGAGGTTGATGTCGAGTTCCCCGCATGCCACGAGTCGGAGGAGGAAGCCGAATGAATACCACGCTCCTCGACGAGCAGGATCGTATGGCAGTAGGTCAAGCCCTTGGGCATGGGCCTTCGGGCGGATCAAGACGGCATCAGTCTTCTTGACCATCCCCAACGCTCCAACCCACTTCCGATCTTCCCAGTCGGGAGCAAGCTGTCCAAGCCTGAACTCTTCCTCCTCCCAAATGTCGTAATCGACGTAGGACTTACCGTTCGCAACGGGAGCAAACGTGTAGAGGCGCCCGTTGTTGTCGTTCACGACGAATACGTCACCAGGCCCGCTCGCCGCTAGGGCTGTCTCGGTCTCAGTCGAGCTCATCTCGGCTTCTACAGGGGAGATCTTGGGAACTGAGGAGCGTTGGCCCCGGGCATAGTCGCCTTCAAGGTCTCGGCCCCTCCAGTCTGATCGGAAACCCGTTGGTTCTGCGAGTTCCAGATGCCTAAAGGAATCACCCGCTACCGAACACTCGGGGCATGCGCTAAGAGCCTGGCCTTCCTCGACTCGGCGGATGCTCGAACACCTACGACAGATCGTGATCTGGTGGCGCACCCCAAGTGGGTCGACATCGGGCACCACCCGGCCACCTCCAGAAGGCCGGAAGTTCGCGAGACCCACCGCAGTGTGCACTCGCTTGTCCCAAACGGTCTCTGCCCGAGGAGCAAATGACGCTACCGCTAGGTCCAACTGGCGGTCGATCTTCTTCCAGTTGGCCTGATTGCTTCCCCTTCCCCTACCAGCCTCGGGCTCTTCTACATAGAGGTTTCGTACCCGAGTCGGGAAGCCGAACATGGGAAGGATCCCTCGTTCTGCAAGACTTTGACTGAGGTCTCCAGAGCCCCCAGGGATCGCGAGTGCTTCGTCGATGTCCTTGAGGAGGGACCCGCCTCCATTGCCACAAGCCCAGTCGAGGAGGCCTTCTCGCTGCCCCACAAGCCCGGCTTCGGCATTGAACAGCAATGCGTCGAGGATCTTGGCAATCGTGGGTCGAAGGCCCGTGATGGCCTGGGCAATGGCCTCGCGCCTAGCGGGCCAGTCTTCGACGAGGCCAAACTCGCCGTGCACGTTGACGCCCAAGTCGAGATCCGGGTCGCTCGCTACTTGGAGCCTGAAGGCTTCCCGTAGGGTCGCTGCAGCGAGTGTCCTCCTAAGGATCTCCGGGCGGCCAAGGTCGATGAATGGCGTCGGTGGTGGGTCGTTGGTGATCCGATCGGGGTCCAAGAAGTAGTGGGCGTCATGGGTCCTCTCGCGACAGATGGTCAACGCGAAGGAGAAGGGTTCTCCGCGTCGGCCAGCACGGCCAACGCGCTGTTGGTAGTTGAATCGACGCGGCGGCATGTTGCCCATTACGACCGCCTTAAGCGCACCGATGTCAACACCCGCCTCCATCGTCGTAGTCACACTCAACAAGTCGATCCCGTGGGTCCGTGGATCCTCATCGTCGAGGAAGACGTCTTGGAATCGTGCTTGTCGTCGGCCGGCGTCCAGGGTGGTCGTTTGTCCGGTCAACTCCTCTGCTCGGAGGCGAAAGGCTGGCTGGTCGGTCTTGGCGAGGTGCGCGTAGTGGTCGTCACTTCCCACCAGTGCTGGCTCCGGCGGACCGTCGAGTTCGCTACAGCAAGCGGTGCAGATTCCCGCAGCTCGGTCTAGGTGTCGCCTCGTACACTTCGAACACGTCCACTGGTGGTCCCCAGGGGGCTGGAGGACCAGCCATTCTGGTTGGATCAGGTACTCGAGTACGGCTTCCTCGCCCTTGGGCGCCCATGCCTCTTCCACACATGACCCCAAGTCGTCAACGTCAACGCCGTGGAGGTCGGCAACCCTTTTCCAATATCGCTTCAAGCTCACTGGCGTCTTCTGCTTGGGTTCTTTCAAGTTCTGGATGAGGTAGGAGTCACCCAAGATCCTGACGCTGGCTCGAACGGCTTCTTCGAGTGCTGACGGCTCCATGCCAGTCGGTGGTGGGACAGGGTTCATTCCGATCGATGGCTTCGCTATGGCCAGGCTCTCCAAGTCCCGACCGTTGCCGGAGAAGATGTTGAGGAGTACTTCCCTTTCGAGTCGCTGCGCGATTCTCCTTCGAAGGTCTTCGTGGGATTCGCTAGGCAACACGGACTTGGGTGCGGGATGGCCACCTACTGGCCAGTTGTAGAGCTCAGGCCACCTGGCGCGAGGGTTGCCGTGTGGCGGTTCCACGCTCATCGAGTGCCAGGGCCCGGCAGGGTTGGAACCCTGTTCCAGCAGCCGGTCACACGTAAGGGCAGTGATCTGTCGGACGTTCTTCCCGAGTCGAATCTTGTCCCTGAGGCGTTCAACTTTTTCATCCGCTCCCTCCGCACCATCCCTCAAGTCATCAAGTGCATTTGCCAGATCCGGGTAGTCGTCTCGCACCCTGTGCCTAGCCTCAGCGTTGCGACTACCTGACTGGCCATTGGCCACCCTTCGGGCATAGTCGACTTCGGCGTCAACGTGCTCGCTCCCGTCGTCAATCGTGGATTCGACGAAGAGCTGTCGAAGGATGTCTCGATAGTGGTTGACCTCTACGCCGGTGGCGAACTTTGCGGCGTCCTGCCTGCTATCGGAGAACATCACTAGGCGCCCGAGTTGCCCGTCGCCTTCGCTTCGAAGCTCGCGAACCAGGCTGTCTACGAGCACCTGGTTGAGCTTGGCCAACCCAGTTCGCATACCACGAATGGGAGAGCGGGTACGAGCCTCGCTATGGACAGACCTTCTAGTGAACTGGCCTCCATCTCCCCTTGCCCAATTTGCCTCCCAATCCGCGCCGCATTGGGGGCAAGCAATGGGGAGCGCTGGAACCCTGCTAATTTCCGTGTCAGCGGCCGAACCCCTGTCCACTGACGACTCGAACGTCCATCCATTCGACTCGGTTTGCCTTTCAGGCACCAACTCTCCGGTGGCGAAGTTCAGCCGCGCCGGCAAGAACTTGAACTTGTACTTCTTGTCGCCATCAGTGCGCGTCCACTCGGAAGCGCAAGCCAAATCGGCCTCTGGAACCTTCCTAGGCCAGAAGAGTGCAAAGTTCCTACAAGTCTCGCGGCCAAAGGCCTGATCTGGCGAGGCCTCCATGTCCCCCAGGTCGGCAATCAAGAATCGCTCATCCTGTCCGAATAGTGGTTCGTGGTCATCCAGTGACGGTGCGAGGAAGCCCCCGAGGAACATCTCGCCACACGGCTGGCAATAGAGGAGTCGGAGTACCTTCTTGCCACACCTGTCACCACAACGATGCCGGGGCTGGTCCCACAATCGCCCAACAGTCCGCTCAGGATGTTGGAATTGCGGCTCGACTTCCGGGCAGTAACGGTCCGTGCAAGCCCAGATTCCGCTTACGTTCCGGAAGAATAGGTGGGCGCGAGCTCGAGGCACCCGCCCTTCACCTGAATGGCGTCCTGCGACGTCCATGGCGTGGAAAAGGCCAGCCATTGGCTCCGAGGCGACGGCACCGTCCTCCCTGGACGCCCCTGGGAAGAGCTCCGCGTCCAGGGCACTAAGTCGCATGGCCTTGCCATCGCAGGCTGCATCCATGGCCCTAGCTGCATTGGACTCGACCAAGAGGTCATGCGCTTCCATCGCACCTGCACCCGATTCATCATGAACGAGGCGTTCAAAGTCTTCTTGGAAGTCCCCGGGGTTGGCTCCCGTACCCTTCTGGGGTGCCTCGATTTCCCCTTCGTGAACGTCAAATGAGTCGCTCCTCGCCCCAAAGAAGTCTGCGAGGAATTTCAGGCCACCTTGGCCTGGCTCAAGTGAGGCCGAGGTGGCAATGAACCGGACTTGGTCGGAGTCTGGCTTGAGTCCTAGTTCGTGGAGTAGGCGGCGCAAGAGGTAGGCAACTTCCGTGCCTGCTGTACCCCGGTGCATGTGGAGCTCGTCGACGACGACATGGAACACGTTCGACGGGTCTTCCAGCCATAAGCGCGTCTGCTCGAATATCGTGCGTTCCCTTGCGCGCATGAGCATGACGTTGAGCATCGAATGGTTCGAGATGAGGATGTCTGGTGGGTGGGACTGCATGTCCCACCGACTCCTCATTTCCGCTCCATCAACCCTGGGCAAGTAGAACCGACGTTCCGGGTCGTCTCCAATGCGATCAGAGCGACGGGAGGCCTCGCGCATTAGCTCACGCAGTTCATCGACGCGACTTCGATTTTCGGGAGACCCAGAGACGGGTGACCGGCCCGTGTAGCGGCCAAAGTAGAACCTATGGCCATTGCGGTATTCGTCTAGCCAGGCACGGACCGGATCAGAGTCGAGCGAGCGTCGGAGGCGGACCAGTTGGTCCTCGACCAAGGCGTTCATCGGGTAGATCAGGAGAGCTCGGATGGCCGGCAACCTGCCCGTTTCGGCCGTCCTCTGCGCAACCCAGTTGTCGTTACTGGCCTTCCACCAGGCGCTACCCGGAGGAGATCCGCCACCCCAGGCGCCATCACCAGATTCTCGTAGTAGTGCCGAGATGATCGGCAAGAGGAACGCCTCGGTCTTACCAGACCCAGTACCGGCACTTACGACGACGTTTCGACCGGCCTCGGCACTCTGGAGTGCCTGCTGCTGATGCTTGAAGACGTCAGGATGCTCAATCAGGCCACACCGAGTGAACGGAGCGAGTGCGGCCGGGGCCTCGGCATTCCTGAATGCCTCGTCGAGGCCAAGGCCGGTGAGGGCATAGCCCCTCAATACCTCGATCCATGGCTCACGCCAGAGCCCGCCATCGCGGTCGAGCAGTGACCGGCGTTCAGCCATCACCTCGTCTAGGCGAACCTTGAACGGGGTGTCGTAGTAGCGAAGGAAGTCCCCGCGGAGCCTTTCGAATGCCGTAATCCCATCAGGCATTGACCTCCCCTCCCCCCTCGGTGGTTGGCAGTTGGCCAAGCCTTCGTGCAAGTTCGTGGTAGATGCCTTCGGGCACGTTCGAGTAGCGCTCGTAGACATGGCCGTCACCGTCAGACCGGTGGCCCCTTGAAGGCATGCGGCCATCACAGATCGTTAGAGCCCTTTCGGCGAGATCGGGGAGGCGAACGTACCTGCGAACCTCCAGACAACTTGATTGACCCCCGTTGGTGGTCGCGGACTGCCACTTCATCACTCTTTGGCCTTCGCCTTGCAAGGCACGAAACTGTCCATATGCCAAGTCAGTCTTCCACCACCTGTCAGCCTCATGCCAGAGGTGGCGCCTCCTCTCCGTCAACGCCTGCCGGTAGAGCCCCTCCTTGGGATCCCCACGGTCTTCGCACTCCTCCCATTCGACGTTGTACGGGTTGAACCATTCCGTATCAAGGTCCAAGTCCGGCGGAGCGGCCAGCACTAGTTGCTGGTCTCCGAGGGAAGGCATAGAGGCTGCTAGGGACGTGGACGGATCGACAACGAACCTTGCATTAGTTCGCGAGGCGACCTTTTCGACCACCTCGAGGTTTGCACACTTGGCAAAGATCGCAGCAGGGGCAGACTCGTGTGGCTCCGACTGACGCATTTGGAAGTCGAAGACACTTGGGTCGTCCACAGCATCCCTAAAGGACTGGAGGAAGTGGTATGGCCTGCTTCCAGTCAGGACCACGCACAAGCCCAATCCCGGAACAACGTTGAGGGTTGGCTTGGCAATACTCCACCTCCGGGCCTCCCAGTCGATGTCGAGGTGCCCAAGTGACGAAAGCTCCCTTGCGAGATTCCATGGCCTCTTTTTCAGGCCATGCTTTCTGGCTAGGTGTTCAGCTGAGGCTCGAAACTGCCCCCATCTTCCGCTACCCATCTCGCTGGCCCACTGAAGGAGCTCCCCTCCGGGAGAAAGGTCATGCATCACGGTTTCCTTCAATGACTTCGCGGTATGCCTGAAGCAGTAAGGCTGCCGCCTCCGGGGCATCCTCGGCTAGAGGTGTCTTGCTTAGCGCCTTGGACCAGTCGGTGTCTGCAGCAAACGACCCTTGCGCATTCGGTCGCCGGTCGTTTAGCAAGTGCAACTCGGGTTGCCCTCCCGAACGTGATTCCAATACCTGCCAGACTGGCTCGAAGCTGGTCCATGCATCGATGCATTTCCAATCAAGATTCCCACCACCCTCAACCAGCTTGAGTGCGTGGTTAAACCATTTCGGCAGGCAAACAGTCGCATATTCAGATGGACCACCCGCTCCTAGTAGCGAAGACTCTCGTATCCCAATCGGGGCCTTCACCATCCAAGGTCGAGCGACCACATCCCGGCCATGCGCGAAGGTCCCCTCGATGCTGCCTCCTAGCCGGACGCTCCCAGCATCAGGGCCAGCCTCCGCTACGATCCCATCGATTATCTCTAGGGAAACTGTGGCAAGTCCTTGTCGAATCTTGTAGTGGCCGGGTTCGAGGTGTTCTTCCCACAATGGGACCTCCTCCCCTTCCGATTCGAGCGGAAGCTCTACCTCATCTCCATCTAGCCCAACTTGATATAGCTGCGGGGCGCTCTCGGCAAGCTCGTTTAGTCCGATGGATGGCTCTCCACCTCGGAGATAGGTCCGCAGGCCGAGGCCGACCCGAAGCCCACCGATGAGTCGAAGGGAAAGCCCGATACCACTTGACAGGTACTGGGCAAGAACCTCCGGAGGTCTTGAGGTAGGTCGCGAATCAATCGAGAACGGCCCAACTAGCCTCCAATCAGCCAAGCTTGGATCGTCGGAGACCTGCACCGGTCCTCGAGCTAGGACACCCTCCTCAGCAAGCGGCGACAGGAAGCTCTCGACTTGTTCTACGTGCACACACCGCGTGAGGACCAAGTGGGGTAGTCCGATTGTCATGGACTCCACCGACACGTAACGAGCCATCGAATCGTCGTACCGCAAGACATGGGCCGCTGCGCCTTGGAGTTCGAACCTCGTGGGATCCCCACCAAGTTCCACACCGTTCGAGAGCCAGTCATCGATCAAGGATGGGCCGAACTCGCCAAGGGGGTTTGGGGCAAACCATTCGAAGTCCTCCTCTCGCTGCAACGATTTAGATCCAAGAGCGGGCAGCTCGAGTTCCACCTCGGCACCAAGGCGCTCATCCCACTTTGCGTAAAATTGGAGTTCGGGATGCCTGCGAGACTTAATGGCCAACCCCAATCTGCCAACTGCACGACCAGTCCGTGAGTCCCTCGGCATCCCATCCCACCGCCTGGCTTCTCGAGCCAAGAGGCGCTCGCAATGCTTGTACAACTCATTGTTCTCATCTTCTAGGCAGGCGTTATTGAGCCGTCTGGCCCAAGGTTCGTTCTTGTTCGAAGTCCAGCTCCCTAGTGCCCTGCGGAGTTCGCCAGCACTGGGGGGCTCACCCCCCGGTTCGAAACCCAGGATCCTGAAAAATGCATCCAATCGATGCAGGTCAGAGCTACGCAAGAACGCGTGCTGCAATGCCGGAGCGATGAAGGGAAAGTGCGGTTGATTCGTTTCGGCTTTGAGGATTCCGAGGTCACCTCCGAGGTCCACTTGAGACCACTCCCTTACCGATTCCCAGAGGTCCAGTATCGCGGTTCGAAAATCCCCAGGGGCGCCGACATCGCGGTCATTCGGATCGAGCGCCCTCCTAAGGGGCACGTAATAGTTGGTCGCTGCGAACGTCCCATCGGCCACCATGCGCGAAGCAGCCAAGACGGTCAATGCCAGTGCCGGTAATGCTGGATGCGCTCCATTCCCTCCCTGCCGCTTCCACACCCTTGTTGTGTCAGAGATACTGGCCAACCTCCATTGGCCACTGACCCTGGACTTGACTGCTCTAGCAAGGGAGGTGGCTCCCCCTTCTTCGCTGAGTCCTGAAATTTCAGCGAGAACGGCATCATCGACAGCGAAAAGGATTTCCTCGCCGGCATTCTCCTCGTTAAAGAAGTTCGAGAAGATTAGTTCGGCCCAATCTTCATAGTTCCAGCTCGAAGCTTCATCCATTAGGGTAGTACCCCATCTTGCTAGGCCTGAAAAGCACTTCGCACACATTAGCTTCCATCAATAAGCCGCCACTGTCGTGTTGTCAACCCTGACAATAGAAATGGGATGTGACAGGGGGGACTCAAACCCCCACACCTGTTGCGCAGAGTGGTCGTTGCATGGTTCCTCTACAGGCACTCTCTCTACGTCTTATGGCCCATCCCCAGTGCATCAAGAATGTCGGGTCCATCCAGCGTCCGAGTCATCTGGTCCAAAGCCTCTACTGCCTGTTCAACCCCGAGGTCCTCTAGGTCACAGACCGCTGAGACAACCCGGTCGCACTCGACAGCATTCAGGCCCGGGATGAAGCTGAGCCGGACGTTCCAGAACTTCGGGCCGGTTCCACGTATGCCACCGGAGGCCTTGAACCGAGCTACCGACCACATGTACTCGAGAGGCCAGCTGCTGGAACGGCCCCCGCGCAGGTAGTGGCCGTCCTTGAGTCGGTCATTGGCCTGATCGATCGAACACCGGATCGAGCAGGTCAGAAACCGATCAGGCCTCTTGACCCGACGACCACAAAGCCCACAGCGACCGGTGACCACGGGGTCCTGTTCACCCAGAGCCTCCCGCAGCCAGTCGACTGTCTCGGACTCCGCTGCATTGCTGACCGTGGTTGGATCGACGGCATTGTTGTCCAGCGCCGCCTGTCTGATCTCGATCCACGGGTCCTCGGCCAACCGGTCCAACAACTCGGGTGCACAGGCCTCATGCATGGCCACGATTCGACGCACCGTGGGATGGGCGTGACCGGCCCACCAGGCAAAATCAGTCGATGAGACTGTCCAGAGCCGTTCATCGAGGTCGACCCATTCACCCTCGGGTTTGAACGGATCAGAACGCTCAGGCTCAGGGTGGCCCAACACCATCGCCCAGACGCCACCACCGTTGCGGAGGTCATTTATGACCGACGTCCAGCGAGACAGCTCTTCGGCTGCAGAGTCGCGTTCCACAGGTGGTGCAGGGTCGGCGAACAGGTCAGGAATATCAGTAGTCACGGTTTCTCCCATCGTTCCTGGCGTTACCACCTGACCGGCAGTGCCGGCTGGTTGGTGGACCGTCACAGGGCCAGGCCCCTCAGGTCCTCTGGATGGACAAATAGAGTCTCCCACACCGGTGTGACAAGAGGACGTCGCAACAACCTCACCGCGAACGCAACGGAGTTGAGAGCACAGTGGACACCGGTCTCATTGCCCCGCTGTAGGGACTGCCAGAAGGGCCTGACCAACTGGGGCTATCTACCGGGCAGCCCTGCCAGAACGCCTTGTTGTGTTACTTGACTAACTGGCCGAGGCTTACATCCTCGGCGAACCGTTTGGCCTCTTCCCGACTGATCTCGTCGATGTCGAAACGTTCACCGAACCGCCAGTCGACGATTGTCGATGTGGGTTCCCAACCCGACGCATGGAGCACTCTGTCGCTGAGGGTGTCGGGGCCTTCTTCAACCATGTACAGGGCCAAGATCTCGCCACCGGATCTCTTGGCGAGGTAGGTGCGTTCGATCTGACCAGACCCCGCTTTGGACGTGGTCTTTGCCTCTTCTGGTTCGGGAGACGAACTGGGTGGTTTGAAAGCCGGTTTCTTCGGCTCTGGCCTGACTACACCATCTGCATCACGGGGTGGTTGAGGCCATTTCTCGCGGTGACCGGTGAGGTCCGGAAAGCCACTCGGGATATCGACGATGCCGCCCTTGTCGGCGATCTCTTTCATCTGCCTAGCGATGATCTTCCACTTTGCTTCGTGCTCAGGGGTTTGAAGAACCTCGGATCGGGGGTCCCCCCATTCCCAGCCCGCGGAGATCTCAATCATCATCCGTGCGAGTTCGTCGCTGTCGAGCATGACAACCACGCTACGGGCCGACCAGCAGGACTGCCTTACTTCCTGTCTTGGCCGGACTTGGGTTGGTTGTCTTCGTTGTTGGCTTGTCTAGTAGGTCGTGTCTGATTCGTTCTCTCGTTGGTGAGTGGTGTGTTGTTCTGGTCGTAGTGGTCTCGGTCTTGTCCAGGTGTCTCTCGTGGTGTCTTGGTTGTTCTTCTTTCTCCCTTTTGATGCGTACCCAAAATGCACCCAGGTATGAGCCACTTTCGACGAGCGAAAACCGCTCCGTGCCCCCATTTCGCAAGGGTTTCACGGTATTCCCACGTAGTACCGAGTTCTTGCCGCGCGGGGGTGTTTCGCCAATAACTCAGCACCATGTCCCAAAGCACCCCGAGAGGCCCCAAAACAGCCCTCCAAGGTGGCCCCCAGAGCAATAGAAGCGGTCTTAGCTACTGCCCTGTGGGTGCATTATGTCCCGTGGGGTCTGGTGCAGGCCCAAGGACCCTGCCCGGGATGCCAGAGGGCCTGAACTGCTCTCCAGGGTGGTTCTGAGAGCAACAGAGGCGGAAGAGTCAACCTGCTGCGGGTGTGTGATCTGCCTGCTACGGGCTAACCCGGAGGGCAGCCAGGTTGGAGGGATCCGTAGAACTCGTCCAGCAGTTCGTTGCCGCGCTCGGTCTCGCCGAGCACGGTGCCGGTATAGAACCGCAGCATCGTGTCCACGGCGTGGCCGTGTCGGCTGGCTGTTTCGGCAAGCGGCATTCCGGCAGCCAGGCAGGTCCTGACCGAGAGGTGGCGCAGGGTGTAGGCGGTGACCCTGCCGAGGCCCGCCCTGGTACAGGCCGCACGCAGTGGTTCGGCGATGTGGCGTGATTCGAGTGCGTCCCCCCTGCGATTGCAGATGACGAGTTCCGTATCACGGTTGGCCTGGCTGGGCGGATGCTTGATCCATGCCTTGAGGTGGGCGACGAGCGGTAGCGGGATGGGGATCATCGGTTTCGACCACGCCCAGAACGCCAACGTGGCACTCACCACATATCCAGATCCCGAGTCAGCGGCTACGGCAGCGATTCAGATGGAAGCCAAGCAACTTCTCGATGTCGTGTCTCGCGGGATGTTCACCACCATGGAAGAACTCTGGCCTGTATTTACGGGCGCTATGGGCTAAGTCCGGCGGACCAAGGGACATCGGAGCCCCTAGGACAAGCGACTTAGGCAGAAGCCTCCGAACGGGAGGCCATGCGCCTCCCATTGGGGTCCGCACCTGCGAGTGGGGTGCGGGGGTCGCCCTGCCGGTCGGGTGGCAAACTCAGCGCATGGTGGCCTGCCCGACGCTTGAGACCGAAAGGCTTGTTCTGCGCCCGTTCAGGGATGACGACGTGGACGACTACTTCGCCGTGCTGGACAGCCCGGAGGTGCGACGCTGGCAGAACTGCGAACACACCACCAGATTTTGTGCCACTCCCAAGGACCAACCGTATTATCCCAGTCATCAGCGATCGGAACTCAACCACTCGAACCGAGCGGCTCGCCGCTACCGGGATGGATGGGGCCAGCCTGACCATGCTCCTTTGGCGGGGCCTTACCTTGGCCTGTGCGGCGTGTGGCTCCAGGGGCCTCTTCCATCACTGGTTAAAGATGCGTTCGACTTGTCCGACGTGCCATTTCCGTTTCACCCGTTCGGAGGGGTTCTGGATTGGGGCCGTAGGAGTGAACTCGGTTATTAGCGGATTCATCTGCCTACTGACAGCAGTCGGGCTGCTCCTTCTTTCCCTGCCAGATCCGAAGTGGCCTGCGGTGCTGTTCCCGTCAGCAGCGTTGGCCTTAGTCGCCCCCATCGTCCTCGATCCAGTCACACGTACTCTGTGGACCGCGATCGTGGCCGTCGCTGACCCCCCACCTCCACCGTGAGGTGTTGACGAGCGGACCTCTACATCTGCGACTTCACCGCTGGTTGTGGATTCGTTCCACGAACCAGCCGAAGGGGTTTTCTAATTTCTGTGACTTGCCCTGGGGGGCGTACTACCAGACACAGGACGGCCTAGTCCTCGAAGATCACTCCGGCGGCTTCCGAATCAAACCCCTCCGACACACAGAGTGGCCGTCACCGTTGGAAGGATCCGTAGAACTCGTCAAGCAGTTCGTTGCCGCGCTCGGTCTCACCGAGCACGGTGCCGGTATAGAACCACAGCATCGTGTCCACGTCGTGGCCGTGTCGGCTGGCTGTTTCGGCAAACGGCATTCCGGCAGTCAGGCAGGTCCTGACCGTGAGGAGGCCGCCTGATGTGGTAGGTGCGTGTCGACGCCCCCAGTTGTACACCCTCAGAACTAGGGAACTTGGTCCCTAGTGGAAAGGGAATTCATTTGCCAAAGTTCATGTCCTCAATGTCGAATACCGGGGAAGGAACGTGAAATGCCCACTATCGAGATAACAGCGAAACTCGCTGACCTGGTCGACAGGCACCCATCATTGGCCAGGGGACTGGAGCGGCGCGGTCTGGACTACTGCTGTGGCGGCAGGCGCACCCTTGTTGAGGC